>Ga0116202_10000056_pt1 | contig 49323 bp, 42 predicted proteins | sample LakKivw325mmetaG_FD_94479 | JGI IMG/M metagenome (GOLD analysis project Ga0116202, IMG submission 94479) | Anoxic lake water microbial communities from Lake Kivu, Rwanda to study Microbial Dark Matter (Phase II) - Lake Kivu water 325m metaG | ecosystem: Environmental > Aquatic > Freshwater >... | reverse complement strand
GTCTTTGATCAAAATAAGCTCTTCGATTACCCTTATTGAGTATTAGATAGCTTCGAAACGGTTCGCTCAGCATGTGTTTCAATTCTTAAGGTACAGTTTTTTCAGTCAAGCCATATATATATATTACAATACGATCGGTGCACTAAAGATAGCCAAGGCAGGTAGATCAATAAGGAGATAGCATGGATTGGATTGATTTGCGATCAGATACGGTCACACGCCCCACTGAAGCCATGCTCCAGGCAATATCCAGCGCAGAAGTGGGCGACGATGTTTATGGAGAGGATCCTACCATAAATCGGCTCCAGGAAATGTCTGCCGAGAGGATGGGCAAGCAGGCCGGTTTGTTTGTACCCTCTGGCACCATGGGCAATCTGGCGGCCATCCTGGCTCACTGCGGGCGGGGTGATGAGGTGATTCTCGGTAACAAAGCGCACACTTTTCTGTATGAAGCCGGCGGGATATCTGCACTGGGTGGGGTGCATTCCTGTCAGATACCCAACCAGGAGGACGGGACGCTGAACCTGCAAGATATTCAAGCCGCTATCCGATCTAAGGACGCCCACCAACCCATCTCAAGGCTGGTTTGTCTGGAGAACACCCACAACCGCTGCGGAGGTGTGGCATTAACCGCCGGCTATACCAGGGCTGTGGGCGAGCTGGCGCACGAGAATAGTTTATCCCTGCACCTGGATGGCGCGCGCATATTCAATGCGGCTGTCAGCCTGGGAGTATCTGCCAGGGAGCTGGCTGAAGCGGCCGATTCGGTCACCTTCTGCCTGAGCAAGGGGTTATCCGCTCCGGTGGGTTCTGTGCTGTGTGGCAGCTCTGAGTTTATCGCCAAGGCGCACCGCATCCGCAAGCAGCTAGGAGGGGGCATGCGCCAGGCTGGGATCCTGGCGGCTGCTGGCATTGTGGCGCTTGAAACGATGGTAGATCGCCTGGTTGAAGACCATAAACGAGCCCGGTATCTTGCCGAAGGGTTGTCTTTCCTGCCCTGGCTGGTGATGGATAAGGGAACACCTTACACAAATATGATTTTTATGTCTCTTAGTGCAGCATTCCCGGAAGATGCTCAGGCCGTGGCTGAAATGCTCACCAGGCAGGATGTTAAAGTAGGCGTGGTAGGAAAAAGGCGCTTTCGCTTGGTATTGCATAATTGGATTGACGACCAGGCAGTTGAAAAGGCCATCCTGGCGTTCCAGGATGTGGGCATCCAGCTCAATCACGCATAATGTAAATACCTCGCATGGGTTTTTTACCCTCATGTTATAATCATTTTAGTATTCACCGGGGTGGGCGGGGCATTTTTATAGTTAGGTTTTAAGGAGAGGCAGCTTTAGCATGAGCAAGTTCTATTCGTTGGAACAAATAGATCAGATTGCTGATTTCATTCGTTCTAAATCGAGCTATCGTCCACAGGTGGGAATCATACTTGGATCAGGCCTGGGTGCCCTGGCAGCAAGCGTAGAATACCCAACCGTCATACCCGCGAATGAAATTGTGGGTTGGCCCGTTTCTACGGTTGAGGGTCACCAGGGTCACCTGGTCGTAGGTAAGCTTGAAGAAAAAGAAGTCATTGTTCTGCAAGGGCGCGTGCATTTTTACGAAGGGTACAGCATCAGCCAGGTGGCGCTTCCGGTACGCGTATTGCAACGCTTGGGCATAGAGATATTGATAGTTACTAACGCGGCGGGTGCGGTAAACCCGGATTTTCAGCCAGGTGAATTGATGCTGATTACTGACCATATAAACTTGATTGGTATGGCGGGTCTAAATCCATTGCGCGGCCCAAATCTCGATGCGATGGGCACGCGCTTCCCGGATATGAGCCAGGCATACGACCCCGCGCTGATCCAACTGGCAGGTAAGGTTGCCGCTGATGAGAGCATTACCTTGCAGGAAGGAGTTTACATTAGCCTGGCTGGCCCTTCTTTTGAAACACCCGCTGATTTACGTTTCTTGCGCATCATTGGCGCCGATGCAGTCGGCATGTCCACTGTCCCCGAAGTCATTACCGCCCGACATGGAGGCACACGAGTTTTAGGTATATCTGGCATCAGTAATAAAGCGAATCTGGATGGTGAAACCATTACAACCCATGAAGAAGTCTTGGCTGCGGGTGAGAAGATCGCACCCTTATTAACGACGCTCATCAGGGGGGTGTTGCGCCGCCTGTAAAATTCAATCCCGTGTGAGCCATTTTTCGGTTGTTAGCCGCGGAGAGAACAGATGCTGCATGGAACAGGTACTCCAGTTTTTTCGTGATTATGAGATATGGATTTATGTTTTCTTGGGGATAATAATGATATGGCAAATCCGGAAATTTGCCCTGGCTTGGGATGAGCTGCGAGGGGCATTTTTCGGAATGGAAAGGGAAGCAGCCCAGGCTAGAGTTAATTCGGCTGCAACCATGGTGGTGTTACTGATTATTATGGCAGTTGCTGAATTTACGGTTGTGACATTTGTGGTTCCCACTATTCCAGGAGCCAATCCGCTGCCAACTTCCTCATTGAATTTATTAGCTACCCCTACCACTACATTACCGCCCGCAACCCAAAATCCGAATGAAACCCCTGGAGTTACCCCAACCCCTGGGGAGGTGGCAGCAGCAGAAGGTTGTACAGTAGGCCAGGTGAACTTGGTATCGCCTGTAAATGGGGAGCACATCAGTGGCAATGTCACCATCAAAGGATCTGCCAGCCTGCCGAATTTCGGGTTTTATACATTGCAGATTGCTTACCCGGGTGATTCAGATTGGGTTCCCATTCAGGTGGGCCAGCAGGCGGTGGTTAATGATGTGCTGGGAGTGTGGAATACTTCAGCACTTACTCCAGGTGCATATATGCTCAGCCTCGAAGTGACTGATAATGTCGGAAATATACTTCCCTCGTGCGCCATCCAGGTAACCGTGGAGGCAGTTGAGTAATTACGGAAAGGTGAAATAATGCCTGAGATTGAGATTCGACCACCCACCTCTGCGGAAATCCCGGTTATGATGGGTATTGACCATGATTATATGAGTGATCATGTCTGGCAGATGGAGGTCCAACAGGAGAGTGGGCAGAAACCTTCTGATTTACGCGTGGAAATTACCTTTCGCCAGTTGAAATTGCCACGTTCTGTGCGGGTGGAATATCCGCGCTCACCTGCAGAGCTCGCAAATGATTGGAAAGACAGGTCTTGCCTGCTGGTGGCGTTATTGCAGGGAGCAGTCGTTGGTTATACCAGCATAAGCTTGAATATTGCCCCGCATACCAGTTGGATGACTGATTTGGTGATATCTCGCAAGTTTCGCAGGCAGGGAATCGGCAGCACGCTGATATTGGCTGGGCAAGATTGGGCACGCCATAAACGGTGTTCGAGGATGGTGATGGAAATCCAGCCTAAAAATTACCCCGCAATCTGCCTGGCGCAAAAACTTGGCTATGACTTGTGTGGATATAATGATCATTATTTTCCAAATCATGACATTGCATTATTTTTTTCAAAGAGCCTGAGGTGAATGAGGGCATTAATTTGTGAGAGCTAAGAGATCGAATAGCTTATAGATATAATTTATAGGAACAGGTATCGTTGTTCGGTTGGATATGATTGGTGTTTTTATCTCTAGCTTGGAATTTCTCAACCAGCTGCTTACAGCTGGAATTGCCATTACGGCATTTTCCTTATTATTATATGCATTGACATTTAACCTGCGCGATAGGGTGGCGCGCACATTTGCGTTAATCTTAATTTCCCTGGTGATCATTTTCGTGGGCGATGCCATCGGCAGCATTGTTAGCTCCCCAAATGTGCTGCAATTTTGGCTCCAGCTTGAATGGCTGGGGATTGCATTTTTACCAGCAAGTTATTTCCACTTTTCGGGTGCTTTGCTGTCTACCACCGGGGGGCAGATAAACCGCGATCAAAAGTGGTTCGTACGCCTGTTCTACTTGGTCAGCTTTGCGTTTCTGGTAACCCTGCCATTTAAGTTGTTGGTTGGGCCGCTTGTCCCCAATGCCTCCCCAGCGCCACACTTGCAGCGTACCTGGCTTACCTGGGTCTTCGCAGTCTACTTCGTTGCAGTTGTGGTTTGGTCGTGGGTCAATTTCAGGCACGGCTACCAGCGAACAGTGACCCCAACCAGCCGACGCAGGATGAGATACCTGGTCATCGGTGCGCTGGCGCCAGTGCTTGGCTCTTACCCATTCCTGTTATTCGGCTCCAGCTTTGCCACCAACCACCCCCTGATATTTTGGTTAACCGCAGTCATCACAAACCTGCTCGTGTCGGGATTAATCATCATCATGGCTTACGCAGTGGCTTTTTATGGCGTGTCTTGGCCCGACCGTGTGGTAAAGCGCCGGTTGTTCAAGTGGCTAATGCGCGGCCCGGTGACCGCTTCGACGGTGCTGGCAATCACCACCCTGGTGCGACGCGCAGGCGAATTTTATGGCTTCGAGTATACCGCTGCAGTACCTATCATGATGGTGGGTAGTCTGTTGCTCCTGGAATATATCATCACCCTTGCAGCGCCCCTGTGGGAACGCTGGTTATTCACCGGGGGCGATAAATCGAGCTTGTTGCTGGTCCAGGCGCTTAATGAGCGGCTGCTCACCACGGGTGATCTACGCCAATTCCTTGAATCTATCCTGGCCGCGGTCTGTGATCGAATCCAGGCTTCAAAGGCGTTTATCATGGCAATGGATGCAGGTGATCTTGAGATCATGGTCCATATCGGTGAAGCTCCTGCTATCGATGAAATGTCAGGTGGAATAAACCATTTGGTTGAGGAAAATGGAAATGGGAGGGGCATTTATACCTGGGAAGATTACTGGTTGGTGCCTCTTCACAGCCAGCGAATTAGAATTGGGACTTTGTTGGGAATCATGGGTGTATCCCGGAAACCCAACTTGGTGATTGGCGATGACCAAAAAGATGCAGTTTTGTTCCTTGCCGAGCGGGCGGCTACTGCTTTGGAAGATCATGTTCAGCAGCAGGAAATTTTCACCTCGATCGAGAATCTAAGCCCGCAAATTGATATGATCCAACGCTTGCGAGCGGCATCGAGATATGGCAGTACGGAAGTGTTGACCGCCCCGGAAATCCCCCTGGAATCACCCAACCTGGCTCGTTGGGTGAAGGATGCGCTTACTCATTACTGGGGCGGTCCCAGGCTCACCGAAAGTCCATTAATGAGTCTGCGGGTGGTCCAAAAAACTCTTGAAGAACACAAGGACAACCCTGCTAATGCACTGCGCGCCATCCTGCGCCAGGCGGTAGAGCAGGTGCGGCCAGAAGGAGAGCGTCGCTTTACTGGCGAATGGATCTTATATAATATTTTAGAGATGAAGTTTATGGAAGGAAAGAAAGTCCGCGAGATTGCCACGCGATTATCCATGTCGGAGGCTGACTTATATCGTAAGCAGCGCGTGGCAGTCGAAGCAGTGGCAGATGCGATTCTCGATATGGAGCATAAGGCAAGAGCAGATTCGAGACCGGGATAGTATAGCTAATTACCATTTATTCCATAGTGAGGAGGGTTGAATGGTAGCCCAACAAAATGAAAATCCGCAAGCACCTGAGATGGATGAAGCCTGGTGGTCGGCTTTGCTGTCAGATGAGGAGAAACACGAGAATAACGGGGGAAAAGATTATCTGCTGGAAGATAATTACCAGCGGGAGGTACGCAGCCCTAGGCGAGCTCAAAAACCAGGTGAGATCGACTGGCAAAGGGTGCGTAATTTATTTAATTCCGACCAGGTAGTCACGCTGGAGATCACCGGATTTAATCGCGGAGGCCTGTTGGTTGCTGGTGGTGACCTTCACGGGTTTGTGCCTATCTCACACCTGCTGGAGATAAATTGCCTGATCAATGAAAACGAGAGGGAAAAAATCCTGGCAGGGTATGTGGGCCGTTCTGTGGCGTTTAAGGTGATTGAATGTGATCCTGAGCGCGGGCGGGTGGTATTTTCTGAGAGAGCAGCATTGGCAGAATCAGGAAAACGCAATTTACTTTTCGAGCAAATTTATCCTGGCAAGTGCGTGTGGGGCATTGTAACCAACATTACCGAATTTGGAGTCTTCGTGGACCTGGGAGGGGTCGAAGGCTTAATCCATGTATCCGAGCTCTCATGGGGCCGCGTGCGCCACCCGGCCGAGGTCACCAAAGTGGGTGAAACGGTGCAGGCTTACGTCATCCAGGTGGATCAGGATCGGTCACGCATCGCTCTGTCGTTGAAGCGGTTAATACCCAATCCCTGGGAGACAGCGGAAGATCGATATCATGCCGGGCAGGTAGTAAGTGCGGTCATCACCAGCCTGGTTCCATTTGGGGCATTTGCCCGCCTTGAAGAAGGTTTGGATGGACTGATCCATTCATCCGAGTTTACGAATGCAGATACAGAGGATGAAGGGTTGTATGAAGGCCAGGTAGTGCAGGTAAGAATTTTAAACGTCAATGCTGCCCGTCAGCGGCTTGGTTTGAGCTTAAATCTGAATCATTAGTCCGATTATTGCTGATAACAACCACAAAGATTGGAGAAAAATATTCTACGATGAATAGATCGTGGTGGTGGCTGGGCGGGTTCCTCGTCGTGGGCATATTGCTTGGAACGGGGATCATATTCCTGGTCACCCGCCCGCCGAGAGGAGAGCCGGTCACCCTGCTGCCTGCCCCAACCCCCGCGCCCATCACTGTCTACGTGAGCGGTTTGGTTGCCAATGAAGGCCTGTATACCTTGCCGCGCGGCAGCCGGGTGAACGATGCCATACGGGCTGCGGGTGGGTTCACCAGCCAGGCTGATAGCGGCGGACTCAACCTGGCGAAGGTCCTTGAGGATGGCGAGCAAATTTTCGTGCCCGGCGTGGTTGCTACGCTGGTTCCTGATGCCACGAACCGTTCTTTACATTTTTCTCCTGGATTGATTGATCTAAATTCTGCCCCTTTGGAGCAGCTGGATACCTTGCCTGGCATCGGCCCGAAGACTGCTCAGAATATCATCGACTATCGGGCGGAACATGGCCCATTCACTAATGTTGAGCAGCTAATGGATGTGCCTGATATCGGGCAGGTGACTTTCGATAAGATCAAAGACCTGGTTAGTGTTGGAACGTCCCCATAACACGCTTACGGGCATTCTCGATGTGCACCAGCATCCTGTTAGTCGCTTTCGCATCATCCCCCTTCTGGAGTGCGTCGATGATCTGGCGGTGCTCGTTGAGGGAGAATGCAGCATTGTTATCACGTCTCCATGATGCCAGGTTGAAGCGCGTCGCCATCTGGTGAAGATGCAGCAAGAATTGGCATAAGTAGCGATTTCCGGTGGCTACTGCCAGGATATGGTGGAATTCGTAATCCTGGTTGGCAACAGCCGTAAAATCTTTAACCGATGCTGCAGTATCACTCCTCTCGATGGTTTCCTCGAGGTAATGGAGCTCATCCTGATTGAGGTGCTTGCAGGCGAGTGAGGCTGCTGGGCCTATCACCATGCTCATCGCCTCCATGATCTCGGTAAAATCAAAGACATTCAACGAGGTAATCACCACCCCATGGTGGGGGATAATCTGCAACAGTGATTGTTCGGCCAGGCGCTGGCAGGCTTCACGCAAGGGAGTGCGTCCCCAACCGTAGCGCTTGATAAGACTGGCTTCGCTGATTGATAAGCCCGGCTCGATCTGCAAGTTAAGGATAAGATCGCGCAGTTCGCCCTCGATCCGGTCGCTTTCCCTTACGTGAGATGCATCAGCAATAGTCATAGAATCCCTCCAGGCTAATTAAACCACAAAATATCCTTTTTCGATAAAAAATATATCAACTGTATACAATTTGGATATTTCTATTGACTCTTTCTGGCGAAGTGGGTATAGTAGTGATCGTCATATGCCAACAGGAATGATCTTCGATATTAAGCGGTACGCCATCCATGATGGGCCTGGCATCCGTACGGCAGTGTTTTTCAAGGGCTGCCCGTTAGATTGCTGGTGGTGCCACAACCCGGAAGGCAAATCCGCACAGCCACAATTGATTTTCCGAAAGAACCGCTGTATAGCCGACAAGACCTGTATCGATGCCTGCCCAAGCGGAGCCATCACCTGGGATAATGGGTCAATTACGGATTGGGAAAATTGCAACTCTTGCGGAAAATGCGCCCAGGTATGCTATGCTGGGGCGCGTGAGCTGGTCGGTTGGCGTATGACTATTGGACAATTAATGGCCGAAATTGAGCGCGATATTCCGTTTTATGATCAATCGGGAGGCGGGGTCACTTTTACCGGCGGAGAGCCGCTGAACCAGAGGAAGTTTCTGGTACAGGCTTTGATGGCCTGCAAGGAAAAGCACATCCATACCACCGTCGATACCAGCGGTTATGCATCCTGGGCCAGCTTCAAGACCCTGCAGCCCCTGGTGGATTTGTTCCTGTATGATATCAAGCTGATGGATGAACAGAAGCACATCCGGTATACCAAGGTTTCGAACAGGCTTATTCTGGCCAACCTGCAAAAGCTTTCGTCTGCCGCAGCGAACATTATCGTGCGCATCCCGCTCATCCCCCAGATTAATGATGATGCTGGCAACCTCATGCAGTGCGCTGCTTATCTGGCAAACCTGCCCCACCTGGATGGGGTAGCATTGATACCTTACCATGATATCGCGGAAGCGAAGTACCTGTCTTTGGGGATGGATTACCGGCTGCCTGATACGAAACCGCCATCGCCGCAGCAGGTGGCTGAGGCGGAAGAAATTTTAGCCAGTTATCACTTACCGGTTATCGACGACCAAGGGAGCGTTTCATGAGCATCTCAGAACGAGTGAAGAAGCTTCGTCAACAGAGCCTGGAGGCAGTGGAAACCCTCTCGCCAGAGCGCGCCGCGCTGTTGACTGAATTTTATTCAAAGGATGGCGGCTTGGTCTCAGCCCCTGTGCAGCGGGCAAAGGCCTTTGAGTACCTGCTGGAACACAAGTCAGTCACCATCCACGATGGCGAGCTGATCGTGGGCGAAAAGGGACTCGGGCCCAAACAGGCGCCGACCTTCCCTGAGCTGTGCTGCCACAGCCTCGAAGACCTGGACATTCTCAATTCACGCCAGAAGACCTCGTTCAAGGTAGCTGCTGAAACGAGGCAACTTTATGAAAACAGGATCATCCCATTCTGGAAGGGGAAGACCATCCGGGAGTTATTGTTTAGCGAAATGACCCAGGCCTGGAAAGATGCCTACCAGGCGGGTGTGTTCACCGAGTTTATGGAGCAGCGCGCCCCGGGGCATACCGTGCTGGACGACAAGATCTATCGGAAAGGCATGCTGGATTTTCAGGCAGAGATCCAGGCCAGCCTGGCCAGGCTGGATTTTTTAAAGGATCCTCAAGCCTATGAAAAACGGGAAGAATTGCGTGCCATGCACATTGCTGCTGGTGCGCTCATACGTTATGCCGAGAGGTATGCCTGCAAAGCCCAGGAATTGGCTGGCCGCGAGCAGGATGAGAACCGCAAAGCTGAGCTGCTCAAAATTGCAGAAGTGTGCAGGCATGTTCCCGCCCACGCACCGCGTGATTTTTGGGAAGCCCTGCAATATTACTGGTTCGTTCACCTGGGTGTGACCATTGAGCTGAACACCTGGGATGCCTATTCACCCGGGCATCTCGATCAACATTTGCTGCCCTTTTACCAGCAGGGGGTCAGTGATGGTAGCCTCACCTACCTTCAGGCAGAAGAGCTGCTGGAATGCCTGTGGGTCAAATTCAACAACCAACCTGCGCCTCCCAAGGTGGGCGTGACTGCCGAGGAGAGCGGCACCTACACGGATTTCGCCCAGATCAACCTGGGTGGTTTGCGCCCAGATGGGTCGGACGGGGTAAATGATGTCACTTACTTGATACTGGATGTAGTGGAGCAGATGCGCCTGGTGCAGCCATCCGCTTCCATCCAGGTGAGCAAGAAGAATCCCGACCGCTTCATACAGCGGGCTGCGCAGATCATCCGCACCGGTTTCGGACAACCGTCGGTATTCAATTCTGACCTGATCGTACAAGAATTGGTGCGCATGGGCAAGTCAGTGTTGGATGCGCGCTGCGGGGGCTCCAGCGGGTGTGTGGAGGTGGGGGCATTCGGCAAGGAAAACTATAACCTCACCGGTTATTTCAACCTGCCCAAGGTGTTTGAAATAACCTTACATAACGGAGTGGACCCTCGCACTGGCAAAAAAATCGGCTTAGAAACCGGAGACCCGCGATCCTTCACCCACCTTGATCAGTTGTTTATCGCTTATGAAAAGCAGGTTAATTACTTCGTGGATGTCAAGGTGGGCGGCAGTAACGTAATTGAGCGCCTGTATGCCCAATACATGCCCTGCCCGTTCCTTTCTGTGCTGGTGGACGATTGCATCCGCCAGGGGAAGGACTACCATAATAGCGGTGCCAGGTATAACACCAGCTACATCCAGGGCGTGGGGATGGGCAGCATTACTGACGCTCTCACCAGCCTGAGCTACCACGTGTTCGACCAGCATTCGCTGGCTATGGGGGCACTGCTCGATGCCCTGGATGCCAATTTCGAGAACAGCGAGCGACTTCGTCAGCAATTGCTCAACCGAACACCCAAATATGGAAACGATGATGATTATGCCGATGCCATTATGCGGCGTATTTTTGAGATTTTTTTCCACGCCGTGGATGGTCGCCCCAACACCAAGGGCGGTGAATACCATATTAACCTGCTGCCCACCACGGTACACATCTATTTTGGGGCGGTCACCGGCGCAACTCCCGATGGGCGCCTGGCTGGAACGCCTCTGTCGGAGGGAATATCCCCGGTACAGGGGGCAGACCATAAAGGACCGACCGCAGTGATCCGCTCAGTGGCTAAGATGGATCATGTACGCACGGGGGGTACCCTGCTGAATCAAAAATTCACCCCCCAGTTGTTGGCTTCGGATGATGGATTAAACAAGCTGGTATCGCTCATCCGCACATATTTCCTCCTGGATGGGCACCATGTCCAGTTTAACGTAGTGAATGCAGCCACCTTACGCATGGCACAGCAGCATCCCGAGCAATACCGGAGTTTAATCGTGCGTGTAGCTGGCTATAGTGACTATTTTTGCGACCTGAGCAAGACCTTGCAAGATGAGATCATCTCGCGCACCGAGCACGAGGCCTTTTAGAGCTTGGGCAGCACAATCGTTTGCTGGGCCTGGTACTTGCCCTTTTTATCGGCATAAGAACTCTCACAGGGCTCGTCGGCTTCGAAGAATAATACCTGGGCAATCCCTTCGTTGGCGTAGATTTTAGCAGGTAAGGGGGTAGTATTGGAAATCTCCAAGGTGACAAAGCCCTCCCATTCAGGCTCGAAAGGGGTTACGTTTACAATGATGCCGCAACGCGCATAAGTGGATTTCCCCAGGCAGATGGTCAGCACGTTGCGAGGGATGCGGAAATATTCGACCGTTCGGCCGAGAGCGAAAGAGTTGGGCGGGATGATGCACACCTCGCCCTGGTAATCGACCATCGAGCGCAGGTCAAAGTGCTTGGGGTCCACCAGGGCAGAATAGACGTTGGTGAAGATTTTAAACTCATCCGCCACGCGGATATCGTAGCCATAAGACGATACACCGTAGGAGATCACCCCATCACGTACCTGGCTATCAGCGAATGGCGCGATCATGCGCTGCTCGCGTGCCATTTTACGGATCCAATGATCAGGTTTTAGCCCCATGTGACCCTCCTGTTCCGAAAAAATCTCCCAAAATGTTGAAATAGCGTGATTAACAATGAAGCACTGCTTGAGTGTTCCATTGGATGTGTTCACCACCCGCTAGCATTGAAAATTATATCCAGGAAATGCGCTCGTTCCTCCGGGGTCATTAATCGCGGCTTGGCAAAATCGACAAAGCGGATGGTGATCAGCTCGGTGCTGATATAGCGCCCATCATAAAATACATGCCGGTCGATAAAAGCGTCGTCGCAGGCATTGTATGCACAATAATGGTACTGGTCGAAGAACAGGTTGCCCAGCCCATAATGGATGAAGGCACCGCCATCGAAGGAAAACCCATGCGGCTGGTGCGCCTGGCTGCCGCTGACGATGGTGGCGCCTGCTTTTGCTACCAGGCCAAAATCATTCGCCAGGATAGGTTCTGTGGTGTAGGTGTAGTATTCACGGTGTTGGAAAGTGAAAATAACCGAATATTCCTGGTCACGGAGGGTAGCAATTTCGGCGCTGATGGCATCGAAATCACATTGCGAAGCACCGGGATGATCATCCGTGGCGATGGCATCGCAAGGGATCGAATTTTTCACTTCACAGCCCACATTGCAGCCCATGAAGGCGATCTTATTGCCGTTATTTTCCATTAGAACCGGCTGGCGGGCATCTTCTGCATTGGCTCCACCCCCGTAATAGGGCCACCCAAGGTCTTTATACATCTGCAGTGTAAAGAGAGTGGCCTCTGCACCGTAATCCATAAAGTGATCGCCGGTTAGCTCCACCACGTCTGTGCCAACTACTTTGAGCAGTTCGATATAGGCCGGGCTGGAGCAGAACACCAGGTTGTCCATGGTGGGGGTGGGGTAAGGGCAATCGGGTGAGAACGCAATCTCGTTGCTGATGTGAGTGATGTCTGCCTGGGTTAATAGCGGGCCGATATCCTCGGCTGGGTAGGTGTAGCCTTTCATCTCCATGCTGAAAGCGGTGGCGCGCACCATGGCCGTCACCCCTGTCATGGCTACTGTGGTGAGATGTGAGGCATCCCGGTTGCTAACCGGCAAGGTCAAGTCACTGGTGGGGACATTCACGTCCCCAATCAAGGCGAAATGAATGTTCAATGCGTATTGAGCTGGCTCAAAATCCTTGTGAATGGGCGATTGCCCATCGACAGCCAGCACTTTCCAGCGCGGTGTCAGGCTTTCGAAGGGTACGATTGCCCAGCTGGGTTGGTCAGACCAGGCAGTTTCCAACAGCTGATCGCCCGGTAAGACCCGTATGGCAAGATCTGCCGGGGCACCCCAAGCCGCGGAAAGGACACCCAAGGTGCTGCCATCCATCAAGAGCGGGCTGCCTGCGAACGGCCCACTGGCGCCGCCAGACCAGGCTGCTTTGATATCATCGGAGCTTACCCCATCGGTGATGGTGGGAAAGGGTGCCACCAGCGCGTAGATCCATTGGATTCTGGGCGGCAGGTTTTGATTATCCGCCTCGAGTTTAAGGTTTGCATCCTGAGAGTTATTCGTTAATATGTATCCCTGGGGAAGGTTAATTTCCGAGCGCATATCTTCCGGCAGGTAGGGTGCCAGCCAAACCAGGTAGGGTGTCTGGGTGGATGTGGCAGGTGGCTGTGTTAAAGTTGGTTGTACGGCTGTTGCCCGGGCAGTAGCCGTGGTGTTTGCCGGTTGGGTGCTGTTTGCGGTTGGAGAAATTAAAGCTGAGGGTTGTAGCCCGGTAGAACATCCAGCTAATAACAAGCACGCAATGAGGAGTGCAATGATGTGCTGGCGCATTTCATCCAGCAGGCGGATGAGGCGCAGGAATTTCTCATGAAGCTGTTGCATCATGGGTTATAGGCTACGTTCATGCAGGGCAGTATGGATGCGGGCTTCGATCTCGGCCACATGCTGCTTAATGTCACTCAATTCGGCTAAAATCGGGTCAGCCAGGTTGGCCGGCAGCTGCTTGCAATTGATCCGAATATTAAATTCAGCAGCCTGGATGGCTGCAGTAGCCAGGGCTGCGCCACTGGCGCCATCACTCAAGGCTGATGTGTTGCCGTAACGGATGACCTGCTCGGCCAGCTCGAGCACTCGGGCTGATTTTTTTAATACGGCCATGGGAGACTGAGTTGCCAGCAATGTAGCCTGCTCAATGGCTTTACTGCGCACATCTTGTTGAGCTGACGTATCTTTGGGTAGCCGGTAAGCCTTCATCACGCCATCAAAGGCTGAGGCATCCAGCTGTATTAGGTTGGTGAGGTCATTCCGCAGGCTTTCTGCCTGGGTAAGGATCGCCTGCATCTGCGCTTCAACTTCGGCATATTTTTTCTTCCCCATGGTCAAGCGTGCCACCATGCAAACCAGGCTGGCTGCCGCTGCGCCAGCATACGCCCCGGCTGAGCCACCGCCAGGGGTGGGCTCTCCCGAGGCCAGGGCGTCTAAGAATTCGGTGTTGAATTCAGGGTGATCGTCGCTCGGTGTTTCTGCCGAATGAAGGGAGCTGATTAACTTCTGCTCGAGGATTTGCTCGGGAGTGAATTGATCCAGCTGTAAATACCAGGCAGCAGCGTCAGCCAGCGCCTGCTCGGGGATTAACCCCACTAGTTCGGCATGGTGGATCATCACACCATAGCGGGCCGCTTCTCGCCGGATGGTTTCCACTACCAGCGGTATCGAGGTCTTGTGAAAATTGGTCAAGTTCATCGAGATCTGCGCCAGACCTTCCACCAACATGCCCAGTGCTTTCACATATCGCAACCCTCCAGACGAGAAACGGATAGTTTTGGCGATTTTCTCGGCAGTGGCCAGATCATCGGTGGTCAGGTAAACATTATAGGCAATTAAAGGCTGGCGGGCGCCGATTACCGTGGCACCTGCTGGACCCACATGCTTGGGTCCATAATCGGGGTCGCGCTCGGGGTTTACTCCCATTTCTTTTTTTAAAGCCTCGTATTGCCCGCGGCGTATATTTTCGAGATTTGCCCGCTCAGGACGGGTCGCAGCTTCTTCGTAAAGGTATACGGGTATCTTCAGCTCCCTGCCAACCCGTTCCCCCAGGTGGCGTGCAATCTGGACACAATCTTGCATCGTCAGGCCTGATATGGGTACGAACGGCACCACATCGGTTGCACCAATGCGCGGATGCTCGCCCGTGTGCTTATCGAGGTCAATCAGCTCGGCAGCCTTGGCAATCGACCGGAAGGCAGCCTCTTCCACCGCCTTCGGCGACCCAACAAAAGTAATTACTGTGCGATTATGGTCTAAATCTGAATGGTGGTCCAGCAAAGAGACCCCGGTTATCGAATTGATGCTGCCCATGATCGCCTTAACCACATCCGGGCGTCGGGCTTCCGAGTAATTCGGGATGCATTCCAATATCGATTGAGCCATGATTTACCTCGTCAGGTGGAATAACGGTATTATACCCTCGCAACCAATTATGAGTTATTTTAGCCCGATGCTGGTTGCTTTGTGCCGATAAGTTGTTGACTTGGATTGTCGTTCACGGTAGAATGCAAAAGGAAGCTCCCATGCCCCATCACCGGTTATTAAAGTTTTCACCCCTGTTATTGGTGCTGTTCATATCACTGTCGTGCAAGCAGCCCGTCCAGCCGCTTACCATCTCCACCACCAGCTACCCCACAGCCACCTCAACGGCTACCCCTCAACCAATTTCAAACACAACCCTCACTACTTATTTACCCGTGATCAGAAACCCTGATGACATCACCATCGTCACCCCCACCCCAGATGCTGCGCGAGATTTACCAGAATTCCGCACAGAAGATGAGCAGTACACGGTTCAGGCAGGAGATTCCCTGGGCAGCATCGCAGCAAGATTTGGGATCACGGTCCAGATGATGGTCAATTCGAACGAGATCACCAACCCCGATTTGCTTGAGGTGGGCCAACAGCTGGTTGTTCCAGCCCCAATCCCGGGTGAAGTCGGCTTTGGATTTAAGATCATCCCCGATTCCGAGCTGGTATATGGCCCTTATGCCCAAGGCTTCGATGTGAAAGGGTTTGTGAGCCTTTTTGACAGTTATCTGGGAAAGTATAGCGAGGATGTGGAAGGGCAAACTTTCACCGGGCCCGAGATTGTGCAGCTGGTGTCCCAGGATTATTCGGTGAACCCGCGCATCCTGCTGGCCGTATTGGAATACCAGGGTGGTTGGGTCACTAAGGCAAATCCTGATCAAACAGCCCGAGACTTTCCCTTGGGAAACATGGATAAGTGGCGCAAGGGCCTATACTTGCAGCTATGCTGGGCAGCTGATAATCTCAACCGGGGATACTACCTTTGGAAGGTGAATGGCACAGGAGGCTGGCTTTTGAGCAATGGCGAGATCATCCCCATTGATCCCTCCATCAATGCCGGTACTGCCGCAGTTCAGCAACTATTTTCCCAGCTTTATACCCGCCCGGGATGGGATCGCGCCGTCTCCGAAATGGGTGTTTTTACTACCTTCAGTAATTTCTTCGGCCATCCCTTCGACTATGATTTCTCTCCATTAATCCCGGCAGACCTTGCACAGCCTGAGATGCAATTACCCTTCGAGCCGGGTATCGATTGGGCGTTCACCGGTGGACCCCACGGAGGTTGGGGAGATGGCTCTGCCTGGGCGGCGCTTGATTTCGCTCCTGGGCGTGAAGGGCTGGGGTGTGTTCAAAGTGATGACTGGGTGGCAGCAGTGGCAGATGGGATGATCATCCGCTCTGACTACGGCAGGGTGGTCCAGGACCTCAATGGGGATGGCAATGAAGGCACCGGGTGGACGGTTCTGTACATGCATATCGAGGAGCGCGATAGGGTCGAAGCAGGGACATATCTGAAGGCTGGAGATCGTATCGGCCATCCTTCTTGCGTGGGTGGTTACTCTACGGGCACCCACTTTCACCTGGCAAGACGGTATAATGGGGAGTGGATTTCAGCCGACCAACCGCAAACCGCACATGGCATCCCATTCAACCTGGAAGGTTGGATTTCGAGTGGTGACGGAATACAATACGACGGGTATCTGACACGTGATGGCGAAACGATCGAAGCCTGGGAAGGTTTTTTCCCTGCCAACACAATCCACAGGTAAGCATCCCAAGACTTCTCCGTTTTTACGGATTGTGATCTGCATACTGGCCACGGCCTTCGTGAGCCTGTCTTGTGCCATCTCGGTCTTGGATCAATCAGCCCCCTTGTTTTCAGTGTCCTATAGCTCTGGGTCCAGTTCTCCTTACCCCTCCATCAGCTTCCCGACCAGCCAGGCCAAGCCGGTGCAGACCGAGGAGCCCTCTCGGGTTGAAGCCCAGGGCAACCTGGTGGAGCTATCCACGCCTGAGCCAGTCTCGATCGATACAGCCCCATTGCTTTATTACACCCAGGCCGGTGACACACTCCCGGTGATTGCCACACGATTTGGTGTAGAAACAGGTGATATCAGCTCACCTAATGGCTCTGTTCTAACAACAGGTTTGTTAACGCCCAATACATTATTGGTGATCCCGCATGTGCTGGTGAATACCACCAGCGCCGTGAAAATCATCCCGGATAGTGAGCTGGTATATTCCCCCTCGGCAGTGGACTTTGATACAGAAGCTTTTGTTAACCAGGCAGGAGGATACCTGAGCCAGTACCAGGAGTGGTTGGGATCCACCGAATGGACTTCCGGAGCAGCGGTCGTCGAGCGCATTGCCACGGAAAATTCGATCAACCCGAGATTGTTGTTAGCCCTGATTGAATATGAGAGTGGCTGGGTGTATGGCCAGCCATCCAATCCCAAGCAGGAGGATTACCCGCTGGGAAAGGTGGATCTGTCATTGAAAGGGTTATACTCACAGCTCGCCTGGGTGGTAAACCAGTTATCCATTGGCTATTATGGCTGGCGCGAAGGCTGGGTGACCGAGATTCACTTTTCAGATAGTATTTCAGCCAGGTTGGCACCGGATTTAAACAGCGGTACGGTCGCCTTGCAATATTACCTGGCACAGATTACAGATACACCCGGTTGGTTGGGCGCATTGGATACCAATACCGGCATTCCTGCGCTGTATGAGCGCATGTTTGGGAGCCCCTGGACCAGGGCGATGGATTATGAACCTCTTTACCCACCGAATTTAAGCCAGCCAGAGCTGATTTTGCCATTTCTCATTGGTCAGTTATGGAGTTATACCGGTGGGCCACATGGCGCCTGGGAACGCGATGGTGCCCGGGCTGCCATTGATTTTGCCCCTGGCAGCACAGAATCAGGCTGTGTTGAATCCGAGGCTTGGGTGGTGGCTTCGGCACCCGGACTGATTGTCAGGGAAGGTAATGGTGCCGTAGTCGAAGATCTGGATGGAGACGGCAACGAGCAAACGGGTTGGAATCTTCTGTATATGCACCTCACCGGCGTGAAGGTCGGTGTGGGTGATTGGGTTGAAACCAGTGATTTATTAGGCCATCCCTCTTGTGAAGGGGGCATCGCCACCGGCACGCATGTGCATATCGCCCGAAAATACAATGGAGAATGGATTTCTGCGGATGGACCGCTGCCTTTGGTCTTGAGTGGCTGGACTGTGCACGCTGGTAACGTGCCGTACGAGGGGACGATGACGAAAGGGGATCAAACCATTAATGCCAGCATATATGGGGCGGGTGAATCACTCATCTGCCGGAGCACGGAGGATCCCTAAGTTTTAAAGCTAAACCTGAATGCAACATAAGTATATGAGGTATTATTATCGAATGGGTGTAGTGCAAAAAAGCGCCTTACTGCTGGCGATAGTTTCGCTGTCGCTCGGTGGTTGTAGCGTCACATCAGCACCTGATTCACCTTCTAATTCTTCTCAAATAACTTTTCAATCCGCCACACAGGCCATCATCAATCAACCCAGCATCACCACCACTCCGCTGCCTGCTCGTCCGGCATACGCACCCGGAGAACTGGTGGATTATACTGCCCAGAGTGGTGACACATTGCCCGCTTTAGCAGCCAGGTTTAATACCACAATAGATGAAATATTGGCTGCCAACACTTATATTCCCCGTGATGCTTCCACCATGCCTCCGGGAATGCCGATGAAAATCCCCATCTATTACCAGCCATTTTGGGGCTCCCAATATCAAATCCTGCCAGACAGTCTGTTTGTCACTGGCCCGGCGCAGGTTGGCTTTGATACCTCTGCATTTGTTTCCCATTACACCGGTTGGCTGAATGGGTATATCGAATATGCTTTCGATGGCAATCGCACGGGAGCACAGATCATTGATTATGTGGCAATGAACTACAGCGTCAGCCCGAAGCTGCTGCTGGCCTTGCTGGAATACCAGGTCAGCGCCCTTAGCATAGCTTCTCAACCGGAAGAATCACGCCAATATCCCCTGGGCTACCATGATTGGCAGCATGAGGGGCTTTATATGCAGCTGGTTTGGGCGGCTAATTTACTGAATAATGCCTACTACAGCTATAAAAATGGGGCGCTGGTTGAATTTGACCATTTGGATGGCAGGCAGGAGCGGCCTGATCCCTGGCAAAATGCCGCCTCGGTTGCCATACAATACTACTTTTCCCGCTTGGTGGATGATGACCAGTATGCAAGGGCCGTGGCGCAGGATGGCTTTGCGCAATCCTACCGCAACCTGTTTGGCGACCCGTGGCAATCACCCGACTCACATATCCCGGGCAGCCTCGTTCAACCGGAATTTACGTTGCCATTTCTGCCGGGCTTAACCTGGGCCTATACCGGTGGGCCTCATACGGGTTTTGGGGAGGGTGAGCCCCTGGCAGCCATCGATTTTGCCCCTGGTTCGATAGCCAGCGGTTGTGTGCCTGCCGATGTCTTTGTCACGGCGGTGGCATCCGGTGTGGTGGCACGCTCCGATCTGGCGACAGTGGTGCTTGACCTGGACGGGGACGGTGATGAGCGCACAGGCTGGGTGGTTTTTTATTTTCATATTGCCACACAAGATCGCGCCCCTGTGGGCAAGGCTCTGAAAGCCGGTGATCCGCTCGGGCACCCTTCCTGTGAGGGTGGCGAAGCTACCGGCACACACGTTCATATTGCGCGCAAGTATAATGGGGAGTGGATCCCTGCGGGTGGGATAATCCCATTTACTTTGGATGGTTGGGTGGCGCACCAGGGTTCCAAGGCATATGAGGGCACCCTTACTAAAGGTGGAAGGACAATCATTGCCTGTACTTGTTCGGACGCTGCCAGCCAGATCAATGCCAGTAAGTGAGTGTTGATGAAGGGCGTGGAAATTACAATTAATATCTAGATGTTATACCTGCCTGCAGGAATATCATGGCTAACGAAGCGATTTCCTCATTGAGATATATTATCGCAGGCCAACTGAGGCGTGATTTTGCGCTGCTCCCCGATGGCAGGGCATTGGTCAATGTCCCAGGCGGCAACCTGGGATATGCCGCTGCCGGCCTGGCCGTCTGGCAGCCCGCCAGTCTGGTTGGGCTTGTGGCCCGCGTGGGAGAGGACTATCCCCAGGAGTGGCTGGCGGAGTTCCATAAGCGTGGATTCGATATTCAGGGAATTCGCATCTTGCCTGAGGCTATCGACCTTCGCTCCTTCTATGCTTATTCCGATCCTTATACCCGTTGGACTGAAGATCCGGCAGCGCATTTCACCCGGTTTAAACAACCTTTTCCCAAGGCCCTGCTCAACTATTCGCCTGGTAATACAGATTATGACAGTCGCTCACGCCTGACCTCCACCTCACTGCGCCAATCAGATATTCCTGCAGATTATCTGGATGCGACGGCTGCCCACCTTTGCCCGATCGATTATCTCTCCCATACCCTGCTGCCCGCGGTGCTTCGCCAGGGAGGTTTTACCACCGTCACGCTTGATCCGGCTGTGGGGACCATGTCCCCATCATTTTGGGACGATATTCCGGCATTGGTCACCGGGTTGACAGCCTTTATGCCGAATGAAGAAGAGATGCGCACCCTTTTCCATAGCCGAAGCACCGACCTGTGGCAAATGATGGAGGCCATTGCAAATTACGGTTGCGAGATTGTGGTGGTGAAGCGCGGAGAGCAAGGTCAATGGTTATATGATCCTGCAACCCACACCCATTGGGAAATTCCAGCCTACCCATCGCGTGTTATTGACCCAACCGGGGCCGGTGATGCGTATTGCAGCGGTTTTTTGGCGGGCTATCGCCAGAGTTATGATCCGGTGCAGGCAGCCCTGCATGGCAGTGTATCCGCCTCTCTCACGATAGAAGGGAGTGGCATTTTTTATGCTTTAGATGCCTTACCCGGGTTGGCACTGGCAAGGTTAAATGCACTCAAAGATGGGGTTCGAAAGGGATGAGAATCTGATGGATCCATCGCTCAGTACGCGTCTCTTGGAAATGGCGGTACAAATCCAACAAATACCTGCGCCAACCTTCATGGAGGCACAAAGGGCAAATTTCATCAAACGGAAATTCCAGCACATTGGAATGCAAGATGTGTGGATGGATGAGACTGGGAATGTATATGGGCGCGTATCAGGACGGGGTACGCACCCCCCCATCGTGGTCTCCGCCCATTTAGACACTGTATTTTCACAGACTGCCGATCTCAACATCGTCATTGCACCAGATAAAATTATTGGTCCTGGTATTGCGGATGATTCATTGGGCCTGGCGGCGTTGTTCGGGTTATATTGGGCTTTTACCGAAAAGCAGGGCCTTCCAGGCGTGGCTGGTTCATTGGAGAGGGATCTTTGGCTGGTTGCTGATGTGGCTGAAGAAGGACTTGGAGATTTACGCGGGATGAAGGCAGTGGTCGACCACTTTGGAAGGAAAGCTTTGGCGTATATTATTCTTGAAGGGATGACTCTCGGGCAAATCTACCATCGTGGGCTGGGTGTCCGGCGCTATCGCATCAGCGTGGACACCGCTGGCGGGCATTCGTGGGTCGATTTTGGCAAACCTTCTGCCATCCATATATTGGCAGATCTGGTGGTGAAAATCAACAAGATACCTTCGTCAATAAAATCGCGCAGCAGCATCAATGTCGGCATGATCAGTGGAGGCACATCGGTGAACACCATTGCTCCCCATGCTCATTGTGAGCTTGACATTCGCTCCGAGGGTTTTCAGGCACTCGCTGCCCTGATACAACGCGTGGAGGCGCTGGTGATGGAGGCTGATCAAAAAAGTGGTGAGGCTGTGAAGGTGGTATTCGAAGTGATCGGAGACCGCCCTTATGGTGAAATATCTGCCTCGCATCCATTGGTACACCTGGCCAGAAAATGCTACTCGCGATGGGGGATTGAAACGCAATTGGGCATCGGCTCTACTGATGCCAATGTGCCTCTCAGCCGTGGCCTTCCAGCCATCTGTGTTGGATTGACTACCGGAAGAGGAGCGCACACCGCGGATGAATATATATTCACGCAACCATTGCGGGTGGGGTTTGCTGTGTTGGTTGATCTGATACAGGCGCTCGATCAAAAAGGAATTAATCTTAGCTGAAAAAGGTCATTTTTAAACCAGGCGTATGCGGACGTCCAATGCGGCAGTACCTTGTGAGTGGGTAAAAACCCTCAGGGGGTTAATTTCGATCTCTGACAACTGCGGGAAGTCAGCTGAAAGCTGGCCAAGCCGTATCAGAGCCTCGATTACTGCCCGCCTGTCTGCTGGAGGCAGGTTACGGTAGCCGCGCAAGCGGCGCCCTGCCCAGGTATTTTCCAGCATCCACTCTGCATCTTGAGTGGTCAGGGGCGCCAGGGAGAAAGCCACGTCTTTTAATCCTTCAACTTCCACACCCCCTGAACCAAACATCACCAGGGCGCCAAATTGTGCATCCTGGATGGCGCCCATGATAACCTCCTGGCCAGCAGGCAGCATGTGCTGCAGATAAGCGCCATTGATTGTTGCTTGTGGAAACGCTGTCCTGGCATTCGAGATAATGTTCGAAAACCCGGTTGTTATTGCTTCAGCATCGACCAGGTTAAGCATGACCCCTCCTACGTCGGATTTATGAATGATATCGGGAGAGGCAATTTTCATCACCAACGGGTATCCCAGTTGTTGGGCCGCATCCACCGCTTCTTCTGCCGATTTAACCAGCCGCATGGGGGTCAGTGGAAGCTGGTATGCCCTGAAGATTGTTTCGATTTCAGGTGCATCCAGGTAGCCGGGAGATTGTTTGCACCTATCCAGCAGTTTTTGCACGGCTGTTTTATCCACCTCAGTCATGACAGGCTGGGGCTCGTGTTCTTTATGAAGGTATTCAGCCTGTTGAGCAAGCACGGCAAGGGCAGAGGCAGCTCTTTCAGGAAAGCGGTATTCGGGGATGCGCGCCGCGCGGAAGTGCTCTACTGCTTCTTGGATCAAGCGCTCTCCCATCAAAGCAATGGTGACGGGTTTGTCAGCGCTCTGGATTACCGGGATCATCGACTTGGCAACCGCGCCGGTGGTATGCATGGGTGGCGGAGGTGTGACCACCAAGACGCCATGCACCCCGGGGTCTGCTAACAAAACCTGCAGGCAGCCTGCAAATTGGTCTGGTGTGGCTGAAGCTAGCATATCCACCGGGTTATTCAAGCTGGCCGCCGGCGGCAATTGTCGGGCTAGTTTTAATTTGGTTTCACCAGACAAGACAGCCAGAGACATGCCATTCATTTCTAATGCATCAGCCGCGGTAACTCCCGGCCCTCCCGCGCTGGTCAGCACGGCGATAGCCCGTCCCTTGGGCAGCGGGCACCAGGCCAGGGCGCGTGCCCAATCGAACAGCTCCTCGCTCGTATCGGCGCGGATCACCCCTGCCCTGCGGAAAGCGGCATTAAAGGCATGCTCCTGGCCGGCAAGAGCTCCCGTGTGGGAGGCAGCAGCCCGCTGTCCGCTTGGATAGCGACCCACTTTTAGCGCTACAATGGGTTTCTTGCGCGTAATTTCGCGGGCGGCTTGCACGAATTTCGGCCCATCACTAACCCCTTCCAGATACAGGGTCAGGACACGTGTGAAATGGTCCTCAGCCACCGGGGCAAGCACGTCGGTCTCATTAACATCTGCCTGGTTACCCAGGCTCACCAATCTTGATAGGCCGAAGCCCTGGCCTCGAGCCCAATCGATCACTGCAGCACAAATGGCGCCCGAGTGAGAGATAAAAGCCACATCGCCGGGTGGCGGGCCTGGAGGCGGAAGGAAAGTTGCATCTAGAGGCAGGTGTGTATCGAGCAGACCGATACAATTCGGACCGATCATGCGGATATTATGTTGCCTGGCAATTTTCAGCAGCGCTTCTTCCAATCTGGCACCCAGCTCGCCGGTCTCACGAAAGCCGCCGGACGAAACGATCACCGCCTGGATACCCCGTTGGGCACATTCCTTCACCACCTTCGCTACCCCTTCGGCAGGGATCAGTATTACGGCCATATCCACCGGATCTGGCAGCTCCAGCACCGATGGGTACATCAGCCGTCCTAGCAAGCTGCCGCCCTTCGGGTTGACAAAGTGAATCACCCCCTGGTAATTGCATTGCACCAGGTTGCGCGCCAGGCCGTACCCCAGCTTATTTGGGTCGGTGGAGGCGCCTACAACCGCGATGCCGCGGGGGCAGAAGAATGGATCGATGGAATGATTCGTTATAGACATAATGAGTTTTGTTTACTGGTTACTCCTGGAATATACGGCTATTAGATTTTACTGAAGGAGCCAGTTCCTTTGGCTGCCAGTGATTGATTATCGGTGATGAATGTTGAGAGTGATTTATCACATTACGTGTCCACGGAATTTTGTGCAGGGATGATTATTCGCGGTTGCTCTTAAGATGATCTCCAACACGGATAATTTTACCTGTTAATATTTAGAATGTTGCAATTATTGATAAATAGATAATGACAAGCAAATTGATAAACACCTAAGATGCATCATATTAATGCCCTGGCCATCATGATTACAATGGATAAAAATAATCGAGTATACTTGATAGACTTTTAGTGATGTAGCTATTTTGCGATAGATAAGCTTGCAACGATATAAATCAGGATGCATCTAAAACAATGAACGGTGATGAAAACAAGGTTGAAGCCGAAGGATTTTCGTTAGAAGCATTACAGGCAGGTGATCCGGTAGAATTTGCTCATTTGGTGGATGCCTACTCAAGCAAAATTTATCACCTTGCCGTTAAGATGCTCAACCATCAACAGGATGCTGAAGATGTATTGCAGGAGACCTTTCTAAAAGCATATCGCGGTTTGAAATCGTTCGATGGCCGTTCAAAGATCTCGACCTGGCTGTTCAGGATTGCCACCAATGAAGCCTTGATGGTGATCCGTAGAAAACACCCAGAGACAGTATCGATCGATGAGCCTGTTGAGACAGAAGAAGGAGAGCAGGATCCCGTACAAATCGTGGATTGGTGTTGTTTACCAGAAGAGGAATTACTGTCGGAAGAATCCAAAGAAAAGCTGGATGCTGCAGTTCAAAAGCTCCCTGAGAGGCTGCGCCTGGTGTTTATCCTAAGGGATGTCAATGATCTATCAACCCATGAAACCGCCGATATTCTCGGATTGACTGATACAGCGGTAAAAACCAGGTTATCACGCGCACGCTTACGGTTACGTGAAGAATTATCTACTTACTTTGGTGAACGAAAGTATGAACTTGAGAAGGGTCAGTTTACCGAGCCATCGGATACCACTCAAAAAAGTCTTGAGAGCCGGGTGTTAAAACCCGGAAAAGAGAGTAAATGATGATGGAAAGCCAGAAAAAACACGATCATTCGCAATGCCGTAAGCTACTCGGTTCACTTTCCGCATATGTGGACGGTGAGCTCGATAGAAGATTATGCATTGAGCTGGAAAAGCACATGGAAACCTGCGAGGATTGCCGGATTGTCGTGGACACTCTGCGCAAGACCGTATACCTCTATCACGCTACTTCTCAAACCGAAACGATACCCCCTGATATCCGCACACGTTTATATAAAAGTCTCAATATCGAGGATTTTTTAGAAAAATGATCTTACCAGTGGTTTGGGGGTGAGAGTTATTTTAATCGTCGGTTGTCGCCTTCGCGCACTGTAATCCCCTGAGCATCCAAATATTCCAATAAGGCAAGAACATAGCGGCGGCTGGTGTTGAAGTGATCGCGCACCTCCGCAGCAGTAATTGTATTTTTTTGTCTCAATAAATCACCGATCTCAGCAACCATTTGGTCGTAATCTTGTTTTCGAAAGACCACATCAGGGGGGATGGGCACCAGCAATCCGGTTTCGATCAGCGCGTTGTAAAGCTCTTCACCCACCTCGGATATGCATTCTTTGGCGGTGGGAGGCGAGAATGGCGAGCTTTTAAAACGCGCCAGCAGGTTATCAATGGTCCGCTGTTGCTGGACGTTGAATTGTATTGCATATCCCGGTCGCCTGACATGGGTGCCGGTGTCTTCCAGCGCGCCCTGCTGAGTGATACGGCGTAAAAGTGCAGGGAAAAGGCGGGTGGATAATTTCAGGCGTGATTTTAGCTCCTCGCGCGGTATCCCGCGCCGCAGGGGATGATGCTGATGATACTCGTTTACTTCATGCACCATCTGCTGCTTCAGTTGCTCCCAATATACCCTGGTGGTGATCAATCCCTGGGGAGAAAGCGAGCTGATTTCTCCATTCTCCAGGGAAATGATTTCCCCTCTGGTCAGCATGTCCTGCAAGGTATGCTCAGCAACCGCCCGATCCAGGTTTGCGCGTTGGATTACCTCTTGGGCTGAGGCAATTCCCAATACGAACATTGATTGGGTCAGGATTTCTTCGGGTGTGCCACGCGCCAGTACTTCCAGACGGTTGACCTCTTGGGCTAAAAACCGTTTATGCCGCCCTTTAGGCTGGGCATCGATCACCATCCCGCCTCCAAGGGTCTCTCCAGGAGATGGCCTTCTCAGGATGTACCTGTCTCCCCGGATGGCTACGGTGGGTTCATCCAGCTCCAGTTGCAGCCAGCCTTCTTCTCCTGGCAGCAACTCGTCACTTCCTAGTAAGCGCACTCTGGATTGAATTTCAGACGCGCCAATGAAAAATTTAACCAGCGTATCGTGTTTCAATGGCTGGGAAATATCTGCCAACAGGCGAAAGCGTACATCAATACGGCGGGTAGGTTGGTAACTATTTGGATAGGCAAGGACATCGCCCCGTTTTACCTGCTCAACATTCACCCCGGTAATATTTACTGCAGTCCGACTCCCTGGGACGGCAGTTTCCACTTTCCGTTTATGGGTCTGCAGGCCGCGGATGCGCGTGTAGTGCCCGGCAGGCAATATCTCTAGATCATCGCCAATGTGCAGGCTTCCATCGCTGAGGGTGCCGGTGACGACTGTGCCAAAGCCAGGCATGCTAAAGGAGCGGTCAACAGGCAGGCGCGGCCGTCCTAGGTCGGGATGTTGAGGGCGATCAGCCAGGCATTCATCCAGGCGATCTAATAGCTCAGCAATCCCCTGGTTGCTACGGGCAGATACACGCACGATAGGGGCATTTTCCAACACTGTATTCCTGAGTGCGCCGTGTATCTCGTCTTCAACCAGGTCCAGCCAGTCAGGATCATCTACCAGGTCGATCTTATTGAGCGCAATCACCCCTCCCTGCACTTGCAATAAATCGACGATCGCCAGGTGCTCCTTCGTTTGCGGCATAATGCCTTCATCTGCAGCGATGACAAACAACACCGCATCAATCCCGCCTATCCCAGCCAGCATATTTTCGATGAAATCACGGTGACCAGGAACATCGACGATGCCAATCTCCTCTCCTGATGGCAGGGTTAACCAGGCAAAGCCCAGGTCGATGGTCATTTCCCGCTCGCGCTCCTCCTTGAGCCGGTCGGGATTGGTGCCGGTTAATGCAAGGACGAGTGAGGATTTTCCATGGTCAACATGGCCGGCTGTACCAATAACGTGCATGGTTTTTAATGAGAGCTCCCCATCGTCCGTTCGTAAGCCGTGACCCATTCATGCGCCAGTGCCAGCAGCGATTGCAAGCGTTTTTCAACCAGCTCGCTGGCCTGTTGTTGAAGGTCTTTCACTTCTTGCAGCTCATCTTCGAATAAAGTAATCTGGTCGGTAAGTTTGGAAAATTGACGCCCGGCTTCATTGCGCTGCTCTTCCTGGGTCAGGGTGTAATTGGTCCATCGTTTTTGATCATCAGCCTTATAAGCCACCCAGTCTTGCCTGAAACGGTCTTCCGACAGGCGTTGTATTTCGGTGATCTCGCTGATGCGCCTTTCCACGCGTTGGATTAATTCCTCCAGGTTTCCCTGGATGCGCTTCACCTCTCTATGGGTGGCATCCAGGTTGACCAATTGCCCTTCAATATCCACAGCCTGGTTTTCGATGGTATCGAAGCGTGTTTGCCATTCTTTCCAGGTGCGATCACGTTCAACATCTGTGACGGCTTGTTTATTTAAAAAATTAGATATTGCATCACGTCGCTCGTCTTCGACGGTCACCAATTCATTTAACCGCGTATCTATCTTCCGCAGGTTCGCATTCATCAAGTCATTCTGCCCTCTCTGCTCATCCATGCGTTTCCGTAATGCATTCACCTCCCCCTGCAGGTCAACAATCCGTTTCGCATCCTGTTTACGGCCATCCTCCAGCAGGCGGATGGTGCGAATATATTCCTCTTCTTCAATGCGCACCGCCTCGATTTTCCCGCGCAGCTCATCTAAGGCGCGCCGTGTGGCAATCTCTCCATCAACATGTGCCTGGATATTCTTGTCCAGTTTTGGGATCACCTCAAGTTGCTTTTGAATTTCAGCAAAGGTGCCATCGAATGATTTGATTTGCACGCGCTGCACCTTTTCGGATTCATCAATGCGCAGCTTGACCGTCTTGTCCAGCGCATCGACGGCTTGTTTGCTTTCCAGGCGGGCCTTCACCAACGCCTGGTCATATTGGTCCATCCGTGTGATGATGGCTGAAAGCCGGGTGAGCTCGCTGCTCAGGCCTTTACTTTGTTGCTGAGAGGCAGCCAGATTACCTTCTAAAGTTACCAGCTTGCTTTCTAGCAGAGCGATCGCATCTTTCTCTTTTCGGCGATCCTCTTCCACCCATTGAATCCGTTTTTGGATTTGGTCAATATCCATGTCGGCTCCTGATCCTTTGTTTATCGAATGTATTTCGACGATGAAGGGTGAAGTTACAGCCTGATTATAGCATGAGGTGAATTCATGGCATTTATCTGGCGATATTGGGAAAAATCTGGGAAATTTGTGCCAAAGTGGGTGAAAACCAATTCGGGAGTAGGCCGGCAAGCACAATCAGCACCATCCCGATGATGAGGAAAAGTGCCACACTCGTTCTTTCTTGGATGCTCCAGTTTTGATCTTGATCGACCATCAACAAGGCTCTCAAGGTGCGTATCCCGCTGATGAACAGGCCGACGCTACCCAGCATGGTGATGATGGCCAGCAGCAGTGATTGGCTCGTCAGGTCGCTCCAAAGTGCTAAGCGTGATGGAAAGCCTGCCAGCAGGGGTAGACCGGCCACCGAGAAATTTGCTACCAGCAGGCCGGTGGAAACAATGGGCATTTGCCTGGCTGCACCCTGGATCGCAGAAAATCGAAGCTGGTCGGTGCCAGTATTGGACTTCGTCCTGATTATTGTGGATAGGGCCAGTGCCCATACCCCAATCGCCAGTCCACGCGGTAAAAGCAATGTGAAAAATAGCTGTGCGCCATTGCTAACCGTCATCGATAACAGCGAAAATCCAATTTCCACCATGCAGGCATAACCGAGGATACGCCCCAGGTGATGTTGGAAGGCAGACCAGATTCCCCCAATGAGAACCATCATCACACCCCCAAGCTGCACCATGTTGATCACCGGCACAGACGTGCGCAGCCAGAGGTAACGATCCATGAACCCAAGCCCTAATAGCGAGACCATCCAGGGAAGGATGACCAGGACAAAGCCCACCGCGTAGGGGTGCGATTCTTCAGCTAGCATGGGAATCCAGGTATGGAACGGGAAAATTGCCAGAAGAAAAAGAAATCCAAAACCCAAGGTAAGGGAAGCCCGGGTCATTAGTAATAATTCTTCAGGGCTGGCCTGAACACCAGCAAGCAGCCAGCCTGAGAAAAGGATGAACGGAAAGCCAAAAGACTGGAAGATGATAAACCGCAGCACACCTTTACCGATAGGATGGCCGGGCTGCGCCAGGATGGGGACACAAACCAGGACGGCCAATTCAATTAACAACGCCGCGTATAGGAAAGGCTCCACTGCAATGGCAGCAATTAACAGCGCACCCACCACCATCCCCAAAGGCACATACATTCTTCCGGAATCTGCCACGTATACCAACGCAAACCAGAAGGCCATCAGCATGAAAATTGCGACTAATAATGGTTGTTGGGAAGGAGTAAGTGTAAATTGCCTCCCCAGGATTACCAGGCTCTCGTGGATCGTCATGGACCAAGGCCCGATTTTGATCAGCTCGTCGATGTGTATTTTCCAGGCTGCTCCTGCCAGTAATAGCATTATTACGGTACCGCATGCCACTGTGGTGCGGTACCAGCGCCGGAAGAAATACAGGATGATCCCACTGATCCCGGGAACGATGATCCAGATCAATGCTGAGCTCATTAAGTGCTCTCCATGCTGGGGGCTACCAGTATGTAAGCGCCTACTAATGCCAGCCCCAGGGTTATGCCGGCAAGTAGCCCGGTTACCAGCGTCGACATTTCCAAAGCTGCATACAGGATCTCGAATCCTGACAGAGAAGTGAGCAATCCAGTGAAAATTCTTAGAGGGTGAGTGGTGAGGCTCAATTGAAGTAATCCGAAGCTGATCAGGACGAAACTACCCCATCTGGTGGGTAAATTAATCATCGAAAGCCAGGTCTCAGAATGCAGGACCAGCGAGGTGACCGTCAGGGCGACGATAAGGGCTGCCAACAAACGGAATAGTGGGCCAAACCTTGCTGGTTGATCCAGCTCATGCCAGCTGCTTGATGATGTGGCCATAGCAATCCCCAGGATCGCCCCTGCCATCCACCCCGCCACCATCTTTGCTACAGCCATTTCCACCGGCCAGGAAGGAAACACCAGAAAGAACACCCCAATGTATTGCACTGCCAGGGCGCTTACACAATACCGCCAATCGCGGACCAATAAAATGAGCATTGAAGTCAGGCTTACCAAAATTACTGCACCAATTAGCACCGGCTCGGAGGTCATTCGCCTACCCTTACCTCTGCAGAAATACCAGGATCAAGGCGAATAAGACAATCGCCCATAGAATGCCTCCATCGCCTTCTAGAATGGTTGAGAAAAGGGTGAATATCCTGGAAACCAGTTGGAATAGTTTCCCCAACAAACCATAGAACCATTCCAATGAAAATAGGCGGTCCAGAAAGCCCGGATTTAGTGGAAGGCGGATACCTGATATCGGTTGGAGGTAGCGCCAGAAAAAGAAAAGTGAAAATCCAGCAATAATCAAGGTGAGTGGGCCGATGATCCAGCTTGCTAATGCCAAATTGTTGAGATCTGGCACTAGCAGGTAGCCAAACGCTAAATGCGTGATCACAATCAAGATCAGCCCGAGTGGGTAAAGGAACCAGGCCCATCTTTCTACCTGTATCGGTTGTTCCGGCACAGCTGGGTAAATTTCCCGCAGGCTATGCCGTACAAAACCTGCCAGCAGGAATGCCTGGGTGAACAGAAATAGCAGCGAAAAAAAGGAAAATAATGTCAGGCTCACGCCTGCCATTGCTGAGAATCGATATAGAGACGCGCCCTGCCAGGTGGGGCTGAAAGGAAGTGTAGATAGGCTGGCCGCCTGCAAAACGACCAGGGGGAGAAGGTTGCGATGGCGTATAGACATGGAAAAAATGAAGCCGCCTGATAGCAGGCTGGCAATGCTCCATGCCAGGCAGGCAGATGGCAGGTTCAATATCGCAGCAGCAAGGATCAGGGATGCTGATCCGAGCAACCAGTAAGCCCTGCCTTCAAGGTCATCCCTGGCAGTCAGCCATTTCACCCCTGAAAAAATACCACCCAGGGCGATTAACCCCAGGAGATACGGCGTGATTGCTCCACTGACGCTATTATTCGACAGCCTCGCCAGAAGAATATAGCTGGATGCAGCGGGAATCAACCTCAACGCCGATCCAAGATGGCGGTTCATAACCAACCCTCGAGCGAACGGCTGAAACGGCAACACACCCAGGCGTATGCCAACTGCAATCAGCAGGATAATATTTACCCCTGGTGAAATTGCATCGAAATTCAGCCCATCACCTTGTGACCATAATACAAGCGTTGCGAATAATAATATAACCAAACCCGCCAGCCTGGCAGAGAATATCAGCACTGCCCGCTCAAGCATTTTGGCATGCTGCGCTTGGCTGAGTAATATAAATAGCTCGATGATATCCAAGACTGCCCAGGCGAGCAACACAGTGAGCAGGTTCCCTGCTGACACGGCCACCATGCTGATGCTAGATAGGAGCAATATTGCCGCCCATAATTGCCAGTTGGCGACCGAGCCAGGCGTAACGGTTGTTTTCATCATGCTGGCAGGCGCACTATCCAGGTTTCCCTGGCTCTCCCCACTTAGCGCGGCGGTTGCCGGTGTATTTTGGAACCTGGCTGCAGAAGATTGGCCAAGCTGGGCGATAGATGAAATTACAATACAGAGTGACAACGAAACCAACGCTAATGCTAGGTACCACGAAGTTTGGTCGATCAATAGCGAGGGGGAGGTTGAGAATAATATTTCAGGTTGCCAGTTCAGTAAGGCAATATTCGCGGGTATATCCGTGCGAGCGAGGATAACCATCACCAGCCCGCCAATCGTTGCCAGCACGGCTAAAAATCCCTGGATGCTGAATTGCGGCCGGGCTAGGCGAAAGATCAGCATGACAATTGGAATAAAAATGAATAAAAAGATAGTCAGGAGTATGAGCATGCCGGATTGGGATATTTATAACATAGTGCCTGGTTTTCGATGCAGGAAACGCCCCATGCCAGCCCTACCCAGCCATTGATCACCATCTACGATCAAAGTTCCCCGTAAAAACACCTTTTCCGGATACCCGACCAGCTCCCAATTCTCGAAAAGATTATAGTCTGTGCGGTGCTGCGCATATGCCACGCCATAGCGTAAGCGACGCTCAGGATCCCAGATGACGATATCGGCATCCGAGCCGGGCAGTAATGCGCCCTTTTGGGGGTATATACCGAATATTTTTGCTACATTGGTGCTGGTGAGAGCCACGAACTGGTTGGGTGATAGCTTGCCTGACCGCACACCATAGGTCCAAATGATTGGAAGGCGATCACCCACCCCGGGCAGTCCATTGGGGATTTTGGTAAAATCATCCTTCCCAAGCTCCTTGCCGGGTATGGCCACCGGTTGACCCTCATACATGATCGGCTTTGTTCCATCGTAAAAGAATGCACAATGGTCGGTGCCAATGGTCTGTAATGTGCCATCCGCTAAACCTTGCCAAAGGCGTTGGTTATCCACTGGTGAGCGTAACGGCGGTGAGCAAACCCACTTGGCGCCATCCGGATAGCGAAGCTGCTCGATGGAGAAAAACAGGTATTGCGGGCAGGTTTCTCCCATCATGTTCACGCCACGCTCCCGCGCATAATGCAGCTGGTCCACCTCTCCGGTGGTGTTCATATGCACCAGGTATAACCTTGCACCGGCTTGTGCGGCTAATGCTGCGGCGCGCAATGCGGCTTCAACAGCCCCCCAGGCAGGGCGGGTGAGGGCGTGCCATTCAGGGGTCGTGTGGCCTTCCGCCAAAGCTTCGGCCACCAGGAGATCGATCACATCACCGTTTTCTGCATGGAGCATGGTGAGCAGGTCGTGTTTTCTTGCCTGGCGCAATATCTGGAAAATCTCTCCATCCGAAAGTCGCAGGCGGTTATTATACGCGGTAAACACCTTCATGGTTGTTACACCCAGCTTGGGTAGCTCGGCAATTTCGCCTGCCACATGCTCGTTGAAGTGGGTGATGTTCATGTGAAAGCCAAAATCAATAGCTGCCAGGGCGTCGGCACGTGCGTGCCAGGCTTCCACGCAAGCGGACAATGAATCAAGATCCTGGGAGATGAAATCAAGGGCTGTGGTGGTGCCTCCAAAGGCAGCTGCTTTATGACCCGTGTAGTGGTCATCCGATGTGATAGTGCCAGACATCGGCAGGTTGAAGTGCGTATGCGGGTCGATCCCCCCCGGCATTACCAGCTTGCCACTTGCATCGACAACATCGGCCCCTGCGGATGGCAGGTTATTCCCGATGGCAGTGATGGTCTCGCCATCGACCAGAATATCAGCCTGGAAGGTTTCGGAGGCGGTAATAATCATCCCGGATTTAATGAGTAAAGTCATGGCTTGGCTCCAATTTATTGCTTTATGGATTGAAATAAATCAACACTGGTGCTATCTACATTTGTTTTTAGCAGTTGTATGGTTTTATTCAAAATTGGATGGACCAGGTCGGGCGCAATTTCTGCCAGCGGCACCAGTATAAAAGCGCGTTCGGCGATGCGTGGGTGAGGGATGGTGAGCTGAGGCGTATTCATGACGAACTTGTCGTAGAACAGGATATCTAGGTCGATCGACCGCGGGCCAAACCGGAAGCTTTCCTGGCGTCCCAAGGATGTTTCTAAGGATTTTACGAAGGCAAGCAAGCTGGTGGGCTCCAGGTCGGTTTCTGCTTTGATGACCTGGTTTAAGAATGTTGGCTGGTCGGTGTAGCCCCAGGGTTCTGTCTCGTAAATGGAGGATTGCTGGCTGACCTTTACTTTGGGCGGCAGCAGGGATATGGCCTTGCGTAAATTATTCAGGCGATCCCCCAGGTTGCTGCCTAATGATAGGTAAATTTGGTGGGTCATAATCAGTGAATCCATTAAACCTTAAACTATACCCGTTCAATCACGGTAGCTGTTGCCATGCCGTGGCCGATGCACATCACCTGCAAGCCGTAAGTACCTTTGATGCGCTGTAATTCGTGGACAAGCTTGGTCATCAGAATGCCGCCCGTGGCGCCCAGCGGGTGTCCGAGCGCGATGGCTCCACCATTGGGGTTCACCTTCTCGAAATCCGGATGATACTCCTGTGCCCAGGCCAGGATAACCGAGGCAAATGCTTCGTTAATCTCGATGACATCCATCTGGTCCAGATTCAATCCAGCGCGTTTCAGCACCTGCCTGGTGGCGGGTATGGGCGCCTCCAGCATGAGCACCGGGTCTGACCCGATTACAAATCGGCTGACGATGCGTGCCATTGGATTGAGATTGAGTGCTCCAACTGCTTTTGCTGAGGCGATCACCAGTGCGGCACACCCATCGCTTATCTGGCTGGAATTTCCAGCCGTAATGACCCCACCTGGCTTGAAAACCGGTGGCAGGGCGGCCATTTTTTCGCGGTTTGGGGGCATGCGCACACCCTCATCGATCTTAACCACCCGGCCATCAGCCAGGGTGATGGGCAGGATCTGGCCATCAAAATGACCATTCTGGATGGCATGCATGGCCCGCATGTGAGATTGGTAGGCATAGTCATCCAGTTCCTCCCGCGAGAGGTGGTATTTTTCTGCCATCAGCTCTGCGCTGATGCCCTGGTGGACCAGCTTATAGGGCATCCCTTTGGGCCACTCCTTGGGGTAGTCGGCGCCTAGGGGCTGGTGCGACATCATCTCGGTGCCGCCAGCGATGATCAGGTCCATATCTCCTACCAGGATGGCCTGGGCAGCAAAATGGACTGCCTGCTGGCTGGAACCGCACATGCGGTTTAGCGTGACTGCCGGCACCTGCGGTGGAAACCCGGCGCGCAGGCTCGCCAGGCGGGCTAAATTGCCCCCCTGATCACCAATGGGAGTTACGCAGCCCCATATCATATCCTCTACCTGGTGAGGTTGAATGCCTGCACGCCTGGCGGCTTCCTGCATGAGCAAAGCAGTCAGGTCTACGGGAGAGATAGAAACCAGCGCACCTGTGGGCTTACCTAGCCCTACAGGTGCACGTACCGCAGAGATAATGAAGGCTTCTGTCATTACGATACCTCCTCGCGTACCATCTATAGCATACCATAATTATTACATGAGAAGAAACTCATAGCATTGGATTTTCCTTTGCCAAGAGGGCTTCAAACGGCTAAAATAATAGGGTTTAGGTATTGCGATCGAAGGAGCTCGTATGGTTCAGGCAACTTTTCATTTTCCACGTGGTTTCCTTTGGGGAACGGCCACCGCAGCATACCAGGTGGAAGGGAATAACCCCTACAGTAACTGGTATGCTTGGGAGCAGCAACCAGGGCGCATTGCCCATGGTCATAAATCAGGTAATGCCTGTGATTGGTGGAATGGGCGCTGGCGTGAGGATTTTCAGCGCGCCGCTGATGGCGCACAGAACGCCCATCGCATGTCGATTGAGTGGAGCCGCATCCAGCCGGCTCCTGATCGATGGGATGAGCAAGCCCTGGATCGCTACGTGGAGATGGTGCGCAAGCTTTTAGAGCTCAACATCACCCCGCTGATCACCCTGCACCATTACTCCGATCCCCAGTGGTTTGCTGACCGGGGAGGCTGGGAGAATGAAGATTCAACCGGGTTGTTTGAGAAATATGTCCGCAAGGTGGTGCAAGCCTTAAAGGATTACGTGCGCCTGTGGTGCACATTCAACGAGCCTAACGGTTACGTGACCCAGGGTTTTCTTATTGGTGTGTTCCCGCCTGGTAAAAAGGATTTTACCCTCGGCTTCAGGGTCATGGTCAACCTGGTTCAGGCGCACGCGGCAGCCTACCATGCCATTCACCAGCTCCAGCCCGAAGCCCGCGTGGGTATGGCGAATTACTACCGTGGATTGCAGCCGGCCAAACGCTGGTCACCCCTTGATCGGATGGCTACTAATTTGCTGTTTACATTGAATGATGTTTTTCCCCGCGCGGCAACTGACGGGACGGTGAAATTTCTCGGGAAACGTAAAGTGGTGCCCCAGGCGAAGGCTACCCACGACTTCCTGGGGATCGACTACTATACCCGTGATTATGTCAGCTTCGATCCCTCGGTCCCGGGCGAGTTATTCAGCAGGCGCGAGTTTAAGCACGGCGCAGAGCTGAGCACCACCAAATTCCTGGCCAATGAGCCATCGGGAATGTTCGAAGCCCTTCGCTGGGGGCGCAAGTTCGACCTACCCATCATCGTCACCGAGAATGGCTTTGACGATGCAGACGACCACATCCGCCCGCGTTACATGGTGGAGCATATCCACCAGATGTGGCGGGCGGTGAATTTCAACTGGCCGGTTAAGGGCTACTTCCATTGGACGCTGGTGGATAACTTCGAGTGGGAGCGCGGCTGGACCCAGCGCTTTGGTCTGTGGGAGCTGGACATAGACACCCAGGCACGTCACAAGCGCCCGAGCGCAGACCTATACGCCGCGATCTGCAAAGAGAACGGCCTGTCGGATGAGATGGTCAGGCGCTATGCACCGGCAGCAATGCCCGGATTATTCCCTGAATAGGATATAGGTAGTAGAAGAGTATATGATCAATATCGATAGTTTAAATACGATCGTGTGCCGGCCGGCGCTGGCAAAAGATAAGGCCGAGGTCATGGAAATCAGCTCGCACATCTGGGAAGGCGGTGATTACCTTCCTCATGTGTGGGATGAATGGCTGGCAGACCCGCAAGGTTTGCTGGGTGTTGCCGAGCTTGGAGGCAGGGTGGTGGGGGTGTTCAAGCTCACGATGTTCCAGGCGGCTGAGTGGTACATGGAGGGTTTGCGCGTGCACCCCCATTACCGCGATCGGGGTGTCGCCTCTCACATCCACCACTATGTCTTGGAAACCTGGCGCCGTATGGGAGGCGGGGTCATCCGCCTGGTCACCGCCTCCTATAATGTCAAGGTGCACCACATGTGCGAGCAATCCGGGTTCAAGCGCATTAAGGAATTCATCTCTTACGGGGCTCAAGCGCTGGAAGGATCAGCCAGCAACCTTATCCCCTCAGAAATGGGTGATGCTCAGCGCGCCATGGATTTTGTGCTGCACAGCCCCACGCATGCTTTATCGGGGGGATTAATTAACTTGGGCTGGGTGTATGCTGACCCGCAGTTAAAGCACATTCAAGTAGCCATCCAGGAGAAACATGCCTGGTGGTGGAGAGGGGACGTGGGCTTCATCTCCATATGGGAGGATGAGGATGATGGAGAACTTCACCCGGGGATCCAGCTGGTGGCCTGCCCGGTGGAAAGCCTGGAGGAGCTATTGGTAGATTACCGCCGAATGATGAATGAATTGGGATATAAGACCGCAGGATGGGTCGCTCCCAACGAGCCGGAGGTGATCTCAGCCCTGGGTAAAGCCGGTTTCCAGCGGAATTGGGACATTTCTCTGTACGTATTCGAGCTTAAAGCGTAGCTCATCTGCAAGCCAGACTTCGCAAAAATCGGGCAGATTGTCGTTATGGTATAATGCGTCTCGCTGTCGCAAGACAACTTAATATTTTATTCGGAGAGGTCGCGTAGTCTGGCCTAGCGCGCACGCCTGGAGAGCGTGTTACCAGTAATGGTACGTGGGTTCGAATCCCACCCTCTCCGCCAGTGAAATGACACCTGTTCCATAATCTGGACAGGTTTTTTGATTACCAGCTCAATAAGTTGTGATAAACTAGCAATTGCAGCCTGTTCGCTGGTCGGCTGGGTATGGCTCCATGAAAAAACAATTAGCCTTACGCACAATACTCATATTGGCTGGGGTGATTATCGCTGGAAGCGGGTTCCGCCCGGTCATGGCGCACCCTCCAGCATATGATGGCGCGGCTGTCTGGTCTGCCTCGGGCCAGCAAGACCTCCAGACGCCTGCTCCCTCTGAAGTATCACCCGCAGCCCTGGTTGAAACTCCCGAAGCGCGCCAGCTTCCGCCGGTGGGCAGCAATGCCGGCTTGCTGGTTGGAGCCAGCCTGATCGTGCTGATCATCATTGGGGGGGTATTGGGCACCCGGCGCAGGGCAAATCATTGACAGGGTAAAATTCATGAGGTATGCTTGCAGCGCTCCGGGTGGGTCCGGCGCGGCGGAACCCTTCGAAACCTGTCAGGTCTGAGAAGAAGCAGCAGTAAGGAGGATATTCCGGGTGCCGCCGGGAAGCTTGCCCGGAGTGTTGGTTAAAATAAACAAGCGGTGGAAGCCCACCGCTTGTCGTCTTATATGCGCAATAAGAAATCATTTTGACAGCTCAATCGAGGTTGGTTCTTGATATCCCTCGTCTGGCACGTAATCAACGAAGGTGTCTGCAGTGCCGCCAAGCTCAATATTCCAACCCACTACCTGTCCCCGGTAGGTGTTATAGCCAGTCCCATTCATGACTATCGTTGATCTTGGAGCAAGAATTAAGCCCGCATAAAAAGATTCTGATGTTCCATTTAATTTCAATGAGATCGTATTATTAATCGGCAAGTAGATTAATAGTCCTGCTATAGCCGGATATGGATCTGGTGTATCCGAGGGAGCTGAGAGCTGGACTTCAGCATGTCCATTCACATGCACCCCTCCGTTTACCATATAAAGTGTCACCCCTTCTCCGTGAAGAACCTCATTGTTATTGATTTTTAAATCACCAGTAATACACCACAATCCTCCATCCAGGGTCACAGGACCATCCTTCAATTGATCGGATAATTCATCTGCGGTGATCTTGTTTGCTCTTGAATCATCGCAGTTGGGTTCATCGATGTTGTAATTTGAGGTGGGAATTTGAAATTCCACTTCTTGAGGTTCTGGATACCAGTTCGCCTGGCCTTCTTCAAGATCATTCCCGAGGGGAAGTCCGCCATCGATATAAACATCCGGATTACCATTGCCACGCAGGCAGCCATTGGAGAAAATACCACCGCCTGTCAGCTTAATATCACTATCGCCATAGACAATACCGCCATTATTATGCCCAGAACAACCTTCTGGATTAAGCGCCACGATGGCATTCCCAAATACAATGGGTTGCGGGGGGCGAACGCGGGTCACTGAATCTACCTCGTTGTGTAAGGCTTTTGGATATAGGATCTGCAGGAAATTGCTCTGCGTGGTAGCTGAGATCTCGGTGGTCACATCAATGAATTTATCCACAAACCATATCGTGCCTTCATTGGTGCGGTAGGTTGTGCTTTTGCATTGCGCATTCACCTGATTATATAAGTCACTGGCACCTACCTGGCGATGAATGGTGAAATCATTCGCGGCAGCGCGCGATATGGCCGTGGCTTCGCCGACATTGATTGCATGCGCAACAACAGAACAATTCCAATTGCCATAATCGATACCCTCTGATTGCAAGGTTACCGCAGTCTGAGCACCACCTGCCAGTGATGCGGCATCTGAAGCATTTTGAGTGTTGCGCCTGTCAGCCAGCACCATGCCGCCATCAATGGCCAGGGCCACAAAGCCCAAGAACACGACCATGCCAATCGCCAGATATACGATCGCCTGGCCTCTTTCAGAATTTCGATTCTTAATATTCATCCTTGCCTCCTTAATCTGAATATATTGCTATGGGCAGGTCATCGGTTTTAAAATAGAATCATTAACCGTAGCGTGGATACTGATCGTTTGAGTTCCCAGGATCCAGCCTAAAAAAGGCATGGTGAGGGGAAAGTGAGGATAATCCACATTGACGAGGATGGTATTCCCCAAACATGGATAGTCGATATACCCGATATTTATGGTCACATCAGTCTTCGGATTTTGGATAATCGTTCCCAGGTTATCCCACACATGCTCTTTGATCAAATCCAGGCTAGTGGGGTAGATTGTGCCGTAAGAAGCACCTTCCTGTGCTGCATCACGCAATGCCTGCCAGGTGAAAAAGGCACGTCCAAGGTCAATGGTGCCTGCTAGCAAGATCATCAATAAGGTAATGGTCAGCGCCAGTTCGACCATGCTCTGGCCTCGTTCATTTCTGGGGTTTCTTCCTGACCTTTCCATTCAAATCTCCTCTAAATTACCATCCAAATCATTATCGAATTAGTAAAGGTGTGTTCATGACTCCATTCTATGGCTCTGTGTAAGTAGCTGAGAATGATTCGGAACAGGTCGTTCCGCTATCTAAATCAAGATAGATTAATGTCACCGAATAATCACCGGTTTGTAATAGATCATTGAAAATAAAATTATAGGTCTGCTGGCCGCCGGGAGTAACCTCCCGCAGGTAGCCACCTCCAAGCCAGGAGGTAATATAAGCTGATGGAGGATGGACTAATCCCAGCCAAATCATGTTGGCTCCCACATCGATCTCGTTGAGATAAATCGGTGGTATCGGGGTTTCTGTCGGTGTGGGGGTGATGGTTGGCGTGCTTGTTTCCGTTGGAGTAGGTGTCGCGGTATCAGGTGGCTTGGTTGCAAGCACAATTATGGTCGGTTGTGTTTGATTGGACAGGATATTTAGAGTCATTGGCTCAAAAAATGTATTCAGGTATTCTGAAGCGGGAGGGTTCATATTTGGAGCTAAATTTGGATCAGGCCAGGTGATGCCTGCATAGATCATCCGAACCGGTCCGTTGCTCAAGCTGGTCAGTGTCCACCTAATGGTATTGGGGGTATTGGGATTGAATTCAAAATCTCCACCATCGACAACACACATGGGGGTGGGAGTTATGGTGGGTGTTTCAGGTGTGGCGGATGGAGTACCCGGTCCGGGTGTCTCTGTTGGTGGTGGTGTATCGGAAGGCTCAGGTGTAGGTGGAGGAGGTAGGGTCGGTGGAGGTGGCGTGACCGGGGTGTTGGTGGGGATCGGAGGTAGAGAGGTACCGATAATGCCTACATCAACGAGAATCGTACGGGCATTCTCTGAGATAATATCGAAGCCATGAAGGCCGGTAAATGCAATCAGTGGCTCATAATGGCCAATTACGTGCACCCCGATGCGATCTCCCATGTTGATCATATCTGCGCCGTTTGCATCGATTGGAGGGCAGGAGTTGAGAATATGGTTGGTGTTCGGGCCGTGGTCATACCAGATGGAGATGTCAGAATTATTGATAGGGGCTAGGACGGTATTGCGGTGCACTGCGGCGAGGATCCCCGAACAATCCATATACTTGCGGGCATTGAAGTTGCCCCCTGCTGCGCCATAACGCGCCCCTTCACGCGAAGCATTGGTTATCGCTGCATAAATGTAAAGCATTCGTCCAAACTCAATCAGCCCATAAGTGATTAACAACACCAGCGGGAAAACCAGGGCGAATTCCACCATGGTCTGGGCATTCTCTTTTTTAATTTTTGGCCACAATTTTACCGGTTTTGTCATTTTCATTCTCATCTGTGGTTTATGGCAATATTAATTCCCAATAATATCATTTCCGCAATTAATTGTTCATCCCTTGCTACGTATAATTAACGTGCGAGAATAGAATCCGTTACATCCTGCCTCCATTATCTTATCATCCATAATAGTAAATATTCCCTATCAAATCTGTTAGGTGATGCCTGAGCAGCCACATTTTCCCACCAGGAGGGATTACCGCAGGGCCATGACGCCAGCTTGAACTACCTGGATAGCCAGCTCGATTTCTGCATTTACGCCTTGCGGTGACGATTGCTGCAATATCCTCAGCATAGAGATTTCATTGGAGAGGGTGTGTTGCAATCCGGCAGTTGCCGGCTGCTTAGCAGCCCCGTCTGCTAGGGTCACCCTGTTAAGGGCGTGCAAGGAAGCGATGATTTCCGATTCGAGGCGCGTCGTGGCAGCCGGCAGTTGGTCATAATCTCCATCTAAAACCAGCTCTACGAATTCGCTCGTCCGCTGGCGAGAGTATTCCATATGTAGATTTGATCTATCCACCGGATCGAAGGTAAAGGCCAGCCTGGCATCTTCCAGGAACAGCTTGGTGGTGTAGAATGGGTCGCCTGGGATGGATAAGCGGGCAGTCAATGCCGTGCTATTGATCACCAGTGCCAGGAGCAAGATGATCATCACTGTTGACGCGATATTGAAAACCCAGTGCTGAGCAGTGTGCTGCCTGAAGATTTTTCCGAGCCATCCCTTTGGCTGGCTTTCCTCGATTTTTGTTTCCAGGTATTTGCGTGAATCATGGATATAGCCAGGCCTGGTAGCCAGGGCAAACCTGGCATCTCGCAGCCAAAGTGCAGCTTCCAGCCTTGGGCGCAGCTCATTCGCCATCTCGGGGAACTTTTCTACCACCGACTCGAGCGTTTCCTGCCCGTTCCCGATTGACGGTAAATAATCGTTGATAATTTTCTCGATCTGGCGTTCGGTTCTCATCTCATTGCTTCTCGTTAAGTGCTTCTCTGAGCGCTGCCAATGCCCGGTGCTGCAATACACGGATGGCGCCCACTGAGCGCTTCATTACCCGCGCCGTTTCTTCGGGGCTTAGCTCGCTGATGAAGCGCAGCGTGAGCACGGATTGGTAGTCGGGCCGTAATTTGGATAATACAGCGAGTATTTTTTGGTGCTCCAGCAGTTTTCCGACCGTTTCCACCGGTTCAGGCGTGCCATCTTCATGATAGCCATCCATCTCATCGGGCGCCTGCTGCTCCAGGCGATTGTTCTGGCGGTAATGGTCCACCAGCGTGTTGTGCGCGATGCGGAACAGGAAGGCCAGGAAAGGTACGCCGCGCTCCATGTATTTTGGTAAGGATTGCCAGGCTTTCAGGAACACTTCTCCGGTGAGGTCTTCTGCGTCCATACAATTTTCCAGCTGGGCAAATAAATAGCGGAAGATTGCCGGTGCATGAATCACGTATAGATCACCGAAGGCATGTTGGTCACCTCGTTGTGCTCGCCTGATGAGCTCGCGATCTTGGTCTTGGCTGCCTGGCATGCATTCACCTTATAAAACGTAGAACCGCGTCATTTGTTACGCGGGTTGCAATAATGAAACCAGTAGAAGAGGGAGTGCCCTCATCCTGTGATTGGGTTATGGTTCAGGAGAGGCGACGGCGATATTTTGGTGCAGGAAGGCCCAATGTTGCGGGGGTAAATAGATCAGTTCGGCTCTGCCGATGATATTTTCAAAGGGCACAAAACCCCAGGCGCGTGAATCGCGCGAGTTATTTCGGTTATCGCCCATCACGAACAGTTGCCTGTCGGGTACGGTCCAATCACCTCCCCGGTTGGTGCTCACTTTCAGGTAGGGCTCGTCAATCAGTTGCCCATTAATGTACACCTTGCCGTTGGCGATGTGTACCTGGTCGCCGGATAAGCCGACGATTCTCTTGATGTATGGGATGGATTCGGGGTCGGGTGGGTATTTGAACACGATCACGTCCCCCCGATGGGGGGAATTATTGAAGCGGTAAGCCAGCTTGTTGACGATGACCATATCCCCTGCAAAAAGGGTGGGCTGCATGCTGACAGACTCAACCCGGATGCGCTCAGAAACTGCGTTGATTGCCAGGAACAGGGCTAACGATAATAGGATGGTCTCGAACGTGTCCAGGAGCGTGCGCCGTACACCGGCTTTCTTCTCATCTGGCAGGGCATCGGGAATCGATTCGGCGTGCCAAAAATCCACTCAAACCTCCAGGCTGTATCTAAGGCAGATAATTTGAGATTATACCCCAATCACGATTTGCGGTGCCCGGCTTCTGCCGACGGCTCATCACGCAGCAGCTGCACGGCGTGGGGCACGACGGGCAGCAGAACGGCAAGGTTTTCCACAGCTGCCGAAGGGCTTCCAGGCAGGTTTACGATCAGGGTGTGGGCGCGGATGCCGGCAATGGCGCGCGACAGCATGGCGTGAGGGGTGATGCGCAGGCTGGCAGTGCGCATGGCTTCAGCCAGCCCTGGGGCTGGGCGCTGGATAACTGCTTGTGTGGCCTCGGGTGTGACATCGTGCGGGCCGAAGCCTGTGCCGCCAGTGGTCAGGATGACATCTGTCTCGCCGGCGTCAACCCAGCTGGTCAGTACTTCTTGGATTTTCTCGACATCATCCGGGACGATGGCAGTGCGGGTCACCTCCCAGCCTTGCTCCGTAACTGCCTTGACCAATGCGGGGCCCGATAGATCCATCCGCTCACCGTGCCAAGATCGATCGGAGATGGTAACAATTCCAAAGCGTATGGGTGTCATTGTGCTAGATGTTCCTGGATTTATGTGAGGTCTTTGCCATACACCAGCAGGTCCATCTGCTCCCAGCCGGTCGACTCATATAACTGGATAGCTTCAATATTGTCGCGGGTCACCAGCAGGTAAGAGCGCAGGCAACCTTTTTGTGCCATGCGTTTTTCCAGCTCATTCATCAGCAATTTGCCGATGCCTTTCTGTCGGTTGCTGTGAGCAACAGCCAGGTGGTAGACCATGCCCCTGCGGCCATCGAAACCGCCCATCACTGTGCCAATGATAGACCCATCCATTTCAGCCACCAGGAATAGATCTGGGTCGTGTTCGACCTTTTTTTGAATTTCTTCGCTTTCATCCGACTTGCGCAATTGAATCCCCGGCCCGGCATGCTTCCACAACTCCAGCACCTGGGGATAGTCGCTGGGAAACTGGAATTCACGTATCTTCAGGTTGTTGGGTAGGGGCGGCTTATTCATCATCGCTGCCGACCAGTGCCTTCCAGCGTCCATGGATGCCATCCTCGGTCACCCCAAAATACAGGCGATAGCCCCTTGGAGTGCGCTCCACCAGGTTATAACGCACATTTTTACCCTGGCGCTGCACGCCCAACAAGCCCACTTTACCCTGCCACTGGACTTTTACCTTTGAAAGGTCACTGGGGAGCTGGTCGAACTCGGTAATGGCATAGTGCCACAGGCGCCGTGCCGATACGCGCGTCACATTCTTCACTTCATTCCCATTGCGCAGGTCGCGCATGGTGTAGTATGAAATGCCTTCCCGCTCGTCGACCTTGACGATTTCCACCCCCGTTCGTGGTGGTGAATCGCTGTCGCGCTCAGGGAGGATGGAGCCCTGGGTAGGCTGCTCGATAACAGCCTGTTTTTCTGCCTCAGCCATCTCGTCTGCTTTTGCCTGGACCCGCTGGTTGCGCATCACCAGGCTGACGATCTCGTCTCTGACTGCCAGGCCGGTTTCTGCTTCATCGCGCACGTATACTTTATTATCATCCACTGCATACGGAGGGTCGCCTCCGCGTGGGATCAGGATGCGCAGTATTTTCTTGCCGTTGGTGTCGTGCACGTCAATGGTGCACTGCAGCGGCGGCGTGATGCGCGTGCTGATTTCCTTGTCCAGCTGTGAAATTGCCTGCTCAGGGTTGTCTATGCCGGTGACCGGTTTTTTGGGATCACTGTTCAGGCCCACGTAGAGCGTGCCACCGTTAGCGTTGGCGAACGCACATACATCGGCGATGATGTTGTATAGCTTACCTCCCCGTACGGTCATGTTTTCATGGAAGTCCTGGATGATGTTGGCACCTTCCTCGCGGGCTGCATGGATGAAGTCATAAGCGGGTTGTTCTTTGTGCGTGCGCGGGCGGCTGCGGGCAAAATCATTGCTTGAAAACAGCTCGTGCAACGCTTCGAAAGACACTTCGGGCAGCAGGACCTCGGTGACCCGGTCACCGATGCCCATGCTCTTCTTGTGTTGTGGGTCGGCGGTCAGTCGGTGTGAATCGGAACCCTGGATGCAGTGCATCCTGCGTGGGTATTCCGGTTTAATCCCGCTGAAGAAAGCCGCAGTCGTTCGCGAGCCGCGCTGCTCAAGGTCTGTCACTTCCAATGCGTGCAAATGCGGGTCCTGGGTATAAGCAATTTTCGTTTGCCCTCCAATCGGAAAACCACGCATCGCCACGCCGTTGCTCGAGTTAGCATGGGCTGCGATAACCAGGCCACCCGCCTCGTCGATCTTGCGGTAGACGGTAAGCACATCGGTGGTAGCGCCCACCGTAGCCGATCCCAGGTCAAGCTGGTCGGTGGGGATGTTCAGGTCGATTAGTAAATGCTCAATTTCCCGCACCGGGGTCTCTGGAGGGAAGAGCCCGATAATGTGAAAGCCGAAGGTAGCGGTAAATTCAAAACCTGGCAGGATTAACAACTTGTCAAATAGTCGTCGGTATTCTCGCAGGCGAATTTGCTCTTCGGGCAGGATGCGGTTCAGCCTCTCTAATAGCTCGAGCTGGTTGACTTCATCCAGCATTTTACGGTAGCCCGCGATGGTATTGTGATCGGTAAATGCAATGATATCCAACCCGCGCGCTTCGGCACGCTGCAGGACATCTATGTATTTCACATCCGGCTGTTGAAAGTCACTCGATGCAGGCGTGTGGATGTGCAGGTCAATGGAATACCATTGCATTTGGGTATGGGATTTTTTTCTAGTCACTCTATTCTTGTTTTTCTCTTTTTTATTGAATTAGTTTTTTCTGATAAAGCTTGTGAATCTGTTTGATTAACTCATCAGGCATATAAGGTTTCATGATAAAATCATCCGCCCCAGCTTGAGTGCATTCTTTTTTCAGGTTTGAGCCCGATGACATTAAAACACAAATATCTTTGATTTCAGGAGCCATGCGGATAGCACGTACCAGATCCAGGCCATTAACAACATTCAGGTTTACATCCACCAGGGCTAAATCTGGGCGTTCATTCAGGATTTCCTGGATTAAATCTTCTTTATTGTGGGTTTCCGGCACCCTGACTAAAAAACCTTCTAAATTAAGCAATGTCGTTAATAAAGACCGCATTTTTTGGTCATCTTCAACGACCATTACTTTTACCATTTTTAACCCCAGCATTTTCCTTCTTTCCATTTGAATTTTTGGTTTTTTGGGTTGTCTTCCGGCGCGCCTTGGGCTCTAATGCGGCCTTTAATACCTCATCCACGGTTTCAACGAAGATGAACTTCATCGAATCACGTACTTCATCCGGCAGATCCTCCAGATCGCTTTCATTCCGCTTGGGCAAGATCACGGTTTTTAAACCGGCACGGTGCGCAGCTAACACTTTTTCTTTGATCCCTCCCACGGGTAATACCTGGCCTCTCAGGGTGATTTCACCGGTCATGCCAACATCTGCCTTCACCGGCCTGCCTGAGATGAGCGAAACCAGGGCGGTGGCCATGGTAACACCCGCTGATGGGCCGTCCTTAGGTTGCGCGCCTGCCGGTATGTGCAGGTGAATGTCCGATTTCTCGAAGAAAGACTGGTCGAGCTTAAGCGGCTCGGTTCGCGAGCGGACAAACGAGAGGGCTGCCTTGGCGGATTCCTGCATCACATTCCCCAGCGAGCCGGTAACTTGGAAACCTTTGCTGCCCGGCATACGCGTGGCTTCAATGAACAAGACATCACCACCCACCGGCGTGTAAGCCAACCCGGTAGCCACACCCGGGATGGAGGTGCGAATGGCAATCTCCTCATTACCATAATAATGTGGGTGGCCTAAAAACTCATCCACTTTTTCCGGCGTGATATTCACTGACTGGGTTTTATTCTCCGCAATAATCGTCACTACCTTGCGGCAGATCGAGCCAATCTCGCGTTCCAGGTTACGCACGCCAGCTTCGCGAGTATAAGAGCGGATGACTGCCAGCAAAGCCTCATCTGAAAATTGGATCTCATCCGGATGCAGGCCATTTTCCTTCACCTGGCGGGGGATCAAGTATTGTTTGGCGATGGCACACTTCTCATTTTCGGTATACCCTGAGAGGGTGATGACTTCCATCCGGTCTCGCAGGGGATCTGGGATGGGTTCGAGCAGGTTTCCAGTGGTGATGAACATTACCTGCGACAGGTCAAAGGCTACCTCGAGGTAGTGGTCGCGGAATTCTGAGTTCTGCTCGGGATCCAGCACTTCCAGCAGTGCGGAGGCTGGGTCGCCGTGAAAGTCTACCCCCAGCTTATCGATCTCATCCAGCATGAACACCGGGTTGCGCGTCTCTATGCGCCGGATAGCCTGCAAGATACGGCCAGGCATGGCGCCAATATACGTACGCCGGTGGCCGCGGATCTCAGCTTCATCGCGCATGCCGCCCAGGGAGATGCGAATGAATTTGCGCCCCATGGCATGGGCAATTGAGCGGCCTAGTGAGGTTTTCCCCACTCCGGGTGGTCCAACGAAGCACAGGATGACTCCTTCACGCAGGCGGCGGATATCATCCTTATCTTCCGATGAGAATTCCACATTCCGCTCATGGCGTAGCTTTCTTACCGCCAGGTATTCCAGGATGCGCTCTTTGATATCCTCCAGGCCGTAATGATCCTGGTCGAGCACTTCCCGGGCATGGGCAATGTCAAGGTTATCATCGGTGGTCACCGACCAGGGAAGTGAGACCATCCAGTCCAGGTACGTGCGGATGACGCCATACTCTGCCGCAGCCGTGGGTAAATGAGACAGGCGGTCGAGCTCATGGCGAGCTTGCTTGTCAGCCTCCTCGGGCATCTTGGCAGCCTCTATTTTCTTGCGCAGATCTTCCACTTCTGCGGTCTGCTCATCCCCTTCGCCGAGCTCCCGTTGGATGGCTTTCAGTTGCTCGCGCAAGAAGTAATCACGCTGCATCTTTTCGATCTCTGAACGGGCTTCGTTTTGGATCTTCTGGCCGATTTCCAGTACCTCAATCTCGCGGGTGAGGATACCCACCAGTTTATGAAGCTTTTCCTTGACCGAATCTAATTCCAGGAGGGATTGGGCAGCTAATAAGTCCATGCGCTGGAAGTTGGCGATGGTATACACCGTCTGCAGCGGGTCTTCGATGGCCTGTACCGATGCCACCAACTCGCGCGGGATGGAAGTAATCAGCTCGCCAAT
>Ga0116202_10000055_pt1 | contig 49571 bp, 41 predicted proteins | sample LakKivw325mmetaG_FD_94479 | JGI IMG/M metagenome (GOLD analysis project Ga0116202, IMG submission 94479) | Anoxic lake water microbial communities from Lake Kivu, Rwanda to study Microbial Dark Matter (Phase II) - Lake Kivu water 325m metaG | ecosystem: Environmental > Aquatic > Freshwater >... | reverse complement strand
CCAGAAGCCTTACCGCCGCATCATGATGGAGACCTGGGGCGCCAAGTGCGTGGCCAGCCCCAGCACCGACACCAATTTCGGTAAGCAGATGCTGGCTGAAGACCCCAACTGCCCCGGCAGCCTGGGAATCGCCATCAGCGAAGCCTGCGAAGATGCCTTCAGCCGCGATGACACGTCCTACTCCCTGGGCAGCGTGCTCAACCATGTCATACTGCACCAGTCCATTATCGGCCTCGAGACCAAGAAGCAGCTCGAGATGGCCGATGCCGAAGCGGACATCGTCATCGGCTGCGTGGGCGGCGGCAGCAATTTCGGCGGGCTGGCCGTGCCTTTTGTGAAAGACAAGTTGCAGAAGGGCAAGAAGATCGAGATCATCGCCGTCGAGCCCACGGCCTGCCCCAGCATGACCAAGGGACCGCTGGCCTGGGACCTGGGCGATGTGGCAGGCATGGCGCCCATCGTCATGATGTACACACTCGGTCATTCCTTCGTTCCGTCTCCCATCCACGCGGGCGGCCTGCGCTACCACGGCATGTCACCGCTGGTGTCGCACCTGCATAAACTCAAGCTGATCGATGCCAGGGCGGTCAATCAGAAGGCGACATTTGAAAGCGCCGTCCAGTTCGCCCGCACCGAGGGCATCATACCGGCGCCCGAACCGTCCCATGCCATCAAGGTCACCATCGACGAGGCTCTCAAGTGCAAGGAGTCCGGCCAGAAGAAGACTATTGTTTTGGGTCTGAGCGGACACGGCCATTTCGACCTGAGCGCCTACGAGCAGTACCTCTCCGGCAAGCTGGAAGCGGACGCCTACGACGAAGCCAAGGTCAAAAAGGCGCTGGCACAGCTTCCCAAAGTGGAATTCGCAAAGGGCAAATAAAACTGAATACCCGGTGGAGCATACGGTTTTTGCCGTATGCTCCACCCTCTCAAATCCCACAGGACCGGTCCCCATTTTGCCCGCAAGATAGCTTTGTGCTAAAATCCAGCGCACTACGTTCAGCACGAGGTTTATTAGATATGAAATTTCCTGCCATACTGGCTTTATTACTGGCGGTCATGCTGCTCCTGAGCGCATGCCGCGTTGAATTCTCTACCACTTCCCTGTCGGCGCCTGCGCCCGCCGCAGCGCCAGCTGTTTCACAGATCAGTCCGGTCGACCCCGGCTGGAAGTCGCCGGGCTCCGAGGTCAACGCGCCCGTCCTGCCCAACATCGCCGACGTCGTTGAGAAAGGCTACCCGGGCGTCGTCACCATCTCAACGGAACAGATCGTCAATGACATGTTCAGCGGGGCGGTGCTGCAGTCCGGCGCAGGCTCGGGCTGGATACTCGACAGCAGCGGCATCATCGTCACCAACAACCACGTCGTCGAGGGCGCTCGCAAGGTCGTCATCCAGTTTTCGGACGGCAGGACCAGCGAGGTAACGGCCGACAGGGTATTTCGCGATCCTCTGACGGACCTGGCCATCATCAAGGTCGACCTTACCGGCCTGCCGACCGTCGCCATCGGCGATTCCGGCAAGCTCAGGGTGGGGGACTGGGTAGTGGCTATCGGCAATCCCCTGGGCAAGGGCATCAAGGCCAAGGAGGGCATCGTCAGCGGCATCAAGGTCTCGCTCTCGCTGGACGAGGAAGAGTCGCTGTATGACCTGATAGAAACGTCGGCCGCCATCAACCAGGGCAACAGCGGCGGCCCCCTGCTCAACATGAAGGGCGAGGTCATCGGCATCACCAGCGCCAAGATCGCCTCCATCGGCGTGGAAGGCATGGGCTACGCCATCAGCATCAACTCAGCCCTGCCCATACTGCAGGAGCTGGTCAACAAGGGCTATATCACGCGTCCCTTCCTGGGAGTGGAGCTCTACACCGTGAACAACTACGTCGCCTACTACAACGGGCTATCGGTCAAACGCGGGGCGGTCATCACTACCGTGCAATCCGGCAGCCCGGCCGCCAGGGCCGGTCTGCGCCGGCTGGACGTCATCATCCGCTACCAGGGCAAGGAGATAACCACCGCGCCGGAGCTGCTCAGGGAGCTGCGCGGCTCGAAGATAGGCGACGAGATAACCGTCACCTATGTCAGGGGGAAGATCACCAATACCGTCAAAGCGCTGCTCACCGACAGCCCCCCACCCAGATAATAAACAGCCCGCCGCGAAACGGTCAGTCCTGTTTTTTAATAGATAGACTGATCTCCAGACCAGATAGTTTGAACTTCTCGGTATACGCACCGGCAGCGGCAGGTTTGTGCAGGATCTCTGTAGACAGCGTCTCCTGTTTGATATAGTCCGCGAAATCCTTCATGACGGCCTGCACCTGCTCGCCGCCCTCGTAGCAGGTCTGGATATGGTCCGCTATCTCGAGCCCGTGCGTTTTACGCATGGTCTGCAATCGCCTTACAATCTCTCTGGCCAGGCCTTCTTTGACCAACTCAGGTGTCAGCTCTGTAACAACGCCAACCTGGTAATCGCCTTCGGCGGATACGGAAAGGGTCTTGCTTTCCTGAAGGTCCTCAGAGGAGAACTCTATGCCCTTGACATTGAGCTCGTCGAGTATCTGTGTGCAAAGATTGTTCAATGCGTCACGTTCAGCGGATGATCTGGCCTTGACCACTACGGCCGGCAACGGCTGCCTGACCTTGACCTGGCTCTTGGAGCGCGCCGCTCTGCCCATGCTGCAAACCTTCATGGCCAGCCCGGTGCCCTCCATTATATCTTTGTCGATCAAACTCTCATCCGCTACGGGGAAGGGCGCCAGATGAACGCTTTCCGGCGCATCCTTATCAACCGTCCCGACGAGATTCTGGTAGATAGCTTCGGCGACAAAGGGTGTGAAAGGCGCGAGTAACTTGGAGAGCGTCACCAGCGACTGGTAGAGAGTGTGGTAGGCGGAGAGCTTGTCGTCGTCGTTCTGGCTCTTCCAGAAACGTCGGCGGCTGCGCCTGACGTACCAGTTGGACAGGTCGTTGACGAACGACTCGATCTTCCTGCCGGCCCCGGTCGGATCGTATTCGCCCAGCATCCGGTCCACATCGATGATCAACTGGTTTAAACTTGAGATCAGCCACCTGTCCAGTTCCGACGTGATCTTGGGCGCCTTCCTGGCAGGAACGAAATTATCGATGTTGGCATAGATAACGAAGAACGAGTAGGTGTTCCATAATGTCATGAGGAAGTTGCGCATGACCTCGACCACCATGTCGGGTGACATGCGCCTGACGTTGCCGGGAGGTCCGGAGGTGAACATATACCAGCGAAGGGCATCCGCGCCTGATGAATCGAGAACGGTCCAGGGGTCAACCACGTTCCCCCTGGTCTTGCTCATCTTCTCTCCCTGCGCGTCCAGAATATGGCCCAGGCAGATGACGTTCTTATAGCAGGGCTGGTCGAATATCAGCGTGGACAGGGCGTGCAGGCTGTAGAACCATCCCCGGGTCTGGTCCACCGCCTCAGATATGTAGTCGGCGGGGAAGCTCTGCTTGAAGAGCTCCTGGTTTTCAAAGGGATAGTGCCACTGGGCGAAGGGCATGGCGCCCGAATCGAACCAGCAGTCGATGACCTCGGGCTGCCTGACCATAGTATCGCCGCAGGCGGCGCAGGTGTAGGTGACGTCATCGATGTAGGGCCGGTGCAGGTCCATACCGTCCGAGTAACCCTGTAATCCGGGCTTGCCCTTGATCTCATCCAGCCCGCCCGGGCATTCATATTTACCGCATTTGCGGCACATCCAAATATTGAGCGGCGTCCCCCAGTACCTCTCGCGCGAAAAGGCCCAGTCCACGTTGTTCTGCAGCCAGTCGCCGAAGCGGCCCTCCTTGATGTGCTCCGGGTACCAGTTTATCTGCCTGTTCCCGGCGATCATCTCATCCTTCCTGGCGGAGGTCCTGATGTACCAGGTCTTCTTGGCGTAATAGACCAGCGGCGCGTCGCAGCGCCAGCAGAACGGGTAGGTATGCGTGATCTTGACGGTTTTATAAAGCAGGCCGCGCCTGTCGAGATCGGCCAGCACATCGGCATCGGCATCTTTGACGAACTTGCCGGAGAAGGGGTATTTGCCGGTGATATTGCCTGCCAGGTCCACCTGCTGCACGAAGTCCAGGTTGTTCTCCAGCCCGGCCTGGAAATCCACCTCGCCGAAGGCTGGAGCGATGTGCACGATGCCCGTGCCGTCCTCCATCGAGACGAAATCGGCACAGATTATTTTATATGTGAGGTCCTTGACTGGCTCCTGCACGTCGAACTGCCCCTGCTGTCCCTCCCTGGCGCGCTTCCTTTCGACCCCGAACTCATGGGGATTGAACAGAGGGTAGTATTGCGAACCTACCAGCCGGCCGCCCTTGAAAGTCTTGAGCACGGGCTGGCCGCCCAGTCCAGCCTGCTCGATCAGGGCCTGCGCGAAGATTAAATACTCGTCGCCCAGAGACACAATGGCGTAATCGGCATCCTCAGCCAGCGCCAGCGCAGTATTGCCGGGCAGCGTCCAGGGTGTGGTCGTCCAGGCTAAAAAGTAGACCTTCCCCTTCGCGACGGCATCGGCCAGCGTGAGACCACCGGACTTATCGGAAGCTACAGGTGCGGGCAGCGAGTGTATCCTGAATTTCACGTAGACGGACGGGTCGACCGTATCGTCCTTGTATCCCAGGGCCACCTCGTGCGAGCTGAGCGAGGTGCCGCAGCGCGGGCAGTGCGGTGTGACCTTGTAGCCCTGGTAGATCAGGTCCTTGTTCCAGAGCTGGCTGATGGCCCACCAGCCGGACTCGATGTATGTGTTGTCCAGTGTGACATAGGGATGGTCGATATCCAGCCAGAACCCGATCCTCTCGGTGAGCAAGTCCCACTGCTTGAGATACTTGAATACGCTCTCACGACAGAGGGCATTGAACCTGGCTACACCGTATTCCTCGATCTGGGCCTTGCCCGTGAAACCGAGCTGCTTCTCCACCTCGAGCTCCACCGGAAGTCCGTGCGTGTCCCAGCCGGCTTTCCTGGATACGCAATATCCCTTCATGGTCTTATAGCGGGGTATGATGTCCTTGAAGACACGCGAAAGGACATGGTGGATGCCGGGATTGCCGTTGGCTGTAGGCGGACCTTCGTAAAAAATATACCTGGGCGAGGAGGCCCTGGCTTCAATGCTCTTCTCGAAGATCTTTCGATCGCGCCACAGGTCGAGTATTCTCTTTTCCAGATCAGGGAAACTGACCTTGCTGTTAACGGGCTGGAACATCGGCTATTTTTTCCTTGACTGGATTACCACGCGGCGCCCGTCCCCTTCCCCGGTGCTCTGGGTCGAAACATCAGGGTTATCGGCCAGTGTTATATGTACAATCCTCCTCTCATCAGGAGGCATCGGCTCCATGGTGATGGGACGCCTTCTGCGTGCAACCTGCTCGCCCAGCCGCAGGGCGAGCTTCTTCAATGACTCATAGTGGCGTTTCTTGTACCAGTCCACATCGACGTTGATGGAGATCCATTTCTTCAGCTTCTCGGCTACGATCAACCTGACCAGGTACTGTAGAGACGACAGCGCCTGCCCTCTCCTGCCGATAAGCACACCCAGGTCATCACCCTCGATGTTCAGCGAGACCGGCACTCCTTCTTCGCCCGATCCGTTGACATCCACGGTGGCCTGAATGCCCATGGCGCGCAGGATATCGCTTAAAACCTGGCGGGCCGTGCCGGCCGCATCGTTGCCTGCGCCAGGCTGCTTGTCCTCGTCATCCATCAGGACCACCCTGATCTTGGCATCCTCGGCGCCCACTCCCAGTACGCCCGACTTGCCCTTCTTGAGCACGATCACGTCGACCTCTTCACGCGCGACGCCGAGCTGCAGGAGGGCTATTCTGGTAGCCTCCTCCACCGTTTTAGCGCTTAGTTCAAGTTCTTTCACTTCAATTCCTTCTTTTTATCTCCTTCCTTGAGTGCTTTGGAAGGCTGCTCTGCTGCTTTCTGTGTCGCCGATTGAGCCTGCGGCTGCGGCCGTCTGAAGGACGGGAAGTTGAAATAGCCCCAGCCGTTGCCCACTATGTACTGGATAATGATGCCGATGATATTGGATACCACCCAGTAGAGGGCCAGCCCGCTGGGGAAGGACAGCGTGAAGAAGGCGAACATGAGGGGCATCATCATGGTAGTCATGCTCGACATCTGCTGCTGACGTGGATCAGTGGCGGGCGGCGTAACCATCTTCTGCTGCACCCACATGGTCAGGCCGACCAGTATGGCCAGGATGAGCGTGGGATCGGGCTGCGACAGTCTGAGGCCCAGGAAGTTCTCGTTGAGCGGTATGGCCTGGTCCACCATGTCCCAGGGATATAGATGCTGCGACAACAGGAGCAGGTTCTCAGGCGTGGCCGCCAGAGCCTGCATGATGGACTGATAGAGCGCTATCCAGATGGGCATCTGAATCAGCAGGGGCCACATGCAGCCCAGCGGATTGATGCCGGCCTCCTTGTAGAGGCGCATCATCTCCTGCTGCAGCTTCTTCTGGTCGCGCGCATACTTTTTCTGCAGCTCCTGCATCTTGGGCTGCAGCTCCTGCATGGCCTTGGTCGACTTCGTTTGCCGGAACGTCAGGGGCATGAGGACTATCCTGACCACGATGGTCAGCACAATGATGGCCAGACCGAAGTTGCCCCACAGCAACTGGGAAAGGGCGATCAGCCCGTTCATTACCGGATCGAGAATAGCTACATTCCAAATATCAACCATATATCTAACCTACTTTAACGCTGAAGAAAAATTCCAGGAGATGGTATTCTTGAGCGTATCGACTGCGTAGACTTTGTGATCGCGCGCGTATATGTAGACCATATCGCCGTCCGCATAGGGGCTGCCGTAGACCGTATAGCCGACCGATATGCTGTTGACCATCTTGCCGTCCGACCTATCCAGTTTGTACAGTGTGCCCTTTTCGCTCACAGCATATACATATTTATCGGTGACGGCCGGCGTTCCCACCATCTGGCCGTCTCCCGCAAATTGCCAGAGCTCATTGCCGCTGTCAGCCTGGAAGGCATAGACCTTTTTATCCAGGCAGGAGGCATATATCGTGTTGTCCCTGACTACCGGCATGGCCCAGAACCAGTTGCCGGCCAGGTATTTCCACTTGACCGTCCCATCGGCTTTATTGACGGCATACAGGTTCCTGTCGAAGGTGCCGAAATAAATCAGCTGGTCCTTTACGGCTATGGATGAGGCCACCGCCGAGGGGATCTTGATACTCCACACCTCTTTACCGGTATCGGCTGCTATGGCATACACATTGCCGCCGTAGTTCCCGGTATAGATAATGCCGTTGTCCAGGGCGGGCGCCGTCCATATCTTGTCGGAAGTCTGAAACTCCCAGACGAAATCGCCCGTGTCCGCGTCGAGCGCGTAGACTTTACCGTTGGCGCTGCCGAAATAGAGGACCTTGCCGTCGGTAATTACATCACCGACGATCGCCCCCACCGTCTCGAAGCCCTCCCTGGGATAGATCCAGCGCACCACGCCGCGGTTGGCATTGAGGGCATATACCTTGCCTGAGTAGGTCCCCGTGTAAACCAGGTCACCGACCACCACGGGTGTGGCGTAGATGCCCTTGCCTGAGGCCGACGTTGAGGGGGCGCACATGGCGCCGCAGGCGGAGCCCGGCGTAGCTGCCTTCATCACGTACACCCATTCGTTCTCCGCAGGAAAAGTTTTACCCTCGCTGCGCGCCTGCGGGCTGAGCGCGATGACCGAGCCCTCCATGGAACCGAAACATATCACCTGATTGTAGGGTGCGAAGCTGGACCAGCCCTGGGCCTGTCCGCCCGAGCACCCTCCTCCTCCGTCCATACCAGGCATACAACCTGAAACAAATACAAGCAGAAGTACCCCCAGAAGAATAACGATCCTAACAATATTTCTAACTTTTATCATCGGCAATCCTATAACACTTCATTTTAATCCTGACCGCAATATTTATTATGGAACAGGATCGTGGCCGCAGGGGGTCCAGGGATTGCAGCGGCAGATCCTGAGAAAAGTCATCCATCCTCCCTTGAGCAAACCGTATTTCTGAATCGCCTCGTAGCCGTACTGGGAACAGGTAGGCGTAAACCGGCAGGCCGGGGGTGTGACCTGCGAGACGGTTCCCTGGTAGATTTTAATCGATTTGAGCGCTACCGTTTTCAGCATCTATAATCATCAAGCCCAGGCGGTTTAACAACCCGGTCATCGATCTATTGACCTCGTGATAATCCACGCCTGCTACAGGCCGCCGGGCGATCAATACTATGTCCCACCCGGGCTTTATAGACATCAGGCGCACATTCTCTTTTAGCAGTCTCCTGACACGGTTCCTGACGGTTGCCTTCCCGATATCCTTGGTCACCGAGAAGCCGGCGCGTAAAGCATCCAGATGGTTGGGAAGAGCCTTAATTACCAGCAGCTTATCCGCTGCGGCTTTGCCGGACTTATATACCGCTAAATATTGCGCTCTCCTGGTTAAAGCCAATCTCTTGGCCATTTCAATGCTATACCTGGGTAAGCTTCCAGCGGCCCCTGGCGCGCCTGGCTTTCAATACAGCCCGCCCGCCGCGGGTGGACGCCCGGGCGCGAAATCCGTGCTTCCTGATTCTTCCTCTTTTTTTCGGTTGATATGTCCTCTTGGGCAATTCAATACTCCAGTTTTGATTAAGCTTTTTTCTCGGCTGCGCTCATATTGTAGACATGATTGGGCGACGACGGCAGCATGGCCAGAAAACGCGATCTCTTAATGGCCTGGGCCAGGCTGCGTTGATGCCTGGCGCATACACCGGTGCGCCTCCTCGGCACTATCTTACCGCGGTCGGAAACAAAACGTTGCAACAGCGAAACATTCTTATAGTCGATAGGCGTTTTGTCGGCACAAAACATGCATATCTTGGGTTTTACGACAAATTTGCGCCCCCTTTCCCTTCTCTGTACGGTGTTGGTTTCCATCGGTCTAAAAAACTCCTTTTCTAACTATTAAGGATTTAGAAGGGGATATCTTCCGGCTCGATATCGCCTTCAATTACACGGGCATCTTCGGGCGGCAACTGCGCGGGCCCCTGCTTGTCAAGGAAGAGCACCCTGTCTGCCGTTATATCCAGGCTGACCCGCCTCTGCCCGTCCTTGCCATCATATAAGCGTGTACGCAAATTTCCTTCCACGTAAACCAGCTTGCCCTTATTCAAGAACTGGTTGCATGTCTCCGCCAGCTTTCTCCACGCGCTGATGCGGAACCATTCGGTCTCCTCCTTGAAGGAACCATCCGGCTGGCGCACGTTGCGGTTGGCTGCCAGGCTGAAGGTGGTTACCGCCACGCCGTCCGCAGTGAATCTCATCTCGGGATCACCCCCGACCCTGCCAATCAGAATAATCTTGATCAAGCTCGCCATCACCCACCTCCGGAGATCAGCTATTCTCGCGAACGAAGAGGTACCTTAATACATCCTCTGACAGCTTCAAACTGGCGTCCAGCTCCTTCAAAGCCGTCTGTTTGATCTGCACTTTTTCCAGCACGTAGTTGCCTTCCGCCTGCCGTTTTATCGGATAGGCAAACCTTCTTTTTCCCCACTGGTTGGTCTCTGTAACTGTTCCACCGAGCTTGGTAATCTGGTCATTGACCTTTCCCAATACCCGGGTGAAATCATCTTCACTCAAGTTTGCGTTCAGAATAAAAACCATTTCGTAACCGGGCACAATAATCCTCCAAGCGAAATTCTACTGATTATAGCATAGAGCCCGATTTCGCAACAAGCTAAGGACTCGCGTAGCGGTATTGCATTTTCGTTCCGGCTGTCATATAGTTTTTTAACGGGCAGAACAACATGGAAATCAGCATTATCGGCTTGCCGGGCAGCGGCAAAACCACCATTTTCGACGCACTGACCAAGTGCTCCGCCGAACCCAGGCAGCACGGAGGCGCCGGACTGGCGCTCTTCCCCGCGGTGGCCAAGGTGCCGGATGCGCGCGTCCTCAAGCTCAGCAGCATTTTCCATCCCAAAAAGACCACGCTGGCCGAGATAAAATACGTGGATTACGCCGGGCTCCCCAAGGGATTCGGCCGGGAGCAGGGCGTCAGCGGCCAGTTCCTCAACAGCCTTAGCACTTCCGACGCCATCCTGCAGGTTGTGAGGGCCTTCGAGGATGCCAATATACCCCACGTCGACGGCAGGATCGATCCGATCAAGGATATCGAGACGCTGGATATGGAGCTCGTGTTCTCCGACCTCGGCATCGTCGAGAAAAGGATGGGGCGCCTTGAGTCGGCTTTAAAAATGGGCAAGTCGTCCGAGCGCGACGCGGCCGTCAAAGAGCAGGCGCTGATGGGCAAAATCAAGGCTTCGCTTGAACAGGGCACGCCCATCAGGCTGCAAAAGCTGGCTGCGGATGAAATAAAGGCCATCAGCAATTACCAGTTCCTGACCGCCAAGCCCATGCTGATCGTGATCAACATCGGCGAGAAGCAGTTGCCCCAGGCTGAAGGGATGCTCGCGACCCTCAAAGGAGCGTACTCAATGCCCCAGGTGGAGCTCATCTCAATGTGCGGCAAGCTGGAGCGGGAGCTGGCGCAGTTGCAGGATGATGAGGCGGAGGAGTTCCGCAAGGACATCGGCCTCAAGGAGACCGCCTTCGATACCGTCATCAGGCACTCTTACAGCCTGCTGGGACTGATATCGTTTTTCACGGTGGGAGACGACGAGGTGAAAGCCTGGACGATCAGGGAGAACACGCCCGCCATCCAGGCGGCCGGCAAGATCCACACCGATATCGAGAGAGGTTTTATCAGGGCCGAGGTTATGAGCTATGATGACTTTATCAAGAGCGGGAGCACGGCCGAGGCGCGCAAGCACGGCCTGTTGAGGCTGGAAGGCAAGACCTATGCCGTGCGCGATGGGGACATCGTACACTTCCTGTTCAACGTTTAACTACTCTCACGGTTATGCCCTGGCCGCCGCAGCCGTCTCTCATCAGGTTCGCCGGCTAAAACCGCATGTTATAATAGTCTGCGACTCTCCCGGCTAACTCAGTGTTAAGGAGCTTCCATGAAAAAAAGTCACAAAGTCATAGCCTGGTTTGAAGAAATTACTCGCGAAGACATCGGAATAGCGGGCGGCAAGGGCGCCAACCTCGGCGAGATGGTCCGCGCCGGCATACCCGTCCCGCCCGGCTTTGTCGTAACCGCCACAGCTTATTACGATTTCCTGGAAGCCACCGACCTGATGGACGAGATAAGGAGGCTGCTGAAGGATGTGGACACCAACGACAGCAGGTCCCTGCAGGAAGCGTCGTACCGCATTAAAGAGAAGATCGTCAGCATGGCCGTGCCGGAAAACATGGTTAAGGAGATACAGACCTCGTACCGCAAACTGGGTGGGGGGCTGGTGGCGGTGCGCTCTTCGGCAACGGCGGAGGACCTCCCGGACGCCTCGTTTGCGGGACAGCAGCGCACCTTCCTCAATATACAGGGAGAGGAGTCCGTGGTTAAGGCCGTGCAGGAATGCTGGGCCTCGCTGTTTGAATCGAGGGCTATTTTTTACCGCAACGAGCAGGGATTCGATCATTTTAAGGTGGGCATAGCAGTTCCTGTGCAGAGAATGATCCAGTCCGAGGCGGCCGGCGTTATGTTCACGGTGGAGCCGCTCAGCAGCGACCGCAGCAAAATACTGATCGAAGCCATTTTCGGCCTGGGAGAGGCCATCGTTTCAGGTGACCTCACACCGGACCAGTACACGCTCGAGAAAAGCGAATTATTTATTCTCGACAGGAAGATCGTCCAGCAGGACTGGTACCTGACACGCAACCTCGAGGTGAAACCGGATGAGCTGGAGACCAATATCAAGGTGCCCGTGCCGCCCAAACGTCAAAAGGTCCAGAAGATAACCGACGAGGACATCATCAGCCTGGCCACCATTGGCAAAAGGCTCGAGGAACACTATAAAACACCCCAGGATGTTGAATGGGCCAAGGAAGGCGATAAGCTTTATATCGTGCAGACCCGTCCGGTAACCACACTTAACCAGCCGGTCGACGTCTCAACCGTTGATGAAATAAAAGCCGAGGCCATCTTGATCGGTGTGGCGGCCAGCCCGGGCGCAGCCAGCGGCACAGTCAAGATCATCCCGGACCCGTCTCACATCGACAAGATCATGGACGGCGATATACTCGTGGCCGAGATGACCACGCCGGATTTTGTGCCGGCCATGAAACGGGCGGTCGCCATTATAACGGACCGTGGAGGGAGGACCGCCCATGCAGCCATAGTCAGCAGGGAGCTCGGTATCCCCTGCGTGGTGGGCACCGAACGCGCCACATCCGTACTTAAAGACGGCCAGGAGGTCACCGTCGACGGCTCGTCCGGTAAAGTGTATTCAGGCCGCGTTGCCATCAAGAGCAAAAAAGCCAGGGCCACAACCGCGCCGGGCGCACGCATCAAGACCAGGACCAAACTTTATGTTAACCTGGCCGAGCCCGAGCTGGCTGAAAAGATAGCCGAGCGTGATGTGGACGGCGTGGGGCTGCTGAGGGCCGAGTTCATCATGGCCAGGATGGCGGGACACCCGCGCTTCATGCTCCACGAAGGCAAGGCCGCCCAGTACGTGGATGTGCTGACCAAGAACATCACTATGTTCACCAGGGCCTTTCATCCCAGGCCGGTCGTCTACCGCACCACCGATTTTAAAACCAACGAGTACAGGAACCTTCCCGGCGGCTATAAATACGAGGAGACCGAGGAGAACCCCATGATCGGCTACCGCGGTTGCTCAAGGTATACCCACGAGGTAGAGGTCTTCCGCATGGAGCTGGACGCCATCAAAAAAGTCTGCCAGTCGTACGATAACCTCTACGTTATGATACCCTTCGTCCGCTTTGTATCCGAGATCGAGCAGATCAAGAAGATACTGACCGAGGAGGGTTTCTACCAGTTCCCCACGTTCAAACTGTGGATGATGGTCGAGGTGCCTTCCAATATACTGCTGATGGAGAAATTCATCGATGCAGGCATCGACGGCATATCCATAGGTTCCAACGACCTCACGCAGCTTATCCTGGGCATAGACAGGGATAATTCCAAGCTTGCGCCACAGTTCGACGAGAGGAATGAGGCCGTGATGCTGGCCATCGAAAAGGCCGTGAAAACCTCCGTCAGCAAGGGGATCACCTGCTCGATCTGCGGCCAGGCGCCATCTACCTATCCCGAGATAACGGAAAAGCTGGTAAGCTGGGGTATCACTTCCATATCGGTGACGCCTGACATGATCGATGAGACGCGGCAGATCATAGCCGGCGTTGAAGAGAAGCTGGCTGCCCGAAAATAGTCGGGTATAGAATCAGCATAGCAAATATGTCTGAAATGAGTGTCCGGCAAAGGCTGGAGCAGGCCGAGGAGAGATTGTCACCCTACGCGGCGCGCAGCAATGCCAGCCGCGGCAGGAAGATTGCCGAACAGCCGTGCCCGTTGAGGACCGCCTTCCAGCGCGACCGCGACCGCATCATATTCTCCAACGCCTTCCGCAGGCTCAAACACAAGACGCAGGTATTCATCGCGCCCGAGGGCGACCACTACATCACACGCCTGACACACACGCTGGAGGTCTCCCAGATCGGCCGCACCATCTCGCGGGCGCTTGCCCTTAACGAAGATCTGACCGAGGCCATCGCCCTCGGCCACGACCTGGGGCACACACCATTCGGACACTTCGGCGAAAGCGTTCTGAACGAGCTGGTCCCCGGCGGATTCAAGCACTATGAACAGAGCCTGCGGGTGGTGGACTGCATCGAGAACAAAGGCATGGGGCTGAACCTCACCTGGGAGGTGCGGGACGGCATACTGAACCATTCCAAAGGCGACCTCGAGATACTGGAGGAAGGCTGGGACAACGTTGCCACGGTCGAGGGCCAGGTGGTCAAGATGGCCGACCTGGTGGCCTACATCAACCATGACGTTGAAGACGCCATACGCGCAGGCATAATCTCCCCCTCCGACCTTCCGGCCTCCACGGTCAAAACGCTGGGACAGTCTAACTCCAGCCGTATTAATACGCTGGTCACCAACATCGTCGCCTGCTCCGCACAAAAAATGGAGAGAGGAGCCGCAGACCGGCGGATCATCGGTATGAGTCCGGAAATCCTGAACGCGGCCAACGAGCTGCGCGAGTTCCTCTTCGCCCGGGTCTACCGCAACAGCCTGGAGGCGGAGAAGGCATCCGACGCACGCGAGATAATACTCCTGCTGTACAGCTATTTCCTGGATAATCCCTCCAAACTTCCCGAAGAGTACAGGTCCCTGAACGGCGGTGACGAACGCCGCATCGCCGACTATATAGCAGGCATGACGGACCATTATGCTATACTCACAGCGGAAAACCTCAGGTAACCATCTTCTTTTTACGGATAAGTAACTCAAGGTCTCTGAGCGTGCCATGAACACAACAGACGAGATCAAACAGCGGCTGGACATCGTGGACGTGGTGTCGCAGTATATAAAGCTGACCAAGTCCGGCCGGAACTACAAGGCCACCTGTCCCTTCCACAGCGAAAAAACGGCCTCTTTCTTCGTTTTCCCCGAGAAGCAGAGCTGGCACTGTTTCGGAGCTTGCGCCACCGGCGGCGATATCTTCACCTTCGTGATGAAAAAGGAAGGTATCGATTTTGGACAGGCCCTGCGCATGCTGGCGGAGAGGGCCAACATCACCCTTTCCTACAGGACCACCCAGGCCACCTCCGAGGAGAAGGCCAGGCAGGACATCCTCTATAAATTGAACGATGTCGCTGCGGAATACTACCACTATCTGCTGCTGCATGATACAGAGGTTGAAACGGCCCGAAAATACACAGCGGGCCGAGGGCTGTCACAGGCAGTCATCGATAACTTTCAGCTGGGATACTCGCCCAATAAATGGGATGGGCTGCTGGGCCATCTGTCCAGGGCGGGCTACAGGGACGACGATATGCTGGCGGTCGGGCTGATCGTTCAGCGCGATGCCGGCGGCTTTCACGACAGGTTCAGAAACAGGCTGATGTTCCCCATACGGGATGTAAAGGGACGGGTGGTCGGTTTCGGCGGACGCGCGCTGGACGATTCGATTCCCAAATACCTGAATTCTCCGCAGTCGCTGCTGTTCGATAAGAGCTCCATTATCTACGGAATAGAGCGTGCATCCGCAGCGGTCAAACAACACGACAGCGTGGTCATCACGGAAGGGTATATGGATGCGCTGGCCGCGCACCAGTTCGGCTTCGAAAATACGGTTGCCTCCATGGGCACGGCGCTGACGGAAAAACAGATTTCGACCCTGCGCAAGCTGACCAGAAATATCATCGTTGCCCTCGATGCCGATGCAGCCGGGCTGGAGGCCACAGCGCGCAGCATAACCACCATCGATGAACAGATCCCCAAGGAGCACTGGATGCCCTGGATCGAACCGAAGACCTACAGCGAGCTTGTAAAGCACGAGGTCCAGGTGGTCGAGATCACGGGAGGCAAGGACCCGGATGAGATCATACGCAGCTCTCCCGATAAATGGGCCGCGCTGCTGAAGGAATCGCAGCCTATCATCGATTTTACTTTAAAAAAGGAAATTGCTAATATAGACAAAAATAATCCCAAAGACAAATCCGCGTTAGTATCAAAATTTTTACCGATTTTATCTAGAATAGATGACTCTGTCCGGCGTGCCCATTATGTTGAAAAACTGTCGCGCTTGCTCGACCTGGATGAAAGGTTCGTACGCGACGCGCTGTTCGAGCTTCAGGCCAGGGAGAAGAGGTCCAGAACGGCGGGCGGAAGCAAAACCGTAAAAAACTATGCTGATAAGATTTCGTCCTCAAGGCATATCGAGGAATACCTCCTGGCGATGCTGCTGCAATTCGAAGACCTTCGCGGGGAAGGCATGAAACTATCGGCAAATTATTTTGAACATCCCGAAAATAGGGATATATTATTAAAATGGCAGATGAATCCGGAGGCCGGCTCATTTGACGCGGAGATCGATCCCGCGGTCAGGGAATTTTACGACCGTCTGGTCTCCCTCGGCCGACAGTTGCCCCCTTCGCTGCATGAGAACAAGCGCGAACGAGTATATGCATTAAATGACTGCATCAACAGGTTGCTGGAGAGCCACATCAGAAATCTCGAGATCAAGAAGCAGATGATACTATCCGCCGAGAAAGAACGGGGCGATGCGCAGGGACAGCTGGCTAAACTGATCGAACACGGCATAGAGGAGAGCCAGCAACTGCATGATATCTTCAAGAAGCGCGGCCGACTTTTCAGCCGTACAAAGGGAGCCTGAATGGCAAAGAGCTCAAGCGAAGTAAAGGGTAAAAAAACGTCTCCGGCCAAACCTGACAGCAAGGTCAAGGGACCGGTCAAGGGGCAGGTCAAGGCACCGGTTAAAGGGCAGGTTAAGGGGCCGATTAAAAACAGTGTGAAAAGCCCGGCCAGGGCCCCGGCTAAGGCGCCGGTCGGCAGTCCGGCCAGGAGTGCGGGTAAGGAAGCCGTAGATAAGGTCAAGGTCAAGGTTAAGGTCAAAGTCACTGTTCAGCCCGCCACTACCGATGTAGAAAACGCCGCACTGACACAGACGGAATTCGAGGTACGTCAGGACCCCTGGGGCAAGATCGAATCCGAAGCCATGCCTCAGGACGAGAAAGAGCTGCTTTTCAGTGATATCGAGGCAGCCCCCGAGTTTGCCGAGGAATGGCTGAAGCCGGAAGCCGAAGAGAAGCCGCTGATCGAGCTCGAGATCGAGTTGGCCGAGCATGAGGCCATCGACGACCCGGTCCGGATGTATCTTCACGAGATCGGGAAATACCCGCTGCTGAATGCCAAGCTTGAGCGTGAGCTCGCCAGCAAGATCGAGCCCTACAAATATATGTCCCATATCCGAGAGTCCTTCCGCCACCAGGAAAACCGCTTCCCCAGCATATCCGATTTCGTTATCCAGCTGCTCAAGAACCTGTCGGACTGCGACACCGTTATCAACAAACTGTCTGAACATCTTAATGTTACCAAGAAGCCCAGCTTTAAAGAGAAGCTGCTCAGCCAGAAGTTGCACCAATCGATCGATGATTTCATCAATCCCGAGATGGTCCTTAAAATCGCGGCTGAGCTGAAAGTCGAGCCCCACGAGATAGAAAAGAGGCTGGTCGATTACTCGATTTATGTGCGCATCATGAATCCCGAGATATTTTCCATCATAGACGGCAATTCCACCTGGGACAAAGTCAAGCAGATCGTTAATAAAAACGGGGAGACCAAGCTTGCGGCCAAAATCGACGGCCACAGCCATCCCTTTCAACAGAAATTCGAACATATCGACAGGGACGGCAGGGAAGCCAGCAAGCAGCTTACCGTCTCCAACCTCAGGCTGGTGGTCAGCGTTGCTAAGAAATATGTCGGCCACGGCATGCCGCTGCTCGACCTGATACAGGAGGGCAATATCGGCCTGGTCCGCGCAGTGGAAAAATTCGAATACCGCAAGGGATATAAATTCAGCACATACGCTACCTGGTGGATCAGACAGGCCATCACGCGCGCCATAGCGGATCAGGCCCGGACGATACGTATACCGGTGCACATGGTGGAGACCATCAACAGGCTGCTCAAGGTCAACAGGAAGCTGTCACAGGAGTTCGGACGCGAGCCCAGCTGCGAGGAGATCGGCGTGGGTATGGAGATCTCGGCGGACAAGGTGAGAGAGATTATGAAACTCTCACAGGTGCCCATCTCCCTGGAGATGCCCATCGGCGAGGAAGAGGACAGCCATCTGGGTGATTTTATCGAAGACCGTTCCAATTTGCCCCCCGCTGACGCTGCTTCACGCGAGCTGCTCAAGGCCCAGCTCGATAAGGTGCTGGGTGAGCTGACGGAGCGTGAGCGCAAGGTGCTGCTGCTCAGGTTCGGCCTGGAAGACGGCCGGGCCAGGACACTGGAAGAGGTGGGCAAGGAATTTAACGTTACACGCGAGCGTATCAGGCAGATCGAAGCCAAGGCCTTACGCAAGCTGCGGCATCCCAGCAGGAGCCGCAAGCTGAAAGATTACCTCGAGTAATCTCCGGCTGACTAAGGAGGGAACCGATGAGAATCCTTCAAGGATTTTTAATATTTATGGGCGTCCTGGCTGTACTGGCCATCGCAGCCCTGATATTCGGCTACGTCCTGGCACTGCTTGCTCCCGATACACGCGCCAGCATGAGGCCGGTCGTCCTGTCATCGGAGGCGGTCGACAGCCTGAATAAAAAGATCAGCGATGTAAAGAAAATCACTTCCGCAGCCCAGGATGCGAAGATCAGCAAAGATGTCCAGATGGTGATCACAGAGGAGGAACTCAACTCCACCATCGTCATGGCCCTGGCCGAGGGGACAATTCCCGCCAAGGAGATGCTGGTCAATTTTAACGACGGCTATATAGTTACATATACCAACTGGAACTTCCCCGGTTTTCCCATTAAGACCGGTTTCATCGGAACCATTGAGGCTGAGAAGGGAAAGCCGGTTTTCGTGATCCACGAGTTTTCCCTGGGGAAACTTCCTGTTCCCGACAGCATCGACAGAGCAGTGCAGGACTGGATAAATATCCTTTTCCAGCTGAACGCTCCCATGGAAGAGCTTGGCTTCGAGCTGAAGGAGATCACCATCAGCGAGGGTCAGATCAAACTGGGTGGAGTCACCAAAACGGGAAAGTAGGCCGCGCTCTAACGGCCCATCAGTCCCGAGATGTTTTTCGGCAGTTTGCCTTTGGCCATCATCTTGGTCATTTTCTGAACGGTATATAGCTGGTTGAGCAGCTGATTGACATCACCCGGAGTGGTCCCGCTGCCTTTGGCTATCCTGCGTTTGCGGCTTCCGTTGATCAGATCGGGGTTGGCCCTCTCCTCAGGTGTCATGGAAAGGATAATAGCTTCGATTTTCCTGGTCCTGTCCTGACTATCTGCATCCGATATCCCCTTGGTGAGCTTGGAGAAGCCGGGTATCATATCCACGAGCTGGCTGAAGCTGCCCATTTTCTTCATCTGTCTCATCTGCTCCAGCAGGTCGTTAAGATCGAACTCGGACTTGCGCAGCTTCGACTCCATCTTCTCCATCTGCTGTTTATCGAAGGCCTTCTCCGCCTTCTCGATGAGCGTCAACACATCTCCCATGCCGAGAATGCGCGAGGCCAGCCTGTCGGGATAGAAAACCTCCAGCGCTGCTGTCTTTTCACCCATGCCGATGAATTTAATGGGGACGCCGGTCACCGATTTGATAGAAAGCGCTGCGCCGCCCCTGGCATCTCCGTCCATCTTGGTTAGTATCAGTCCCGTTAATCCAAGGTTATCATTGAATTCACCGGCGATATTCACCGCATCCTGTCCGGTCATGGCATCGGCTACAAGCAGTATCTCGGCCGGCGATACCTCTTTCTTGATGTCCTTCAGCTCCTGCATGAGAGGGGCGTCGATATGCAGCCTACCCTGCGTGTCGATTATCACCCAGGGGGCGGCCAGCTGCTCCGCCCTGGCAAGTGAATTGCGGCTGATCTGGACCGGACTGACCGTGACGTCTTCGTGAAATACGGGTATATCGAGCTGGCCGCCCAGCACCTTGAGCTGCTCGATAGCGGCCGGCCTGCGTGTATCGGCTGCCACCAGCAGCGCCTTCTGGCCTGCTTGCTTGAGGTGAAACGCCAGCTTGGCTGCCGTGGTGGTCTTGCCCGCGCCCTGCAGTCCCACCAGCATGATGACCGACGGCTGATGTGAGGAGGCTTTCAGCCGGGCAGGCTCCCTGCCCAGTATATCCACCAGCTCCAGGTCGACTATTTTTATGATCTGCTGGGCGGGCGAGAGACTATCGAGTACATTTGCTTCCAGCGCCTTCTCGCGCACAGTGGCCAGGAAGCTCTTCACGACCTTGAAATTGACATCGGCCTCCAGCAAAGCCAGTCGTATCTGCCGCAGCGCCTCGTCTATGTCTTTTTCGCTCAGCCTGCCCTTGTTGTTCAGCCCGCTGAATATCTTGCTGAGCTTGCCAGTCAGTACTTCAAACATCACTAAAGCATAGCATATTTTTCCCGAGTTTCTGTATTCCCCGGCTCCATATATAGGCATACTGCAGGGCAACGTACAACGCTGTCTTGACAGCCCATTACCGCCGGATTATCCTAAATACATTTGATATGACTGAAAAATACGAAATCAATGCCTTTCAAAAGGAGGAGTCCTGGCGGCTCTTCAGATATATCGGCGAGCTGGTAGAGGGGTTCGACAAGCTTTCGGGCATCGAACCGGCCGTGACCATCTACGGATCGGCGGTCGCAACGGATAACCAGACCGATTACCAGAACGCGCGCCGGATAGCCTATCTGCTGGGGAAACAGGGTTTCAATATAGTCACGGGCGGAGGCCCGGGCATGATGGAGGCTGCCAACCTGGGGGCAAGCGAGGCCGGCGTTAAATCGGTCGGGCTGAACATCGTCCTGCCCAAAGAGCAGAAATGCAATACCTATTCGAACCTGACCATCAATTTCAATCACTTCTTCGTGCGCAAGGTAATGCTGGTCAAATACGCCACCGCCTTCGTTATCATGCCGGGCGGCCTGGGAACGCTGGACGAGCTGACCGAGGTGCTTACGCTGATACAGACCAGCAAGATCAAGCCTTTCCCCGTCATACTGTTTAACTCCACTTTCTGGCGCGGCTTTCTCGACTGGCTGCAGACTACCGTGCTGGCCTCGGGCTATATTTCCGACGAAGACCTGCGCCTGCTCAGGATTACAGACAAACCGGAGGAGGTGCTCGAGATCGTCAGCACCTGGTATCTCAGGCAGGCTATAGTAGGCAGGCAGGCTATTGATTAATCTGTCCTTTCACGGTGCAGCGCGCACGGTAACGGGCTCGCGGCATCTGCTCGATATCAACGGATACCGCATTCTGCTCGACTGCGGACTGTTCCAGGGCCGCAGGTCCGAGACCTATGAGCGCAACATGCATTTCTCGTTCGACCCGAAGTCGGTCGACTCGGCCATCATCTCGCATGCTCACATGGACCACCTGGGAAACCTGCCCAACCTGGTCAAGCAGGGATTCAGGGGCGAGGTCAACTGCACGTCGGCCACGCTCGACCTGGCCAATATCATGCTCACGGATTCGGCCAGCATCCAGGAAAGCGATATCGAGTATGTCAACAAGGTGCGCCGCAGACATAATGAGCCGCCGGTGGAGCCGCTTTACGATTCGACCGACATATCGCCCACACTGAAACTGCTGCGCGGCAACTCCTACGAACAGAGGTTTGTCCTGGCCGATGGCATCAGCGTTATCTTTCACGACGCGGGCCATATACTCGGCTCGGCCATCACTGTCATCAACATCGTGGATGGGGATAGGCGGCTGTCTGTATGCTTCACGGGCGACCTCGGGCGCAAGGACATACCCATTATCCGCGATCCCTTCGTGGTTACCGATGCCGATATCCTGATTATCGAGAGCACCTACGGCAACAGGCTGCACTCGGATATTCACCAGGTCCTGGACAGGCTGGCAGCGGTGATCAATGAAACCATCGCCAGGGGCGGCAAGCTGATAGTCCCTTCTTTCGCCCTGGAACGGACCCAGGAGCTCATTTACTGCCTGCACCGGTTGAAGCTGGGCAGCCGTATCCCCGACTTTCCCATCTACGTCGACAGCCCGCTGGCCATCGACGCGACCGATATTTTCAGGGTCCACCCGGAATGTTACGATGCCGAGACGGCGCAGATGCTCCGGACCGTGGCTGACCCGTTCGGTTTCCGCGGCCTGCGCTACGTATCAACGGTAGAGGAGTCCAAGCACCTCAATGATATTAGAACACCCATGATGATCATCGCGGGATCAGGCATGGCCGAAGCCGGGCGCATCCAACACCATCTCAAAAACAATATCAGCAATTCCAACAACACGGTGCTTATCGTGGGCTGGCAGGCTGAGAACACACTGGGACGCAAGATCGCGGAAAGATGGCCTGAAGTGACCATTTTCGGTGAAAAGCACAAGCTGCGTTGCCGTGTGGAGATTTTTAACGAGTTCAGCGCCCATGCCGACCGCAACGATCTCATCAGGTGGGCTGAGGCCGGACGGGAAAGGTGGCAGAGGGTTTTCGTCATTCACGGGGAAGAACAATCGGCGCTTGTCCTGGCGGATGCGTTTACGGAACTGGGTCTAAAGGATGTTGCCGTGCCCGATCAGGGGCAAACTTTTCAACTGTAGATTCACCGATACTCCCAATAAGTATCATCAATGGCCGAATTTTATCTGCACATTCTCGACGATCTGCGTCAGCCCTGGAACGAAATACTGCGCTCCGGGTCCGCTCCGCTTTTCTCGTCGCCTGGCTGGGCTGAGATCTGGTGGAAACATTTCGGCCGGGACAACAGCCTGTATGCCGGCGCAGTGGAAGAGGCAGGGCAGGTAATCGGCATCGCACCGCTGCAGATGCAGGACGGCACGCTCAGCTTCATCGGCAGCGATAACCTGTTCGATTTCCAGGATTTCATTATTGAAAAAGGACGCGAGCAGGCTTTCTTTCGCACCCTGCTGCGCCACTTGAAGGAAACAGCAGCGGTAAAACTGGACCTGGGGCTGCTCCTGCCGGATTCCAGCGTGCACAGGTGGCTCGTACCGCTGGCGCAAGAGGGTGGACTCGAGGTGAGCTGCCTGCAAGAGGATGTCACGGTGTCGCTGGACCTGCCAGTCGATGCGGCGGCATACCTTGCGCTGCTCAGCGGCAAACAGAGGCACGAGCTGCTGCGCAAGGAACGGCGCTTGAACGAGGAGGGTGAAGTATCCTACCGGGTGCATGACCGGGCAGACGATGGCGACATAGACCTCTTTTTGCAATTTTTCCGGGAAAGCAGAGAGGATAAAAACCGGTTCCTCACACCGCCGGTTGAGCTTTTCATGAGGGAGATCATTCAGTCAGGCAGGTCCGGCGGCACCCTGCGGCTGGGCATACTGGCACTGAATAACCGGCCGGTTGCTGCCACCCTTTGTTTCGAATACCTGAACGGCATGTACCTGTATAACAGCGGCTATTCTCCCGATTACCGCTGGCTGAGCGCCGGGTTGCTTTCCAAGTACTACAGCATCATGGGCAGCATTACGAAAAGAAATAAGAGCTATAATTTCCTGAAAGGCGCTGAAAAATATAAATTTCACCTGGGCGGAAAAGAGACCGCACTTTTTAGATGTATAATTAACCTTTAGATACCCGGATACCGGAATAAGCCTTCGATGGACCATTTACGCATAGCTTTATTAAGCTTACATACCTGCCCCTGGAGCAGGCCGGGCGGCCGCTACACGGGCGGAATGAACGTTTATATCAGAAACCTGTGCCTTGAGCTCGAAAAACTGGGCATAACTGTAGACGTATATACCTGCTGTCATGAAGGCAACGAGCCCTGCAACTTCAGCGCATCCGCCTGCCGCACGGGACTGGTACATATCGGCGCCGGCGCCGCTGGGCACGGACGGGCAGACTATGCCCTCAATCTGGCGCAGACAGTTGATGCGTATTGCCGGGACCGGGGACTTCGTTATGACATTATACACAGCCACTACTGGCTTTCGGGGCTGGCCGGCAGCTACCTGAAGGAGATGTGGGGCGCACCGCACATCACCATGTTTCACACACTGGGTGCACTTAAGAACGGCGCCCTGCCGGGCTTGCAGGAGCCCGAGTACAGAATAGCTACTGAAAGATCGGTCATGAGCACCTGTGACCGCATCATCGCCTCGACCACGATGGAAAAAAAGGCAATGGTCTACAAGTACGGGGTGGATGCGGACAAAATACGCATCATCCCCTGCGGTGTAAATACCAGGCTTTTTCACCACGTGCCAAAATCGGCGGCCCGCGCCGCCTGCGGCCTTCCCGAAAAGAAAACGCTTCTCTTTGTCGGCCGGCCGGACCCGATCAAAGGACTCGATAATCTGCTCCAGGCAGTATCGCTGCTGGGGCGCGAAAACGACCTGCAGCTCGTGATAACAGGTTGCGGCGATCAATGGATGGGCAATGCCGGTCAGACCGCCGACTGCGGAGGTGACGGCACAAGGGACCGCGTGATTTTTACAGGGCCGGTCGACCACGAAAAAATGTACCTGTATTACAACTCAGCCGATCTCTGTGTCATACCGTCTTATCACGAGAGCTTCAGTCTGACCGCCCTTGAATCGATCTCCTGCGGCACGCCTGTGCTCGCGACACGCGTGGGAGAGATACCCGAGATATCCCGACTATCTGATTTATGTAAAATAATGCCCGATAACAGACCCGATACCCTGTCTGCATACATTGGCACACACCTCGAGGGCAATCCGCCGGAAGCGTCCCCCGCGGGCGTGGAGTTTTCAATGAACTATGGCTGGGACTCGATTGCGGACAGGATGGTATGTGAATACACGAGCATCTTGAAAACGCCTGGAGAAGCTGTACTGACAGCGCCATCGTGCGAATACTATATCCACAGAGGAATATGATATGACTGATAAATTCGATCTTATGGTGACAGCACCGCACCCCGACGATCCCGAATTCGGAATCGGAGGCACGGTAGCGCAATGGGTCAAAGACGGCAAACGAGCTGTGTATATTATTTGCACCAACGGCAATAAGGGCACGGACGACCCCGCCATGACGCCGGAGCGGCTGACGGAGATCAGGAAGGGAGAACAGACGGCTGCGGCGAACTCGCTGGGTGTAACCGAGGTCATCTTCCTGGACTACGAGGACCAGTCCATCGAGGACACGCCGGAGTTCCGCAAGGAGCTGGTCAGGGTGATACGCACCTACAAGCCGGATATCGTGGCTGCCCCCGACCCTTATAGAAAATACGTCTGGCACCGTGACCACCGCATCACGGGGCAGGTGGTTCTGGATGCTGTTTATCCCTTCGCCCGGGACCGGCTGTCTTACCCGGACCTGATAAAGGACAATTATCAGCCGCATAAGGTCAAGGAGCTTTTATTCTGGGGAGCCGAGCAGCCCAACTACTTCAGCGATGTCACCGCCACGTTTGACAGGAAGATCTCGGCGCTCAAGTGCCACCAGAGCCAGGTAAGCCATTTTCCCAAAGGCTGGGAAGAGGCCTACCGCAACGTGTTATCCGGCTACGGTAAAGACCATGGATACGATGTCGCCGAGACGTTCTACCGCGTTGTATTGCCGCCCTAGTCTCCCTCTATGAGGACGACCATTTCTCGGCCAGGTTACCGATGCCCGGCAGCTTGAACATCTGTCCCTGATAGGCTTTGACCATAAGCAGTATCCAAAGCACCAGCGCGAGTATCCAGATGATCCATCCTATCACAGGTATGAATCCCAGGATAACACAGGCGCCGAAGGTTATGATCGACTGCATGGCATGGAACTTGACGAACTGACTATCTTTTTCAATCAGGAAAAAGATCAGGCCTGTGACCCAACCGACCAGATAGCATAATAGTCCGGCAACATTCTCTTCCATTCCGGTTGATGATTTAGCCATTGCTCAAACCCCCCTCTCTTTTATTGTCGAAAGAATAACTGCCTCGGCGGCGGTGTGTCAATCGAATATCCTCGTCGACCCGCCGGTGTTATATCTTTTTCCCCGCCCTGATTGCAGCGTACGTTACAATGGCAATCAGTATGGCGCCAACGGCTATGACCACTATGGCCCAGCCAGGCACAGTACCCGCATCCGGTGCACCATGGTCAGCTTTTGACGGGGCGGATTCTGTGCTGAACGTAAATACAGAGCCGGCGTCACCCGGTACCGGTTCTACGGCGGAGACCTGCCAGAAATAAGACGTGTCATAATCGAGCCTGACCTGCAGCGAATACGCAGTGGTTGAGGTAAAGTCTTCCACTATAATATTCTGCAACTGGGCGTCCCTGGCTAAGATAAATCTGTATTTGGTTGTATCCGGATAGCCGGCCCAGCTGAAAGCCAGGGGGCTTACCGGGCAGCCCGTTGCCCCGCTGGCAGGGCTTAAAGCCTGCAAACCGTACGAAGGTGTATTGACTGCATATCCCGGCCTGATGCTGAAAGGCACAGGCTCTGACCACGGACTGGCTATTCTCTGTCCCGTGGCTGCCTGCGTGGTGCGCACCCTCCAGTAATAAGTATGCCCCGCCTCAAGCGTCCCGGGCGGATACCAGAAAGCGGGCGCCGTTGAATCGGCAGGGACAAGTATCCCCGAATCATAGACTTTCAAAGTGAAGAGCGGGTCCCTGGCAATCTGTACTTGATAATCGCCCGACAGGCAGTAATCTTCCCAGACCATATCTATCGACGAGTTTCGTCCCGTCACAGGGTCCACATCGACCACGTTGACCGCATTATCCGCAGGCTGCTGCGGAGCGGAGACGCTCAGCGTAACAGACCTTGTCCTGGTGCCGGCGGCGTTAACAGCGGTAAGTTTATAAGTAGTCGTATACAGCGGCGATATGGCGGCCTGTCCGGACGGCGCCACCTCACCTATGCCGTGGTCGATATACACAGAAGAGACGTTCTTAACATCCCACGAAATAACGGCGGAAGACGTCCGCTCTATACCGGAAGGAGTGACTTTCAAATCGCTTATCTCAGGCAGCGTGGGCAGGTCTATCGAACCCGCACACAGCGCCGGAAGCGCAATATATGCAACGCATATGGCCAGCAGGAGAGAAGACGCCGACAGTAATAATACCGTGCTGGATGACCTTTTATTCATCGGTCCATCCTTTTTCCGTCATCACCCGGAGCCGTACTCCGGTCTTTTCACGTCCACGCCCGCTTTGATGAGGTAGTCATAATAGGAGGTAAGCTTGAGCAGTACCCTCGCGGCGCGATCGCCGGAAGTGTAATCGTAGTGATCGCCTGCCAGCTTCACCTGCTCCTCAGTAAAGGTCGTTGTGATGACCGGCTTGCCGTAGCTTTCGATCCACTGTGAGCTAAGCGCCCGCATCAGCCTGACGATCATATCATTGATGATATCCAGACGTGACCTTCCGGTCTTGGCCGCAAACGCCTTGCCGCTGGCCAGCTCGAGCAGGTCGTCCACCAGCACGTCATCTATCTTGCCGGAGAAACGTGCAGCGATAATAGTAACAGCAAGGTCCTCCACCTCCATTTTTCCCTGCAGGCCTAGCACCCAGGCAAGCATATCGATAAGCTGCTTGATGGCGGTCTCCGTTTTATATACGTTCCCCGACTTGATATCTTCGATAATGGGGATGATGGCCTGGAGGGCGCTGTCCCTGTTAGCCAGGTCTTCCGCCGACATTTTCTGTTCCTGGCTCGAGCGCTGCTGGAGCAGCAGGTTGCCGAAAAGTGTGAAGCCTCCGAAACCCATGAATATAAGCGAGTCGACCGTGTCCAGTTCCAGCAGCCTGGCGGGCGCAGTCAGATAAGCGACGAAATTGCGGTCGCCGGCGGGATCGACCGGGTTGCCGTGGCTCCACCTGGGAGGGAATATCTTGTTGAGCTCCTCAATCGTCTTGTCCGGCAATTTGACCACGTTCAGCCCGCCCTGTTCGCAGGCCTCGGCGCACAGCACGCCGTAGCTGCCGCCCGGAGTTATGATGGCGACGTTGCGCCCCCGCGGCAGCGGCTGCGTCAGGCACCCGATGGCGACATCCAGCATCTCCTCGGGACTGTCGACACGCATGGCGCCCATTTTCTTGAAAGCCGCATCGTATACTGCATCGCTGCCCGCCATGGCTCCCGAATGCGATCTGATGGCCTCAGCCGCGGCGGCCGATTTACCCGGTTTTAATACGATAACAGGCTTGGTGAGCGTGACATTGGAGACTATATCCATAAACCTTGCCCCGTCATTGAGGCCTTCTATATAGGTCATGATCGCCTTGACCCGCGGGTCCTTCCCAAAGTAATCGATATAGTCCTCTATCTGTATATCGGCCGCGCATCCGCAGCTCACGTAATGCGTGAAGCCGACGCCCCTTTCATATCCCGCCACAACCACCGCAGCGCCGACGTTGCCTCCCTGCGATACGAAGGCCAGCTGCCCGTCCCTGACCAGCAGGGGCATCATGAAGGCCGCCAGAGAAGATGATGAGCTCCAGTAACCCATGCAGTTAGGGCCGATGAACCTAATATTGCCGCTGCGGGCTATGGCCAGCACCTCGTCCTGGAGTTTCTTGCCCTCAGGACCGATCTCGGCAAATCCCGCCGATATGATGACCGCCGCCTTTACCCCTTTGCTCACGCAGTCCTGCATCACCCCGGCCACGTGTTCGGACGGAATGGTGAAGACGGCCATGTCGACGGGTCCGGGGATATCAGTCACCTTCGGATAAACAGTCAGCCCCTGTATCTCCTTCTCCTTGGTATTGACCGGATAGATAGGTCCCTTGAAGCTCTGGATAAGGCTGGTTATAGTAGAGAAACCCCACTTGTTGCGGTTATTGGTGGCTCCGATGTGGGCGACCGAGGCAGGGTTGAAGAGGGGATCCAGGTCCCTGATAATGTCTTTGTTCATATTGTCGGCCCTCGCAATCGTTTAACTTCAAACAGTCCGCGCCATAAAGCAAAAAATGCCTTGAGATTCAAAGCATCATGCTATATAATAACACCCCGGCAGGTGTCCTACAAATTCAATTCGTTCGTCATCCGATTATGCACATACGATCTTTTTTACGATGCCTGCGACTAATTTCATAAGGAGCGAAAGATGATAAAAACCCGCATGACCGAGCTGTTCGGATGTAAACACCCCATCATGCTGGCAGGTATGAACTGGGTCACCACTCCGGAACTGGTTGCAGCGGTCTGTAACGCAGGCGGACTGGGTATATTCGCCACGGCCAGGTGCACGCCCGAGGAGACGAGAAAGAACATCCAAGAGATCAGGAAGCTGACCGACAGGCCTTTCGGCATTAACGAGCTGCTGATCCTCGGGCAGGTGGCGCGCGACACCATCCAGGTGGCCATCGAGGAGAAGGTCCCCGTAATCAACTATACGCTGGGCAAGCCCTGGTTCATCGACGACGTGCATAAATACGGCGGCAAGGTGATCGGCACCACCGCCTTCGTCAAACACGCTATCAAGGCGGCCGAGCTGGGATGCGACGCCATCATCGTCACCGGCGCCGAGGCCGCCGCTCACGGTGAAGAGGCCTCCACTCTGGTCATGCTTCCCATCGTCGCCGGCAAGGTCAAAATACCCATCATATCGGCCGGCGGATACGGCGACGGCAGGGGACTGGCGGCAGCGCTGTCGCTGGGCGCCAGCGGCGTCTCCATGGGAACCCGCTTTGCCCTGACCAAAGAGAGCATGGTGCACGAGAACTTCAAGCAACTCTGCCTCAAGGCCGGCGAGAACGACACGATCGTAAGCACCAAGTTTGACGGCATGCGCGGCCGCGCACTCAAGACCCCCGTTACCGAACGTATCGCAAAGGGCGGATTCCCGCTGGCTGATGCCTTCAGGGGCGCCTACGAGACCAAGCAGCTGTTTAACCTCAGCTGGCCGAAGTTCATCGGCATGAGCTTCGCCATGATGGGATCGGACGATGAGCACCCCCTGTGGGTGCAGGCTCGCCAGGCTGCCGGCTACCGCCGCCATACCATGGCCATCTACGACGGCAACACCAAAGAGGGCATCTACTTTGCGGGACAGATACTGGGCGCCTGCAACGATGTGCCCACGGTGGCCGAGCTTGTGGACAGGATCATGGTGGAAGCCGAGGCAACCATCAAGAACAGCTATTCCATGCTGGCCTGAGCATCAAATCAGCTAATTAAAAAGGGGAAGCGATATCGCTTCCCCTTTTATTTTCACGTTCAAGTGCGACCTTATTTCAGGCGTGAGCCCTTGAGCAGGGCCTCCGCATCTTTGACCATGCGGTCCAGCAGCTCCTTGCAGGTGATCACATCGTGGATGAGGCCGATGGACTGTCCAACCGGCATCAGCCCGGCCTCGATGTCTCCCTCGTCCCAGATAGCGGTCTGGCGCAGGCCGGACAGGAAAGGCGCCAGCTCATTAAGCGTGGCATGCTTGGCTTCCATGTCCTGTATCTGCTTGAGTATATCGTTCTTCATTGCGCGTCCCTGGAACCCTATAGTCTTGCCATAGAGCATGGTCTCGAACTCGTGGCGTTTGACCAGCTCCTGCTTCACCTTTTCATTCATGCGGCACTCTTTAGTCGCCATGAACCTGGAGGCCATCATGACGCCTTCAGCGCCAAGCACGATGGCCGCAGCCAGTGTCCTGCCGTCGGCGATGCCGCCGGTGGTGATGACCGGGATTTTGACGGTTTCAGCCATGCGCGGCGTGAGTACCATAGTGGTTACATCGTCCATCAGGGGATGTCCGCCTTCCTCCACGCCTGCTGCGATGACGGCGTCATATCCGGCATGCTCGGCATGGACGGCATGCCTGACAGATCCGAGCTTGTGAATGAATTTGCATCCGGCGTCATGCCCGCGCTTGATAGCATCGGACCCGAAGAATTTATCCACCGGCGTGCCCGAGATCTCGAAGGCCGGCACCTTCTCGGCGATGCAGGCGTCGAACCAGTCCTGGTACATCTCCTTGGTTATACGAAAAGACGGCAGCAGGGATAGATTCACGGAAAACGGCTTGTCCGTTTTTTCCCTGACCTCCCTGATAGCCTGGCGCATCTCCTTACCATCCTTGTAATTGGCAGCCGTGATGTTCCCCAGGCCGCCCGCATTGCTGATGGCCGCGCACAGATCGGGCTTGCACAGCCACATCATACCGCCGCACATTATGGGGTGCTTGATTCCGAACACCTGGGTCATTCTGGTTTTCATCTCTCTTCTCCTCTGACAACCGATGTAAGATTTGGGCGATTATAACACACGGATTAGCTTAAGGTAAAGTTGACTAACCAATCAATCATTTTGACAAGCGCAGTAATTTTTGAGATTATTACCGTTCGGAAATACTGATTAATTATGGAGGTTTGAACTCGTGAAAACCAGAATAACGGAGCTCTTCGGAATAAAACACCCCATCGTGCTGTCGGGCATGGCCTTTGTCAGCCTGCCCAAGCTGGTGGCAGCGGTCAGCAACGCGGGAGGGCTGGGCATTTTCAACAGCGTGGCGAACTCTCCCGACCAGCTCAAGGGGATCATCCAGGAGATCAAGACGCTTACGGACAAACCCTTCGCCATAAATGTCACCCTTATCTTCCCCAACGGAAAAGAGAACGCCGAGGTGGCCCTGGCAGAGAAGGCCCCTATTATCAACTTCGCCCTGGGTAAAGGCGACTGGATCATCAAGCAGGCGCATACCTACGGCGGCAAGGTTATATCCACCGTGGCTACCGAACGCCACGCCATCAGGGCAGCCGAGCAGGGCGCCGATGGAATTATCGTCACCGGGCACGAAGCCGCGGCACACGGCGGCGACGTGGGCGGCATGGTGCTGCTGCCCCAGATAGCCTGCAAGGTAAAGATACCCATCATCTCCGCCGGCGGATACTGCGACGGGCGCGGGCTGGCTGCGGCACTGGCGCTGGGCGCCGATGCTATCGCCATGGGCACACGTTTCGTGGTGACACAGGAATGCGACGTGCACCCCAACATCAAGCAGGTCGCACTGAAGACCCAGATGGAAGAGACTATTTATTCGGCGGGAATCGACGGGCTGCCCGGCCGCTGGTATGCCAATAAGAAGGCGCTCGAGATGGCCAACAGCAAGACCTCCTACATGGACGCCCTGAAGGCCGGCTGGGCGATGAGAAAACAGGTGGACACGCCTGTCTGGAAGCTGCTGGCCGGTAGCCTGAAGAACCGCGGAGTCCAGCAGCTGGCGCAGCAGGCCATCGGCATCGACGCGCTTGGCAAGATACTGGACGAGGGCGACCTCGAGAACGGCGTGGTGCCCTTCGGCCAGGTCGTGGGCCGCGTCCGCGATTTGCCCACCTGCAAAGAGCTGATCGAGCGTATCGTAGCCGAGGCGGAGCAAAATATCAGGGGTCTTCAGGCCAAGCTTTAGATTGCCGCAGGTAAGCAACGCCATTAGTCAGGGACAGGCCCGCGGGCCTGTCCCTGATTTTTTTATTCCGAGGCGGTTTTTCCCCTCATGGCGCTTCATTGTGCTAATATCTTTATGTGTTTTGAGCATTATTTTGCGGGAGGACTACAATGACGCAAAGTACAGACACCCTCCAGCTTGACAGATTTTACAGGACAGTTGCGCTTAAAGACGGATCGGTCCTGCACCTGCGGCCGATACTGCCCGACGACGAAGACAGGCTTATGTCCTTCTTCCTGCGCCTGAGCGGGCGCACCATCTACCTGCGCTATCACCACGTGCTCACCAACCTTTCACGAGAGGAAGCGCACCAGTATACGTTGATTGATTATGACAATACCTTTGCCGTGGTGGGAATACTGGGAGAAGGCCCGGAAGAGAGCATCATAGGCGTAGGCCGCTACTGGAGGCTTTCGCAGCCCGATAAGGCTGAGATCGCCTTTATCGTAGAAGACCCGCACCAGCGCAAAGGAATCGGGACACACCTGCTGGAGCTGCTGGCCGCGGGCGCCCGCGAGCACGGTATAGGCATCTTCGAGGCAGAGGTGCTGCCGGAAAATACCGATATGATCGATGTTCTGCAGGACAGCGGCTTCAATCAGCTCGATAAAATTACTGAATCGCACGGCTGGAGGGGCATCTACAGCATAGCCCCAACCCCTCAGCAGGAGCAGAAGTCGGCGGAGCGCGAGAGGGTCGCCTCCATCGCCTCAATACGCAAATTTATGTTCCCCAGGTCCATCGCAGTTCTCGGCGCGTCCAATAAGCCGGGTATCGGCAACGCGCTGGTCAAAGACCTGATTAAGAACGAATACAACGGCGTTATCTATCCGGTCAATCCCAGGGATGAGGTAGTATCATCGATCAAGGCCTACCCATCCGTTCTCGATATCCCCGGGCAGGTTGATATGGCCATTATAGCTGTGGCGGCGGAGAGGATACAGCCGTTAATCGAAGAATGCGGCAGGAAGGGAGTGAAAAGCCTGGTCATCATCACCGCCGGATTTTCCGAGATGGGCGGAGAGGGCACGGAGAGGGAAAGGAAGCTGCTGAAAACAGCCGGGGCATACGGCATGCGTATCATCGGCCCCAACTGCCTGGGCATCCAGAACACCCATCCCAACGTCAACATGAACGCCAGTTTTGCGCCGATCTACCCGCTGCACGGCAGGACCGCCTTCGGCAGCCAGAGCGGCGCGCTGGGCGGCGCCATCATCAGCTACGCCATCCAGATTAACCTGGGCCTCTCAAATTTCGTCAGCATCGGCAACGGTGCGGACGTAACCGGCAACGAGCTGCTTCAGTACTGGGCTGAGGACCCCGACACTAACCTGATACTTCTCTATCTGGAATCATTCGGTAATCCGCGCAAATTCGCACGTATAGCGCGGGAGACCACCCTCAAGAAACCTGTTGTGATAGTAAAAAGCGGGCGCTCGGCGGTGGGCGCGCGCGCGGCCGCGTCGCATACGGGCGCACTGGCATCCGATGATACAGCCACCACCGCGCTTATCAAGCAGACCGGTATGCTCCGCTGTAATACGCTGGAGGAGCTCTTCGATACCGCTTTGCTGCTTTCGAACCAGCCCGTGCCTAAAGGCAACAGGGTCGCTATTCTTACCAACGGCGGAGGCGCAGGCATAATGGCGGCCGACGCCCTGGCCTCCTACGGCTTTCAATTGCCTGTCCTCCCGCAAAAGGCCAGGGACGCCCTTAAATCATTCCTGCCACCCAAGTCCAGCTATATGAACCCCATCGATACGACGGCCGCCGTATCCCCCGACCAGTACCGCCAGGCGCTCAATGTAATACTTCAGCAGGATATAGACGCTCTCATCATCATCTATATCCCACCCATGGAGTTCATGATCGAGCTGATGCGCGGCGTGATACGCGAGATGGCGCCGGCTTTCCGTGCCAAGGGCATACCGGTGCTGGCCAACTTCCTCGGGCTGGAATCGCGGCTGGTGGTGGGCTCCAAAGAGGAGGGTTATGTCCCCACCTACGTCTTTCCCGAGTCTACCGCGCATGCGCTGTCTAAATCGTACGAATACAGCGAGCGGCTCAAACGTCCCATGGGAAATATCGCCTCATTTAAAGATATTGACAAGGACGGCGCTGAAAAGGTGATACAGGGAGCCCTGGCACGCGTGGATAAGGGGCCGGTCTGGCTGGACACGGCGGAGATAGTTAAGCTCTTCTCAGCCTACGGTATCAAGTTTGCCCAGTCGGGAGTCGCCACGAATGCACAGCAGGCGGTCAAAATGGCCGACAGTATCGGCTACCCGGTTGCGCTGAAGCTGTTCTCGTCTACTATCTCCCACAAGACCGATGTGGGCGGCGTGATGCTCAATCTGGGCTCGGCGGCCGAGGTAAAGAAAGCCCACGGCCAGATCGAGCAGAATTTGGATAAGATATCCCGCAGGTCCGAGATGCATGGTGTAACGGTGCAAAAGATGCTGACCGGAGGCGTTGAGCTGATAGTGGGCGTCACCGAGGATAAATTCTTCGGTCCGCTGATAATGTTCGGCCTGGGCGGCATCTACACGGAGTTGTTCAAAGACGTGGATTTCAGGATACATCCCCTGACCGACTACGATGCGCACGAGATGCTGGCCTCATTCAAAGCGCATAAGATACTGGATGGCTGGAGGGGTGCGCCGCCCTCCGACACAGCCGCTATAGAGGACGTGCTTCTCAGGGTATCGGCAATGATTGAGGATATCCCTGAAATCAAGGAACTCGACCTCAATCCGCTCATAGCCATGCCCGTGGGACAGGGATGCGTGGTGGCGGATGCCAGAATATCCGTCTCACCGATTTCTGTATAATATGGGCGTATAAGCCTGCAGAGCCCCTCTCAGGAGGAGGAGAACAACGGTGATGGCGGACCTGGATAGTAGAAGCTTCGAGAAATATTCGATCAGTGTAGCGCTCAAGGACGGCTCCAGCCTGCACCTGCGGCCTATACTCATGTCGGATGAGGAAAGGCTGCTGGCGCTTTTCAGCCGCATGAGCAAGCAGACCATCTACCTGCGCTTTCATCATGTCCTCTCGCACATGTCCAGGGAGGAGGCCCGCCGCTTCTGCACGGTAGATTACGAGGATACCTTCGCTCTGGTCGGCACGCTGGGGGAAGGGTCCGAAGAACGCATCATCGCAGTCGGACGCTACGCCAGGCAGCCGGGCGCCAACCGGGCCCAGATAGCCTTCGAGGTCGAAGACAAGTACCAGGGACTGGGCATCGGCACACACCTGCTGGACCAGCTCGCTTATACCGCCCGCGACAAGGGCATAAACACCTTCGAAGCCGAGGTGCTGGCGGAAAACAAGGACATGATGAATGTCCTTATAAACAGCGGCTTCACCATGCAGCGGCAATATCAGGGAACCACGTACGTGGGTCTGCTCGATCTTGCCCCCACAGAGGTGGTGGAGCAGAAATCGTTCGAGCGCGAGAAGTTCACATCCATTGCCTCCCTGCGGGCCTTTCTCAACCCGAAGTCTGTGGCGGTTATCGGCGCCTCCCGGAGGCCCAATACCATCGGCAACTTCGTCTTCCGCAACCTCATCCAGCAGGATTTCAAGGGTGTTGTCTACCCGGTCAATCCCAACGCCGAAGTGGTGGCAGCCATCAAGGCTTATCCTTCCATACTGGATATACCGGGCGACATCGACCTGGCCATCATCGTCGTGCCGGCCGATAAGGTCCAGCAGGTCGTGGAAGAGAGCGCGCATAAAGGGGCCAGGGGTGTGGTTGTATTATCCTCCGGATTCGCCGACATCGGCGGGGAAGGCCTGGAGCGGCAGAATAAGCTGCTCACGACTATTCGTAGTTACGGCATGCGCATGCTCGGGCCCAACTGCATGGGTATGATGAATACCAGCCCAGAGATCAATCTGAATGCCACCTTCGCCAACATAGTGCCGCCCCACGGCAACATAGCTTTCGCCACGCAGAGCGGTGTGCTCGGCTCCGCCATCCTGATGTACGCAACCAGCCTCCATATCGGCCTCTCGACCTTCGTCAGTATAGGCAACCGGGCGGACATATCCAGCAACGAGCTGCTCCAGTACTGGGAGGACGATCCTGAGACGGATGTCGTTCTGCTTTACCTGGAAACATTCGGCAATCCCAGAAAATTCACACGCATAGCCCGCAGCATTACAGCCAAAAAACCGGTCGTTTCATTGACCGGCAACCGCGGCAATATCCAAAAGAGGACCATTACCTCGCATACGGGCGCCATGGCCACAGACCAGGCAGCCACCGAGGCGCTCTACAAGCAGGCGGGTATACTAAGGGTTGATACGCTGGAGGAACTTTTCGATACCGGCAACCTGCTGGCCAACCAGCCGCTGCCGCAGGGCAACAGGGTGGCTATTATATCCAATGCAGGCGGACCGGCGCTGCTGACGGCCGAGGCCTGCAAAAGCAGGGGTATCGACGTGCCGCCGCTTTCGGACGGGTTGGCTCAACAGCTTAAAACTTTCCTGCCTACGCGGGCATATATATCTAATCCCCTCGATATGTCGCCCGAGGTATCGATAAACCAGTACGGACAGACCCTCAAGCTGCTGCTGAAGGACCCGGGCGTGGATATGGTGGTCGTAATTTTCATACTGCCCATCCCCAGGCTCTCGGAGGAGTTCGATACGATGATCCGCGAGGTCGCTCCGCTGTATCGAGAATCCGGCAAGCCGCTGGTAACCTCCATCCTGGGAACACGCGGATCAGGTATCAGTCTCAGTCCGAACGATATGAAGCTCGTGCCGTCCTTCGCTTTTCCTGAATCGACGGCCGGGGCGCTGGCAAGGTCGGTGGAGTTCAGCCAGCGGCTTAAAAGGCCGGCCGGTAAAATCCCAGAGTTCACAGATATCGACAAAGAGAGGGCCGACCGCATCATCGCTTCAGCCATTGAAAAATCGGGCAGGAGCCAGGTCTGGCTGGATGCCGAGTCCATCCTGGGATTGTTCGAATGCTACGGGATCAGATTTGTAACGCTCAAGATCGCCAGGACCCCTCCAGAGGCAGCATCAGCTGCTGAGAAGATTGGATTCCCTGTAGCGGTCAAGATACTCTCACCATCAATCACCCAGAAGACTGAGGTCGAAGGCGTGATACTGGACTGCCGTTCAGCCGACGAGGTGAAGAAAGCCTTCGCCCGCATCAGGGAGAACCTGGAGGGGGTGGGCAAGAGCGCCGAGATGGAGGGCGTGATAGTACAAAAAATGGTGCAGGGCGGAGTTGAGGTGATCGTAGGTGTCACACAGCACCCTGCCTTCGGTCCTCTTGTGATGTTCGGCCTGGGCGGCGTATATGTGGAGCTTTTCCAGGACGTTATTTTCAACATCCATCCGCTGACCGATACAGACGCGCACGAGATGATCAAATCGGTCAAAGCCTACCAACTGCTGGAAGGCTGGAGAGGATCAAAGCGCGCCGACATCCCGGCTATCGAGGAGCTGTTGCTCAGGATCTCGGCCATGGCGGAGAATCATCCGCAGATACTGGAGATGGACCTGAATCCGGTCAAGGTACTGCCCGAAGGCCAGTTCTACCTGGTGGTGGACGGACGCATCCTAGTCAGCAAAGAGCAAGAATAGATCAGTAAGTCGATACGTTCAGCTCTTCCATTTTGCCGGTCACCATGAACACAACGCGTTCGCATATATTGGTGACCCTGTCGCCCGTCCGTTCCAGATTATGGCCGACCCACATCAACCTGGTGGCCCTGGTAATGGTGCGGGGGTCCTCCATCATAAACGTGAGCAGCTCCCTGAATACCTGGTCGTAGAGCTGGTCTATCTCGTCATCCTCCGGTACGATTTTGCGGGCCGCCTCTGCATCATGGATGATGAATGCATTAAGGCTGCGGTGCAGCATATCGATGACTTTGTCGTTCATACGCGGCAGGTCTATCAGCGGCTTGAGCGGCGGCTCGTTGCCTATCATTATCACGATCTTGGCATTTCCGGCCGCATGATCTCCCATTCTCTCCAGGTCCTGCACGATGAATAGAATCGCGAGCAGTATCCTCAAATCGCTGGCCATTGGGGCCTGGCAGGATATAATGTCCAGCGCCTTTTCCTCGATCTCAAAACGCTTTTTGTTTACAGTTTTATCTTCGTCCAGCACCAGCCTGGCCAGGTTAAGGTCGCGTTCCTTAAGGGCCTGCATGGACCTTTCCAGCGCCTTCTCTATCATGCTCCCCAGGACAAGCACCTCGTCCTGCAGCTCCCGAAGATTCCTGTGATAAGATTCTCTCGGCATAATCAACCTCCTTTAACCGAAACGCCCTGTGATGTAGTCCTCGGTCCTCTTGTCCTTGGGCACTGTGAAGACTTCCTTGGTAGTTGCGTATTCTACCAGTTGTCCCAGCAGCATAAAACCCGTCCAGTCCGATACGCGGGCGGCCTGCTGCATGTTGTGTGTCACGATAACCACAGTGTAATCCTTCTTCAGTTCCAGCATCAGTTCCTCTATCCTCAAAGTCGATATAGGGTCCAGTGCCGAGCAGGGCTCGTCCATCAGTATCACTTCCGGCTCAATAGCGATGGCGCGCGCAATGCACAGGCGTTGCTGCTGGCCGCCTGACAGCGAGGCGCCGGGCTGATCGAGCTTATCTTTCACTTCGTCCCATAGGGCCGCTTTCTTCAGGCTGCGTTCCACCACATCCCTTAAATCCCTGTGCCGGCTCCAGAAACGCGTCAGGCTTATCCCCGAGGCCACATTGCCGAAGATCGACATTGTAGGAAAAACGCTGGCTTTCTGGAACACCATGCCTATACGGCGGCGGACCGCCACCGGATCTACCTGTTGAGCATAGATATCATAGCCGTCCATAAACACGCGGCCGGTCACCCTTCCGCCTTCCGATACCTCGTGCATGCGGTTAAGACAGCGGATAAAAGTCGACTTGCCGCAACCGGAAGGGCCGATCAGTGCTGTAATATGTTGGGCGCCGATACCCATGCTGACTTTCTGGATCACCTGCTTGCTGCCATACCAGGCGTCCAGCTCCTCGACCGTCAATTTGCATTTATCCGGCCTGTTTCTGCCGCTGCTTACACCGTCGGAAGCGCCGACGCTGACATTTTGGCCCAGTATGCTGTTTATCATTGCAGTGTGTCCTTTCTCGTATTTGCACAAGACATTTATTTCTTTCTCCTGCTGCTAACCAAACGCACGACAACGTTAATGCCGAGAACGAGTATCACAAGCAGGAAGGCGGCCGCCCACGCCTGCTGCTGCCAGTCTTTATAAGGAGACAGGGCGTAGCGGTATATCTGCAGCGGCAGAGCTCCAATGGGCTGGGTCAGCCCCTGCACGCCGAAGGCGCTGCCCAGTGCGGTGAAAATCAACGGCGCCGTCTCTCCCGCGATACGCGCCACGGCGAGCATAATGCCCGTGACTATCCCGGTAACGGCGCCGGGAACGATTACGCCCAGCGTTATACGCCACCTGCTGATGCCCAGTGCCAGCGCTGCCTCGCGTTGTGAATTGGGTACCAGCCTCAGGGACTCCTCCGCTGTGCGCGCCACCACAGGTATCATGATTATTGCCAGTGCAACGCCCGCGGAGAGGGCTGAGTAGGTGTGCATGGGACGCACCAAAATGGCATAGGCGAAAACGCCGACTATTATCGATGGTACGCCGGCCAGTATGTCGGCAGCAAAGCGTATGGCCGAGGCCGCCTTCGGCCCGGCGAACTCGGCAAGAAAGATGCCGGTCATCATGCCAACCGGCAGGGCGATGAGCGAGGCCAGCCCGACCAGTATGAATGTCCCGTAGATATCGTCCCGCATGCCGCCGCCGACCTCACCCACCGGCTTGGACGGCTGGGTTATGAAATCCAGGCTTAAATAAGATATACCGTTGACCAGCGTGTAACCCAGTATCAGGATAAGGACCAGTATCACAAAGGCGGTGGCGATTCCGCACAGAACCAGCATCAACCGGCTGAACTGTTTGCGCCTGAAATAACCGCTGCGCTCTTTCATTCGCCTGTCCCCCTGACGGAAACGGTGCGCCATACCAGCAGCCGGGCGATGATATTGACCAGCAGTGTGATGGCGAACAGGACCAGCGCCAGCTCGATCAGGCTGCCGATGTACAGGTCCCCGGAAGCTTCGTTGAATTCACTGGCGACTTTGCTGGCGATAGTGGCGCCGGGAGAAAAGAGCGAAGGCGACAGGGCATAGGCATTGCCGATAACCATGGTCACCGCCATGGTCTCGCCGAGAGCGCGGCCCAATCCCAGTATTACACCACCCACCAGGCCTGAGCGGCAATAAGGCAACACGGCCCTGGTTATCATCTCCCAGCGTGTCGCCCCCAGCGCCAGCATGGCCTCACGCTGGGTCAGAGGGACCGCGACAATGACCTCCCGGCTCACCGCCGTGATGATCGGTATGACCATGATGGCAAGTATAATTCCGGCTGAGAGAAAGCCCACCCCGAAAGGAGGACCCGAGAAAAGCGGCAGAAAGCCCAGGTTGCTGCCCAGCCATATCTCGATGGGATTCCTGATAAAGGGGACCATGACATACAGCCCCCACAGGCCGATAATCACGCTCGGTATGGCGGCCAGCATCTCGATCAGGAAAGAGCATGGCCTCCTCATCCATTCCGGGGCCAGCTCGCTTAAAAATATGGCGGAGCCCAGGCTGATGGGCACGGCTATAATCAGGCCGATCGCCGAGCTCAGCAGAGTGCCGTAGATGGCAGGCAGGGCGCCGAAAACCTCGTTGACCGGGTCCCACTCAACGGATGTAATAAAGGACAGCCCGAATTTCTGGATGGCCGGCCAGGCATCGATACCCAGGGCGATAAGCAGCGCAACCAGAATCGCCACCATCAAAATGCTGAAAAAAAGCGTCAGCCGGGTGAAGATGGTGTCGCCGACGCGTGCCCGGGCTGCGCTCATGATATCGCCGCCGGCTGCCGCCGCTGACCTGTCCGGTTTACATTTATTCATATTTTCAATCGCCTATTATAAACTGGATCAACGTGGAATGCAGGAAAGGCGGACCTTTCCCGCATTCCTGTTTAAAACAACCCCACCACCCGGTCAGCGGGTGATTAAGGGCTGTCCCTGATACTTAATTGAGAGAATCGCGTTTTCGGCCTTGGTCACCGTTGAACCGGCGAGGCTGGCATAGGTGAGCGGCTCCGTATATTTCTGGCCGTCATGTATGGCCCACCAGAGCATCTTGGCCAGTGCCTCTCCCTTGTCCTTATCCTTCTGGTTCACATACACCAGTATCCAGGTGAATCCGACAATGGGATAGGCTTCCGCATTGGACGAATTGGTCAGCATCACCTTCATGTCGTCGGGCAGCGAGATACCCTCCGCTGCCTTCGTAGTGGCTGCTAAAGAAGGTTCGACGAAGTTGCCCGCAGCGTTCTTGAGGCTGGCCCAGGCCAGCTTATTCTGTTCCGCATAGGCCAGCTCCACGTATCCTATGGAGTTAGGTATCTGCTGGACCTGTCCGGCAACGCCGGCATTGCCTTGCCCGCCGATATCGCCGGGCCATTTCACAGCTTTGGCATTGCCGATGCTGGACTTGAAGTCCGAACTGACCTTGCACAGGTAATTAGTGAAGATGTAAGTCGTGCCCGAGCCGTCCGAGCGGAAGACCACCGCTATGGCCGCGTCGGGCAATTTCAAACCGGGATTGATCGACGTTATGGCCGGGTCGTTCCATTTTGTTATCTTTTTAAGATATATATTGGCCAGTACATCGCCCGTGAGCTTGAGTTGCCCCGTGCTGATGCCGGAAAGGTTGTAGATCACCGCCACGGAACCGCTGGTCATGGGTATGTGTAAAATGGGTCCGTTCTTTGACTCAGCCTTGGCTGTCTCGGCATCTGTCATTATCCCATCGGTGGCCCCGAAATCAACCGTGCCCTCGGTTATCTGGCTGATACCTCCGCCCGACCCGATGGGCTGGTAATTCACTTTTACGCCCGTCAGCTTGTTGTACTCATCGAACCACTTGGTATAAAGGGGGGCCGGAAAGGTGGCGCCTGCGCCATTCAGGTTGATCGATTTGGCCGGCGACGTCGAAGCAGCAGGGCTGCCCGACGGAGCAGCGCAACCGGCAAACGCCACTGCCGCGGTCAGAATCGCCGCTACGGTACCTGCAAACCAGTTTTTACTCCATTTAATCAATCTGTGCTCCTTCAGTCAGTTATTTTCAGTGGCATATGCATCTGCCACCGATAGTAGTTTAGCTCTACTGTATAAAAGGAGGATTAATCGGATGTTAAATTTAGGTTAAAACCTGCTGGTTTATCAGGAGACGAATGGTAGTGTGAAAAAGAAGGTGGAACCCTTACCCTCCACGCTCTCCGCCCATATCCTGCCGCCGTGAGCGGTGATGATATGGCGCGAAATGGCCAGCCCCAGACCACTGCCCTCATCATCCCTGGCCTTGTTGACCTTATAAAAACGTTCGAAAATGCGCGGCAGCTCATCGGCCGCTATGCCTATACCCGTGTCGCTCACTGAAAACAACACCTCGCCTTCCTGCTTTTTAACCCGAACGGATATCGAACCTCCGGGATCGGTAAATTTGATGGCGTTGTGTATTATGTTCAGTAATACCTGCTCAATCCTGTATTGATCGATTACAAGATCAGGCAGGCCCTCCTCAATTTCCAGAACTATTTTCAGATTCTTTTTATCCGATTGCGCCTGAAGCCGTTGAACCACCTGTTTGGTAAGCGCGTCGATTTTCAATGCGTCCCGGTTCAGCAAGACCTCATCATTCTCCATCCTGGCGAGCTCGGTCAGCTCATCCGTCATGCGCGCCAGTTTTTCGGCTTCTATATCTATTTTGTGCAGGAAATCCTTGTAAACCTCGCCATCCGCCGGTGCTCCATCCGCCAGTGTTTCCGCAATCAGTTTAATGGAGGAGATGGGGGTCCGGAACTCATGTGATACATTGGAGATGAAATCCCGGCGTATCTCCTCCAGGTGACGTTTCTCGCTCAGGTCTTTCACGATCACTATATAGCTGTGGCTTTCGGTATCCGGGCTGACCTTTAAATCCAGGTACTGGTTTTTCCCCCGTATCTTGACCGAAGCAGATTGCGGACGGCCGGTGCTGATGCATTTCTTAACCAGTGCGTCGCATTCATAGTCCCTGACAGCCTCGATGAATGACATGCTCCTGTTCTGATCGCCTGCAACTTCGAACATGTGTGCAGCGGCCCGGTTCATGTACAGTATCTCACGGCGCTCACCGAGCACGAATACACCCTCTTCGATCAAAGACAGCAGATAGTTGAAGCCTGTATCGGACATCTCTCCAGACCGCCTTTATTCAGCCGGTAAATTTATACCCGTACCCTCGCACTGTCAGCAGGTATTGCGGATTATCCGGGTCCCTTTCCAGCTTGCGGCGCATCCACCGCATATGTACATCAACAGTCCTGTCGCTGCCGATGTACTCGTAACCCCAAACACTCCTCAGTATCTGCTCCCTGCTGAAAACCTGACCGCGGTTGCTGAGAAGAAATACCAGCAGCTCAAATTCTTTGGGGTTAAGTTCAACCCTTATTCCATTCCTGACCACTTCGTGCTTCTTCAGATCAACCCTGATATCACCGGCCTCAAGGAACCCGCTGGCTGCTGCGGCAGCCGTTCCAGTATCCTTTGCAGCTTCAGAACGCCTCAATACGGCTTTGATCCTGGACAGCAGTTCGCGCATGCTGAAGGGCTTGGTGACGTAATCGTCGGCGCCGAGCTCGAAGCCCACCACCCTGTCCACTTCCTCTGTCTTTGCCGTCAGCATGATGATGGGCACCTGTGACTCACCGCGGATTATCCTGCATACCTCCATACCGCTCATTACCGGCAGCATGATATCAAGTATGATCAACTGGGGCTTGTTGCTGCGGTGCTTCTCGAGCGCTTCGGCCCCGTCGATGGCCGTCAATACAGAGTAACCTTCCTTTTTAAGGTTGTACTCGAGCAGCTCCCTCAGCGTACTATCATCTTCAACAACGAGAATGCTTCCACTCATGGCGCCACCGGATATCGCGGCTTAATGTTTTCAGATAAGCATAAAACAAACACTCGCAGCATTACAACCGCTGCGAGTGTTTACAGTGCCTTATAACCGGGCGCTTATGCTAAATAGTGAATCAGCTTGCGGCTGCGGCTGGGATGCCTGAGCTTGGCCAGTGCCTCTTTTTCTATCTGCCTGATCCTTTCCCGAGTCAGGCCGAACTCGTGCCCGACCTCTTTGAGGGTCAATCCCTGCTCGTTATCCAGGCCGTAGCGCATCTCGATGATCTTGCGCTCGCGGTCCGTCAGCGACGACAGTACGTCCCTGAACTGCTGCCTGAGCATGCTGTTGGCCGCTTCGTCCTCCGGCGCCGGATTGACTTCATCCTGGATGAAGTCGCTCAGCTGGCTCTCATCATCGCCAATAGGTATATCCAGCGATACCGGCTCCGCATAAAGGACGCTCACCAGCCAGTCTATCTTGTCGGTCTCCACCCCCATTTCGGTGGCGATCTCATCACTGGTCGGCTTTCTCCCTAGCTTCTGCAGTAGTTTCTGGCGGGCATTATTCATCTTGGTAATGGTCTCAACCGTATGCACAGGCAGCCGGATTGTCCTGGACTGGTCCGATATCACCCTGTTGATGGCCTGCCTGATCCACCAGGTGGCATACGTGCTGAATTTGAATCCGCGCCTGTAATCGAATTTCTCCACGGCTCGCATAAGGCCAATGTTGCCTTCCTGGATGAGATCGGAAAGAGGCATGCCGCGCGCCCTGTATTTCTTGGCCATGCTCAGCACAAGCCGAAGGTTGGCCTTGATCATGTGCTCGGCAGCCTCGTGGCCGGACCTCTTTATCGCTGCGAAGTGCCCCTGCAATTGCAGGTTAACGCTGTCGACGTACCTGGCGAATTCTGATTTGGCCGACGCATCCTTCAGCTCGGAAACGGTCTTAAATGCATGGTAGCCGTCAATAATCTGCCACGGTATCAGGCGGGTAACTATAGACAGCTCAGTTATATCCTGCAGCGCTTCCTCGGTTTCAATATGCGTGGCTTTAGCCGCGAACTGCACCGTCTCTTCACTGATCACATCATCGATGTGGGACCTCAGCGCGCTGTCATTTGCTTTGAGGGTGAGAGTAGCCGCACCTGCCGAATGGTGGCGCTTCAGCAGTTTCTCCATCAGGCTTGCATGGACCGCCAGGCGGGAAACCAGGAAACGTATTATCTCAACCTCGCGTGATTTCCTGGAAGCCGCGGCGGGCAACTGCTGTTCTACATGGGAGAGATAATTGGACAGCTCCATTCGGCTGCTCAGGACCCTCTCATCACTGGAGGTGAGCAGTTGAGTCTTGCTGCACTCAGCAATGTACAGGCTGACCGAGTCCTCGGAAAATTCGCTCCCCCTCCTGTCGTCAGGAAAAACAACGTCCTCGACATCCGTTTTGACGTACTTTGATTCCCCGGACCTCTGGCTGCTTTCCATCCCCTCTAACCCATAGTCTATATCCATCTTGTCCATGATTTTTACATCTTGTTTCATCTTGGCCATATCAATATCTCCTTCCGCTGACACCAACTTCGCGGAGCCTAACTATTCAACAACAAATTTGTGAATTCTTTATGAATTTTCAGCATAAATATATTAGTGTATACCGGTTTGCCCGTAAGCGACTTAGGTCGCAAATAGTAAAACGTACCCGATGGCAAAAAGGTTGCGGCGCGTAGTATCAGGTTTGCTGTTTGAGAAAAATGGGAGGGGTCACCCGGGGGCTGAGTCGGCCGTCAGCCTTCTAAAGCAACTATTTCAAACGGACACTGCAGCGCACCGGTGGCGCAGACGAGCTCGCAGTCAGTGCACCAGCCGCAGTTGTCAACTTCAAGTATAGCCACGGTATTATCGCTGAGCACGAGGGCGCCGCATTTGCATACGGTGACGCAAAGGCCGCATCCATCGCACCTGGCTTGATCAATTACGGGCATTATGGGCAATCGGTTCTTCTCCTGAGACGCATTAATCAGTTTTATATATTTTATCTCGTAATCACTCGGTATAATGTAACCTTTATCACCTCAATTCAGGCCTGCCAGCCTGTCCAGATAGCTCCTGTCCTTGATAACGATGCGGTGCCTTTCCAGGCTGATCGCTCCGCTGTCTTCCAGGCTCTTAAGGGACCTGCCCACAACCTCTCTGGCAGTTCCCGCCATGGCCGCCATCTCGTACTGAGTCAGTCTCTGGTAGCCTTCAGGCCCCGGAGTGGCATTCTGCAACAGTATCTTGGCCACGCGCCCGGTGACATTCTTAAAGGACAGGTCTTCCACCAGCGTTAATAGCAGTCGCGCCTGTTCCGCCAGGATATCCAGCGCATTTCGCGCGATCCTCCAGTTCTTCTCCATGACTGGCAACAGGTCGTTCTTGTGGATCCAGTAAACTATGGTTGTATTGCCCAGGGCCTGTGCGCTGTACGGACAGAAGCTGCCTCCGAAAACCGCTACGTCGTTGAACGACTCGCCCGGCCGCACTATCTTTATGATCTGCTCTTTGCCCTCGGATGAGGTCTTGTATATCTTGACCACGCCCGCATTGACAAAATGCAGGTTCTCCTGTTTATCACCCTCGCTTACGATAGTCTGTCCTTTAATGAAAGACTTGCTGGTGAAAAGGGGGGGCAGACCTGCCAGCCTGGCGCTTTCAACGCCGTTGAAGTAACTCAGATGGCTTATGTTTTCAATTGTGACATTCATTGCACTGACTTCTATACCTAAAAGTTACCAAATTATACCAGTACCCGCATCTTTATGAAACGGCGCCCATCCTTCCCGGGGCGCCCTGCATGCTCTACTTCAATGCAGTTTGACTGGTAATCGGGACAGTCCTTATAATTGGCTAACCTGCAACAGACGCGTACTTAGTATATGACGCGGTCGGGCCGAAAGCAGCGGATCATGACTCCGTGGGATAACAGGTCCCTCGGAGTCTTATTAATTTAAAAATGGATATTCAAAAACAGAAGACATCGGTTGCGTTGCTGTCAATAGTATCGAACAGCACGCTGGTTGCTCTCAAGCTGATAACCGGTATATTCACGGGATCGATCTCGATCCTGTCAGAGGCAGCGCATTCCTCGATGGATCTGATCGCCTCTGTCATTGCCTTCTTTGCCGTGAGGATTTCGGCCAGGCGCCCGGATGCAGAACACCCCTTCGGCCACGGCAAGGTCGAAGATATCTCGGCTCTGGCCGAGGCGTTGTTGATCGTTATAGCCGCCGTTTGGATCGTGGTAGAGGCGGTCAACAAGATTATGATCCCCAAACCTCTAGAGACCATCGACTGGGGCATCGCTGTGATGCTGTTGTCCGTGGTAGCCAATATAACCGTATCGCAGCTTCTCTTCGTGGTAGGTAAAAGGTCCGATTCGCCGGCGCTGATCGCCGATGCCTGGCACCTCCGCACGGATGTCTGGACCTCTGCTGGTGTGCTGACCGGTCTGTCAGTCATATGGGTAGGTAACAAGCTGTGGCCCGGTATAAATCTGACCTGGATCGACCCGGCCACCGCCATTCTGGTAGCCATACTTATTCTGAAAGCAGCTTTTGACCTGACTGCAGGAGCAACCAGGGACCTTATCGATACCAGCCCGCCGGCCCATGAGCTATACTGGCTCTCGAACTATCTCGAAAGCTGGTATCCCACGGTGCGGTCGATCCACCGCATCCGCACTAGGAAATCGGGCGCTGCGCGCTTCATAGACCTGCATATCGTTGTAGATCCCGCCATGACCGTCAGTGATTCGCACAGAATAACCGAGCAGATGACCGCCGCCGTGAGGGAAAAATTAAGCGGTGCGGACCTGACAGTCCACATAGAGCCCTGCGACGGCCTGTGTAAAAAAGCCTGCGCCAGCGGCTGCATGCTGCCCTCTGATGAACGAAACGCTATCCAGCAGGAGGCAAACGCTGCTGTAAATAAAAGCAGGCAGACGATTTAACCACAGGCACTTTTTTAAACTCAAAGCAGTGAGGTAGTTAAGATGTCGATAACAAGATTCAACATGCCGATCAAGTTCATCATAGGCCAGGGCAGCTTCGCACAGCTTGGCAAGGAGTCGGCCCGGCTGGGCAAGACCGCGCTGCTGGTCACCGGATCACGCAGTATGCGTTCAACGGGCGTGCTTGAGAAAGCCGCGGGGAACCTTGCGGGCAATGGCGTAGCCACAGTTGTTTTCGATAAAGTGGAGCCGAATCCCCGCACATCCACCATCGACGAAGCCGCCAGGGTCGCGCGTGACAACAAGGCGGACATGGTAATCGCCCTGGGCGGCGGCAGCGTGATGGATGCCTCCAAATGTATTGCCCTCACCGCTGTGTGCGCTGAGCCCATCTTCGCCTGCTACCTGGGCAAAGCCAATACCAGGGTAAAAGCCCTCCCCATCGTGGCTGTGCCCACGGTCGCAGCCAGCGGCTCGGAAGCCAATAACGGGGCGGTCATTACCAACTGGGAAACGCACGAAAAGGTGGTCTTCATGCATCCCTCCACCTATCCGGCAGTATCCATCGTTGATCCCGCCCTGACCCTGACCGTTCCAGCCAGGACCACGGCCCAGGGCGGCGTGGACATTTTCTGCCACCTTGCCGAGGCTTATGTCACGGCAGATGAATCCACTCTCATCAACGATGCGCTGCGCGAATCGTCCATGCGCACGGTGGTCGAAGCGTTGCCCGATGTGCTGTCCAGGCTGGATGACATAGAAGGACGGTCCAAACTGACCTGGGCCAGCACCATCGCATGCTCGCAGTTTTCCAGTTTAGGGGGAGGCACTGGCCTCATGACGCTGCACGGGCTGGAACACGCCTTGAGCGCCCTCTATGACATGACCCACGGAGACGGGCTGGCGGCCCTATTGATCGAATGGATGAAGTTCACACTTCCTTCTCGCCGGGAAAGGATTAAAAAGCTGGGACAGAACGTATTCAATGCAGGCGACGGCATAGAGGCGACGAAGAACTGGCTGCATAAAGTGGGAATGGACCGCAGGCTGCGCGACCTCGGGGTAAAGGAAGCGGATTTCAAGGCGCTTGCCGACAATGCGCTCACAACTGCTCCCTGGATCAAATATCATCCCATCCCGCTGGATAACGCGGCCATTATAGACATTTATAAAAAAGCCTATTAACTGTAAACGCCTCAGGCGGCAACCAGTTCCCTTGCGCCGCTCTTCCATTTCTCGGCGTTCTTGATCAGTGCCTCGGCGCCTTTCATCATAACGCCGCCGTTTCTCTCCGAGCCGAGCATGACGGCCAGCTCCTTGATGCGGTCCTGGCCCTCGATGGTCTCGACTGTGCTGGAAGCTCTTCCTCCTTCGATGACCTTGTTCAATTTGAAATGAATGTCGCCGAAGCAGGCGATCTGCGGCAGATGCGTAATGCACAGGACCTGGTGGAAGCCTGCCAGGCTGCCCAACTTCCTGCCAACGGAATCTGCGCTCCTGCCGCCCACCCCCATGTCTATCTCATCGAAAACCAGCGTGGGGATGGGGTCCGCTATCTT
>Ga0116202_10000054_pt1 | contig 49643 bp, 43 predicted proteins | sample LakKivw325mmetaG_FD_94479 | JGI IMG/M metagenome (GOLD analysis project Ga0116202, IMG submission 94479) | Anoxic lake water microbial communities from Lake Kivu, Rwanda to study Microbial Dark Matter (Phase II) - Lake Kivu water 325m metaG | ecosystem: Environmental > Aquatic > Freshwater >... | reverse complement strand
GGAAGGGAATCCATGGATAACGGCAGGACATGGTCGGAGATATGGGATACAGGGGTTTCCGTCCAGCCGGCACGCCCTGTGTCTCTGCCTGACGGAAGGGTTGTAATGGTATATGTTGACCGTTCAGGTTCTCCTGAAATAAAGATGAGGGTAAGTCCGGATTACGGAAGGAGTTTCTCCGGCCAGACCGAATATACGGTATATCAGTTAAGAACCGTGAGCCAGTCAAAAAAGCAGAAGTCTGTGCAGGATACCTGGGCGGAGATGGAAAAATTCTCTCTGGGACTGCCTGTTACTGCCTCCCTTCCGAGCGGAGATATCCTTGTGCTATTCTATGCCGGTCCAGAAACAGACTTCACGGATGTAAGGTGGGCGAGGATAAGAATAGGAGAGCAGAATGCAGCCATATGAAAGAATAATCAACGCGGTGAAGCACAGGCGCTCCGACCGTCTTCCGATAAACTACAATGCCACTCCCGAAGCCCATGCTTCTATAAAAAAATATCTTTCTGTTCAGCAGGATGAAGAATTGCTTAAGAAACTGGGTGTTGACATCCGCAGTGTGGCCGGAAGATACAATGGTCCCAAAGAGTTAATCCCGGGAGCTGCAATAAACAGCGCGCCCGGGAAAGACATATTCGGAGTGGTCTGGGAGCCGAAAAAAAATCAAAGCGGCACCTACAACGAAATTTCATATCATCCCTTGGCAAATGCAAAAACGGTAAGAGACATAAAAAACTACAATTGGCCCAGCCTGGACTGGTTTGATTTCTCGCATCTGAAAGAGCAAATCTCCAGGATAAACAGGGAAGAGAAATATGCAATCATGTTTTTTGCCGGCGGCTCTTTTGAGTCACCATGGTATATGCGCGGACTGGAAAGGTTCCTTCTGGACCTGGTTGAATGTCCGGAGATAGCCGAAGAGATAAGTGCGCACGTGACGGATTTCTACCTGAAACGAGCCCTCCGGGCGATAGAGGCATCCGACGGGCAGATTACCATAATAGGAAGCGGAGGAGACATAGGAACACAGCGCGGGATGATGCTCTCCCCTGATTTATGGAGAAAGCATATAAAGCCATACAGCACAAAGTTGATAGGGACGTTCAAGGATATGGGACTGATTACTTTTTATCACTCATGCGGAAGTATTGTTCCCGTAATAGCAGATTTAATAGAGATGGGGCTGGATATACTTGACCCCGTACAGCCGAAAGCCGTTGGGATGGAACCAGAAAAACTGAAAAAGAATTTCGGCAGAAAGCTCGTTTTTCACGGGGGTATAGATGTCCAGGAACTGCTGCCGTTCGGAACTCCGGAGGATGTTGAAAAAGAGGTGACCAGGCTGATCCATGTTCTCGGAAATGACGGGGGCTATATCGTCGCGCCGGCACATGCAATCCAGGCGGATACTCCCCCCGAAAATATCTGGAAAATTTACGAAACTGCTCAAAACTCCGGAGATCAAAATAATGGAGGGTCAAATGAGAGTTAAAAGGGGCAAGGCATTGTGGAAAAAAGCAAAGAAGATTATACCGGGCGGGTCTCAGCTGCTATCAAAGAATTCCGAACAGTTTCTCCCTGAACAGTGGCCTTCTTACTACAAGAAGGCAAAAGGGATAGAGGTATGGGACCTTGACGGAAATAGATTCCTTGATTTCAGTATCATGGGGGTCGGAAGCTGCATCCTTGGATATGCAGACCCCGACGTGAACAAAGCGGTCAAAAACGCCATTGACAACGGGAGCATGTGCACACTGAACTGTCCGGAGGAGATTGAACTTGCGGATGTTCTTCTGAAGATGCATCCATGGGCAGGCAAGGTCCGATATGCAAGAACAGGCGGAGAAGTCATGACTGTTGCAATAAGAATAGCGCGGGCTTTTTCTGGAAAAGACAGGATCGCCTTCTGCGGGTATCACGGATGGCACGACTGGTACCTGTCTGCTAATTTAGCCGAAGACAGAAATCTTGATGGACATCTTCTCCCGGGATTAAAACCGCTCGGGGTTCCCAGAGGGCTGCGTGGAACGACATTCCCTTTTACTTACAATAACGTTGAAGAACTTGAATCTATAATGAGGAATAATGAAATCGGTGTTATAGTAATGGAGCCATTACGTAACTATTATCCAGAAGACGGCTTCCTGAATAAGGTACGCGCTCTTGCCAATAAACACAACGCGGTTCTTATATTCGACGAGATAACAAGCGGTTTCCGCTTGAACGTGGGAGGGGCACACCAGCTGCTTGGCGTCGAGCCGGACATAACTGTCTATGCGAAAGCCATCAGCAACGGGTATCCGATGGGTGCCGTTGTAGGAAAATCTTCCGTCATGGATAAGGCGGAAGAAAGTTTCATAAGCAGCACATACTGGACGGAAAGGATAGGTCCGGCTGCTGCCCTGGCAACAATCAAGAAGATGAAAGAAGAGAATGTTCCGCGGCACCTTGTCAGAACAGGGGATATGATAACCTCCGGCTGGCAGGAACTGGCCAAAAAATCCGGTATTAAAATCAAAACTTCGGGTATCTCCCCACTTACACATTTTTCCTTTGACTATCAAAATCCCAGGGAGATTATGACTTTGTTTACGCAGGAGATGCTTAAGAGAGGATTTCTTGCAAGGGATAGTGTTTATGTTTCCTACAGTCATAAAGAAAAATATGTTAAGATGTACCTCAAAACAACCGGCGAAGTTTTCAAAACGATTAAAAGAGCAATTGATAAGAGATGTGTGAGCAAGCTGCTTGAAGGACCTGTTGCACATACAGGTTTCAGACGTCTAACTTAACTCTGGGGAGAGAAACATAATGGGGATACTGGAAAAGTTTTCACTGAAAGGGAAGGTTGCTATTGTTACCGGGGGAGCTGGTTTATACGGCAGTTGCATAGTGGAAGGACTGGCTGAGGCAAACGCCATAGTTTATATTGCATCAAGGAACCTTGAGAACTGCAGGAAGCTTGCCGGTGAGTTGCAAAAGAAGGGATACAACGTCATGGGAAAGAAACTGGACCAGACGGACACTGAAAGTATTATCCGGCTGAAAGAAAAGATTCTTACGGAACAGTCAAGAATAGACATCCTGGTAAATAATGCCGTTTTAAGACCGATGAAATCCCCTGACGCAATAGAAGACTTTGAACTTTCAATGAAGGTCAATGCAACAGGTGTGGTAAACGTTACAAGAATCTTTGCCGAAGAGATGAAAAAGAGAAAATCCGGTGCCATAATCAACATCTCGTCAATATACGGTGTTCTGGGAACCGACCTTTCGCTTTACGAGGGAACAGAGATGAGCGGAGGCGCACCCGATTACTATTTTCACAGGGCAGGGATAATCAACCTCACAAGATACTACGCCGCTCTTCTCGGGCCCTATAACATCAGGGTAAACTGCATCTCCCCCGGCGGGCTCTTCAATAACCAGGACCCGAAATTCGTGGAAAGATACAATAAGAAAACTTTTCTTGGAAGGATGGCCAATCGCGAAGATATAAAAGGGATTGTGGTTTTCCTGGCATCAGATGCCGGTCCGTACATAACAGGCGAAAACATTATGATGGATGGAGGCCTATCCGCTAAATGAAAAAATAGGGGGACTGATGTTTAAGAGCAAGGTACTGAAAAAACTGAGGGCTGGAAAACCTGTCCTGTGTACAAAGGTAAATTTCAATGACCCGTCAATTGTAGAAATGGTGGGTTCAATCGGCTTTGACTGCATATGGCTGTGCAATGAACATCTCTGGCAGAATCCCGAAACTCTTGCGAACATGATACGTGCGGCAAGGCTGACGAATATGGACGCAATGGTGCGTATTGCAAAGGCAGGTTATCCTTCTGCAATAAAGCCCTTTGAGATGGGCGCAAAGGGAATAATGGTTCCCCATATACTCTCAGTTGACGAAGCAAAGTTCTGGATAAGGTCGGCGAGATTTTATCCGCGGGGGAGGAGAGCACTCGATGGAGTCAACGTGGATGCAAACTGGGCTCTTGATACCATGGATGATTATCTCGCTTTTTCAAACAAGGAAAATTTTCTTGCCCTGCAGATTGAAGACCCGGAAGTCCTGCCGATGATGGAAGATATAGCACAGCTGGATAACTTTGACATTCTTTTTCTGGGCCCGGGTGACCTTTCACACAGCATGGGTCTTCCGCCTGCGAAAGAAAACAAAGAGATATGGAAGATTCTTGAGAAGATGGGCAAGATCTGTAATAAATACGGGAAGATAGCAGGCACCCCGGGACGTTCACCCGAGTATACGAAAAGACTGCTGGACATCGGGTACCTATTTATTTCAAACGGTTCCGACCTGATTTCTTTAAGGAATACCTTCATTAAATTAAGAGAGGATTATTTGAAATTGGGATTTTCATTATGAAAACACCGGGTGGAAAATCCAAGAAAATACTCATAGTGGGAGCCGGTGGAATAGGAAGAAAGCATGTGGACGGTTTTCTGAAGGCCGGCTCTTTTTCTGTATCCATATGCGACGTAGATCGGACAAAAACCGGCAAGGTAAAAAAGGAATATCCTGAAATTGAGAGTATCTTTGAAGATTTCTACAGTACTGCTCTTGAGAGCTTTGACGCAATTCTTATTGCCACCCCGGCAAACTTTCACATACCCATGGCTCTCCAGTGCGCTGAAAGGCACGTGCCTTTTCTCCTGGAGAAACCGCTTTCAGTTACCATGGACGGTCTGGATAAACTGCTTAATATAATTGAAAAAAACAACGTTAAATGCGCCGTTGGATTCACACGCCGGAGTATCCCGTCATACATACGTCTCGGAGAGCTTCTAAAAGAAAAAAAGGTGCTTCCTAAAATGGCTGTCTTTACCGGTGGCGGAGATTATAGAAAATACAGGCCCGACTACAGGGAGATTTATTTTGCCAGAAAATCCATGGGAGGCGGATGTATACTCGATTCTGTGTCGCATATGGTTGACCTTGCACAGTGGTACCTCGGAAAACCTTCGGACGGCTGTTGTCTTTACGATAACCTTGTTTTTGGCGATGCCATTGAAACTGAGGATTGCGCCGCAATAAGCGCCAGGTTCGGGGAAAGTCTGGTCACTATTTCCAATAATGTCTTTCAAAAACCATATACTACACTCATTGAATTCACAGGAGAAAACGCCAATCTCCGTTATATAATGGACAGCAGAACCAAGTCCTGCATAACCTACAGCGGCGATGATACGGGAAGGTGGGATGAACTGGCATGTTTTGAGAACGAGATACCGGATTTCTATGTTAACCAGGCAAAAAATTTCCTCAATTTGCTTGAAGGGAAGAACAATACAATTACAACTGTTGAAGAAGCTGCAGTCAACCTGGAATTCCTTTTAAATGTAAAGGCAAAATCAAAATCCCTCACTACGCGAGCAAATCAAAGGAGGGTTCGGGATAAATGAAGAAACTGGTTTTTATAGGCACAAATGAAGGTAACGGTCATATATTCTCATGGAGCGCGATAATCAACGGAAGGTATGACAGGGAAAAGATGGAAAACTGCGGGTATCCGGTGATACCTGAATATCTTGCCAAGCAACCACCTGAAAATCTGGGTATCAAGGGAGCACAGGTATCTTACGTCTGGACCGAGGACAAAAATTATGCCGAATATGTCGCAAAAACGTCCTATATAGAAACAGTGCTCGACCGTCCTGAGGATGCCATGGGCAAGGTTGACGGTGTCGTTATAACTACAGATATTGGAAAGAGACATCTCAAGATCGCAAAACCCTTTATTGAAAAAAATATACCGGTATTCATAGACAAACCCCTGACCGATAATGAAAATGACCTCAAGGAATTCATAAAATATCTTAGAAATAACAAGCCGGTTCTTTCATCATCCAGCGTAAGGTATTCAAGAGATATTGAAAATTTTTCAGAAAACAATAAGGACAATATAGAGTTCGTCAGGTGCACAATGAACAAGTTATGGGAAACCTACGGCGTTCATGCAATGGAAGGCCTGTATAAAATCCTTGGTCCGGGCATCAAAAGCGTTTTCAACCTCGGAGATAAAAAGACAAACGTAGTCTACCTTGAATATGTGGATGAGAGGAAGGCGGTTATTGAAAACATATACAATATGAAAATCACAGGTTATGACATAATAACCGCTGACAAAACGTATACCATACAGGATAAAGACACCTTTCATATGTTCAAAAAGCAGATGGAGACGTTCATAAAATTCATTGATACGAGAAAATATCCATATCCCTACCAGGAAACGGTGGAGATATCAAAAGTGATAATTGCAGGAATAAAATCGCGCGAAGAGAAAAGAAGAGTAGAGTTACGCGAAATATAGAGGAGAAAAAAGTGGAAAGAAAATTTTATGGAGTCTATGCTGCGCTGTTGACGCCTTTCAATAAAGAGGGGATGGTATGCGAAACCCGTTTAAAAAAACTTGTGAGGTTTCTTATATCAAAAAAGCTGGACGGCCTTTATATCTGCGGAGGAACAGGAGAAGGTCTTTCAATGGACGTGGAAGAAAGAAAACGAGTGGTTGAAACAGTAAGGGAAGAAGTTGGCGGCAAACTGCGCCTTATAGCACATATAGGCGGCAGTTTGAACACCAGGAATGCTGTGGAACTTGCAAGGCACGCCGAAAAGATGAAACTCGACGCTGTATCTTCAATTCCTCCAATCTACTACAGAATAGGGTTTAAAGAAATTTTCAACTACTATAAAACAGTGGCTGAAAGCACCTCTCTTCCTTTCCTGATTTACTATATACCTGCAACAACCGGCATAACCCTTTCAAACGAGGATATACTCAAATTCCTTGACATAAGAAATATCATCGGACTCAAATATACAAACCCGGACATGTATATCCTGCAGGACATCCTGATTAAAGCACATGGTAAATGGCTTGCATTTTCCGGCCCTGATGAGATGTTCCTTCCTGCCCTGATAATGGGGGTTGTGGGTTCCATAGGTTCCACGCAAAACGTCCTGCCAGAAATTTTTACAGAAATATACAAGAGTTTTATTGCCGGTGATATTAAAAAAGCGATGGAATTGCAGAAGCGGGTGACGATCGCGGTGTCCCTCCTCAAGAAATACGGTAGCACGGAAGCATGGAAGACCGCGCTGAAGTTCAGGGGCATAGACGCAGGTTACGCAAGAGGGCCATTAACAAAGGCTCTCCCAGAAACCGCAGAAAAGAATTTCTATAATGAGTGGAAACGCAATTTCCCGGAATATCTTTTGTAAACATGATGCAGAAAAAAGGAAAAGTAATGGCGGAAAAAATTCACAAGGACTTTCACGGAGCTCTGAGCGTGGGCTTCAAATATCTTGCAGAAAAATATGACAAGGATAGTCTGGAAGAGTACCTGAAAATATGCGGCGTTAATATTTACCGGGAATTGATCGATAACATTGAAAAAGAAGGTCTTGCAGCACTTGAAAGGTACTGGAACAGGATTTTTTCCCTGGAAGAAGCGGAGTTTGAAATAGATAGAAAAGATGACAGAGAAATAAGATTGGTTGTTTCCCGATGTCCGGCTATTAGTCACATGAAAGAGACAGGGTACCCTGTTTATGAGGATTTCTGTTTACAGTGCAGAATTATAAACAAGACTATTGCAGAAAAGACGGGTTTAGAATCAGAAGTTCTGTCGGAACAGAGCAAGGGAAGATGCAGCCAGATATTCAAAAGAACAAAACGATAAATCTATATCCCTCACCGTGAATGAATGTACGGGAGAGTTCGGGACAAGGGAGAAAATAACATGATTTCCTGTACAGAGTTTATACTTGCCTATAATGAACTCTTCAAATTTCTTCATGAAAAGTATGGAAAAGATTCTGTAATTGATTTCTGGGAATATATCTCGGATAATTTCCTGCAGAACCTTGAAAACCTGGTAAGGGAAAAAGGTATAGCAGGCATGGCTGAGTACTGGACCCATACGCTTACCGAGGAAAAAGCCGAATACCAGATGAGTGTCGGAGAAAACTGCTTTGAGATTTACATGAAAAAATGTCCTTCCGTTGGACTTTTGAACAAGAGCAAGGCTGTTAAATACCCTCATTACTGCGAGCATTGTATTCTCTACAAAAAAATAATAGAAAAATATGGTTTTGCTTATGAAGAGAACATTATTGATAAAGAGAGGGGTATCTGTTTGCTGAAGGTGGTTAGGAAGGATTAATGCAATAGGCAGAGTTCTCAAAATGAAAAAAGCCAGGAAAAAATCCGCAAGTAGCCTGCTGAGAAAAAGGCTGACAGATGAAATTAACAAAATTTCCATCTTCAGCAGCCACGAGCATTTTTGTTCCGAAGAGAATTACCTGACAAAACGGCTGGATTTCTCAGCTCTTTTCAACTATATAATACTGGCTCTTTCCGGTTCAGGATTGGGCAATGGAGAAAGAGGACAACTCTTGAGTGAAGAAGTTTCTGAATCCGAAAAATGGAAAATTTTCAAACCTTATCTTAGCCGGCTGAGTAATCTTGACTATTTCAATTTGAACGAGATTGTCATACGTGACTTATACGGACTTGCAGGGTTAAATAAAAATACCTATATACGCATAGGTGAAAGGATGCGCAAATTACAGGTGCCCGGACATTACCGAACAATGATGAAAATGTCAGGTGTGGAATATGCCTTGGTTGACAGTCTATCCGGGAATTCCGAAGAGGAATTTTCCAACTATGACCGAAATCTCTTCGGATTGATTTACAGAATAAACGTGGAGTGGTTTGCCAGAGACTATTATCTTAAGAGGGAACTTTACAGCATAGAAAAAGTTTTTCAATACATAGATGAATTTGTCAACCGCCTCGCAGCAAAAGGAGTAAAAGGGATAAAACTCCCACTGGCTGTCTGGCAGCTTAATCTGAATTTTCAAAAATGGGAGGTTCCCGAAATAAAACGCTCCTTTGAGCTTCTCCCCCCTCGCATCGAAGAAAGCACCAGGTTGCACCGGCCGTTCATAGACGCAGTTGTCTATCGCTTCATTTTTCAGGGCGCGAAACATAACATGATAATTCAGATTCATGCCGGCATGCAGTCCTACAAAGCCGGCGAACCATACTTGCTGAAAAACCTGATTGATACCTTTCCCGATGCGGCCATAGATATTTTTCATGCCGGTTATCCATATGACGGCCAGCTGGCGGTGCTGGCAAGCATGTTCCGAAATGTCTATGCAGACCTGTGCTGGATGGCATCCGTATCAAAATCACTGACCAGGCGAATACTTGGTGAATGGCTGGAAATGGTGCCGGCTAACAAGATTCTCGCGTTTGGCAGTGATTTCGGTTTTATTGATAACCTGTTCGGATACCAGCAGATTGTCAGGCAAATTGTGGTTGAAGTCATGGAAGAAAAGATACTTGCGGGCCGTTATGATGAGGAAACGGCCCTGAAATTCTCACAAATGATTCTTAGAGCCAATCTAAAGAATATTCTGGATGGTAACCACTGACAAATCCGTTACAAAAGGACACAACAAGACTTCCGCAAGAGAAAGGAATCATAATGGTTGATGCCTGCAAAATGTGTGAATCAGCCCGTAAACTGCGGGACACGTATGCCATCAGGCCGGGAATTACATTATTTAAAAAGGAATTTGGTTACTACTGTCTGGAAGAATGGTATAATCAGGGACTGTCAAGAGATGCAGACCTTGCGAAAATCTTTGATTATGACCCGCCGGGACATGTTGCTGTTTGCGGACTGGGAGGTTGCCAGCCGGCCTTTTTCCCTGCATTCGAGGAAAGACTGATACAAGACGGGGAGATACGGAAATAGTACAGGATTCCGCCGGCAGGCATGTGCTGTATTTCAAAGGGCGACGCAATGGTTTTATGCCAGAATATATTGACCACCCGGTAAAAGACTGGAAAACATGGGAAGGAAATGTAAAGTGGCGCCTTAACCCAGAAACCCCGGGACGTTCTGACTACCTCCCCGAGGCGCTCTCAATAATCAAGCCAGCCGAGGCAGAGGGAAAGATGCTTGCTCAGGGAATAGCCGGCGCCTACATGTATCTTCGTTGCCTCTTCGGACCGGAAAAGGTACTGTACGCATTCTATGATAACCCGAAACTTGTGCACGACTGCATGCAAACCTGGCTTAAACTGTCCGATAGCGTCACAGCCCTTCATCAGAAACACTTCACCATAGACCTGCTCAGCATTGACGAAGACATTTGTTACAATCACGGACCGCTTATCTCTCCCGACATGATACGCGAATTCCTCTTTCCATACTACCAGCAGTTAATTGGCAACATGAAACTCAGGCAGCTGGACAGGTCCCGGCATCTCTACGTGCAGGTTGATACGGACGGATTTGCCAATTCTGTCATTCCCATCTACATGAAGGGGATCGGTATGGATTCAATGGCTCCTTTTGAAGTGGCAGCAGGTTGTAATGTTGTCGAAATAGGCAAAGCATTTCCAGATTTGGTCATATCCGGAGGCATTGACAAACGCGTGCTCGCGGCTGGCAAGGAAGCAATTGACATACACCTCGAAGCCATCATACCTACCATGCGAAAACGTGGCGGCTATATTCCCACATGTGACCACGGAGTCCCGGCTGAAGTCAGCCTTCAAAATTATATCTATTACCGTAAACGCTGTGTTGAACTCGGAGGATAATACCATGCAAAACACAAGACCCTGTATTTGCAATAGGATTCTGGTTGCATGCTGCACATTTTTTGCGTTGTCAATATTGATTATGCCTCTTCAGACTCACGCCCTGACCGTACCCGGCTACGGGGACCCTAACCAACCATACGACAAACTCCCGGGGACACTCGAAACCTATCACGTCAGGTGGCTCAAGCCTCTTCCGGGAGAGAAACTCAGGGTACTTTTCATAATCCCTTACAGTATCTCCCGTGAAGTGGTGGAACTCGCACAGCGGCTCGACCTTGAATACAGCTATATCATGAATTCCGGTAAAACCGTATGGAGTGAGGGCCGTTATGTCCATGGCCCTGTTTCCACACCCATTCCCGCAAACGAGGCCGCTGCTGTTCTTGATAATATCGTCAAGGAAAGACTTCTTGACCATACAAAAGAATATGATGTTATAATTATTGCCGGTATTTCGTGGGAAGTAATACCGAACGAAGCAAAAGATGAAATTCTGCAACGCGTTGAAGCGGGGACGGGTCTTGTTTATGTTTCTCCAAACAGGCTGAAGAAGGGGCTTGGTTCGCAGGAAGAAACTCCGGGTGAAGATCCGCAATTCAACCAGCTTTTCCGTACCAATCAATTTCCTGAGGTAACAGGAGCACTTATGGATTCTGTTCCATTGGACATTATGCCGCTGAAAGTCCTCATGAACCACGAGGAAATGAAGAACCTGGTTCCTCTCCCAAGAATTGAGGGGATTCCGGCAATACAGCCTCTGTATATGACCGCCACCAAAAAAGGAGAGGGGAGGATTGTAACCCTCGATTATTTCAGTGGAGCTCTTGCTCCGGAAATTGTCTATGATGAAGTGATGTATGACTACTTCTTCGCTCTCCTTTCCAGGTCCGTGCTATGGACTGCAAAGAGAGAGACTGGATACACCGTTGAAGTCTCGATGGATTCCAAGGGAACAGGTCTTGCAGAACCTGTATATAAGAACAGCATGGGACTTGAGTTTAAGACCCCGGCAAAAGTAATCGCACGTTCAAACATACCTGATTCAAAAGCAATTATCCGGGTGACTTCTGCCGGCAAATCTGCAGACAACCTGAAACTTGACTGCAATATACGCGACAGCGAAGGAAAGGCAGTAATGCAGGATACATTGACAGCCGTCATGGCAGGGAATAAAGAGACTGCAAATGAGTTACCTGTTCCTTTACTGCCTCGCGGTACATACGTAATGGATATCAGAATCCTTGATGGAAAAAACAATGTCCTTGGCTTCACTTCGAGAAGTTTCAGGGTAGAGGACTCCCTCAGGGTTGCCCGTATTGAAACGGACCACGAGAAATATAATAAGGGCGACAAAATTGAGGGGCGGGTCACCTTCGCCCAGCCGCTTTCCTCCGGGCAGAATGCAACTGTCAGAGCTGTTGATACATGGAACAGAATTGTATTCCGGACACCGGTCAATCTCGCAGAAGACCGTATCACCGGGACATTCACCATCCCCGTAGAACTTCCTCTCTGCCGGCTCTGGGATATCTACTGCACGGTGAGCGATGAAGGCGGAGAGGTTGATACATTGAAGAAATGGGTTGGACTGCCAGACTGGACGTTTGATGAGTACATGTGGCCGCTGATATTTTCTCCCGCCCCGGGTTATGACTGGAGAGGACAGCTTTACTCAAAAGTAATAAGACCTTACGGCATAAATGCCAATGATGTCCAGTTAATCTATCACAGAACCTATCAATATGAACTTGACGAGAGGTTCCACCTTCAGAGCATCTCTGACACCCAGCATATGGGGCAACTCGGAGCATGGAGAGACAAGGGTGCGCCTGACGGTAAAGAATTCAGCGAAGCATGCCTTTCGGAGTTGAGCCGGATGGCCCGTTATATCGCTGACACGGGGAACCCTCTCGACCCCAAGGAATATCCATACGTTGCCTATCAGCCCTGGTCGTTTGACGCCAACTGGATTAACGGACGCTTTAATCTCTACAGGGAATCTACAAAATTCGGTTCTCCCTATTATTATCTTACGGGCGAGGAGTACCTCGCCGGAGAGTTTGACGGCCGTGAAGTTTCCTGTTTCTGTCCCCTCTGCACGAAGAACTTTCAGAATTGGTGTAAAGAACAATTCAAGGGCGACCTGAACGCACTCAACGCTGAATGGGGAAGTGACTTTAAAAGCTGGGATGATGTCCGTGGAATTCTCCTGAAGGATGCGGCGGAGAAGAATCAGCTTCCCCGTTGGGTAGATTTCAGATATTTCATGCGTTCGCGCGTATGGAGCCAGTTTTTCATAGACTGGACGGATATGATGCGCCGTATCATGGATTATCCTGTCCGCACCGGATACAACGGCCATGACCATCATGACCTGAGCCGGTACCGCGACCATATGACCAGTGGAAAAATGTACGTTTCCGCGGAGTGCGGCGGTGGACCGGGATACGAGTGGAAACTTGTCGCCGCGGAGGAACTGCATCAATCTTTCTCAGGAGATAACAGTTTTCTTCTTGGCGCCAATGCTATTGTGTGGAATTCAGACTTCGAGATACCAATTGAACGTAAGAGACTTCCGTGGAAGATGCTATTCGCCGGGTTCAGGGGATTCGACTGGGAACGAGGCGGCGGAATAGAGGCATTGGGCGGAGAAATGTGTTTTACTCCTGATTACTCCGAGCCATTGCCTTTTTTCAAGGACATAAGCGACGAGGTTCTTTATCTTCAGAGGGGTATCGGGAAACTCGCAAACACTTCCAAACCATACCGTGTTCCCATAGCTTACCTCTGGAGTCTTCCCAACCACTATATATCACGCCTGATGTTCAATAAAGGGGGGAATCTTTTCATACCCCGCGAGGGTGATAGTTTCTTCATACCCAAATCCGGGTTCAGCGGCTCATGGCTCTATAACATTACGTATGACGGAGGTGCAGTAACTGATGCAGTTGCCCTGATGAAGTCACTGAGAATGAGGGCAACCTTTGTAGCTCCGGAGGATGTCATATCAGGGGCTCTTAAAAACAGGGGATTCAAGGCATTGATTCTTCCTTACAATAAGGGTATGTCCGAAGACGAAGCCCGGGCCATAAGGGATTTTGTCAGGGAAGGAGGACTTGTAATAGCGGATAACGACCCGGCAACCTATTCAGAACACGGCCGTAAACTTGAGAAACCCAGACTTGCAGATCTCTTTCCTGTTACGGACAGAGACAACGTGGTGGAGTTCGGGAAAGGAGCCGCAGCTTATCTTCCAAACGGAATAAATTTCTATCTTTCCAGGATGGAAAAGGGGAACTACGCCGGCTCTGAAATTATTGCTTCTCTACTGAAGAAATATGCAGGTGTCACCACGCCAGTTGAAATGATTGACAGCAACGGGAAGCCCAGAAGGGACGTCTTGATGCCAGTCTATATCAAGGGTTCGGCAAGATACGTGGGCATGGTCAGACATTCTCTCAGCGAAGGCAACTCCCCGGATGAAACGACGGTTATTCTGGATAAAAAATATCATGTCTGGGAGGCGAGGGAACCAAAGTATTACGGATATGTGGATACTTTCAATATGAATATGGACATGTATCCAAAGTTCTTCGCGCTTCTTCCGGCAAATCCTGTAGAAGTAAAATTGGTTCCGAATAAGCCGGTGGTAAAACAGTCTGAAGTAATGATGATTTCGGGAGAGATGGTACTTGCCGGAGGTACTCCTGAAGAGATTGCCAATATGGCACAGGTTGTTCACGTCGAAGTAACGGGCCCTGACGGAAAGGAACTCGAGTGGTACAGGAATAATCTTCTCTTTGAAGGCAAAGATTTTAAGATTTCTCTCCCGGTGAGTTATTCCGAAATACCCGGCGAATATACCGTGAAGGTTGAGTATCCTACTACCGGAATGAAGGCTGAAACCAAATTCAGAGTTCAATAGAAATATACAGAATGATAAAAAAGAAGAATCTTTTCAAGCGACCGCCTTTTATTCAAAGGGGATATTACGTACCGCTCGTCCTGTCCAACGGCGTTGATTTTTGCCAGGTGGACATTACCGGAAGTTGTGCGTTTAAAGATCATATTAAAGGATATGGTTCTTTCTGGTATAAAAAAGGGAGGCCGAATCAATCCGACCCGATTGCCCTTACAAGACCGTACTATGCGTTCAAATCGGATAGAGGGCGGGTTGAGGCCGGAGATTTTTCACAGAATTTTGATCCTCTGACTGGCCGTTTGCACACAAAAATCTCCATGTACCAGTTGGAAATGCTTATTGAGACTTTTCTTACTGACGACCATACCCTGATTGAAAAATACAAGATATTGAAATCTACAGGAAAGAAAGGAGAGTTGCTTTTTTTCCTGTTGTTCTATAACCATTCCTATACCGGTAAGCCATATTCAATAATCCCTCAATCTGAGAAAAACCTGACCTGTTTTCTCAAAGACGGCATCCCTGCATTTCTCTATCAATACGGAGAAAAGGAAGATTTGTTCAGGGGGCAGGGGATGATGGGAATCCGCAAAATCGTTGGAAATCCTTGGATTGTGCCGTTCCAGGAAGGAAAATATCTGCTCAGAATAACAGTTGACAGATTGAGGAAAGGGAATGATTTCGCCAGGATCATAACGCTTGTCGATGACCGCGACGCGGCTGACTGGAAAAGAGAATGTGAGCGAATCCACGCGTTTTACATGACTGCGCGGTGGAGAGATGTTGAATCTAACAACATCCGCGCGTGGAAGCAATTTTCAGAAAGGTCTTCGTTCACCTGCGATGAACCGGATATCACTGACCAGTTTGATACATCCCTTTACGTATGCAAAGCATCTCTTCATCCTAACGGTTCATCGGTGTCGGCACTGGCGCATCCCAACAGTCACGGAATGGGAACCTACTGGGATATCTGGTATGTACATTCGGCACTGCTCCGTACAAACAGGCTTGAAGAGGCAGGAAAGATTATCAATTTCTGGCAGAAGGTATTTCCCGATGGCAAACGCTTTGCCAAAAATTACTACAAAGTTCGCGGTGCCCGTTTTGAATGGACGTACAAGTATAATGGCACACCCCACGGACATTCAGAACAGGTACATTCAAATATTCTCCCCGGCTTAATGGTATGGGAACACTATCTTTACACACAGGATAGGGAGTTGTTGAAGCAGAATTACCGGATTATTTTGGAGAGCGTGCTTTTCCTGATTGATTACGCAATGCGAAAAGATTCGCGTGGAAAATATTTCCTGAGGGAATTGATAAGCTCCGATGAATCCGATACAAAAAAACGGAACGAATTATTGACCGCCATCGGCATCAAGAAGGGTATCCAGATTGCCAGACTGGCGGCCGGAGTGCTCGGAGAAAAGGTTCCGGATGATATCCTTGACGCTGAAAAACCGATTGAGAAAATTTTGAACTCACTGAAAAAAAACGGAATTTTTTTACCGTACGAGAATGCTGATACAGGAACATGGGCAACGATATTGGCGTACATTCACTTCCCTGATAGCAAAGTATTCCCGAAAGCCCTGGATTACGCACTGGAAGGATGCAGGGAACCGTACGGACTTGGTATCGGAATGACTTCGCGGATGCGGTGTGCAACCTTTCCCTGGGTTGAAGGTATATTTGCCTGGGCAATGGCCCGTAATGGCGATCGGCGTGCTTATGAATATCTGCGCATGACGAACCGTTATACGAATTTTTATGGCGGGATGCCTGAATACGTCTGGTTGCACGGCGAGCCATCAAGGGACTGGTTCGTGGCTGCCCATGGCGTCTTTCTGACTGTTCTGTGCGAATTAATCGTGGTAATGAAGGGAGATACCCTTGAAGTTTTACCGCTGGGAGTTGAATCTCTCCCCTGGAAAAGTGTCAAAGTTGAGCGTTTTCGAGTGGAGAATGGTATTCTTGTATCCTTTGAATTCAATCGTGACAGTATTGAACTCATTCTTCATAATGATGCATCCGGGGAAAAGTCCTTTGTAATAGAAGGCCCAAATTTTTTCGAGCGCGTAGCACTTAAGTCTCGAAAACGAATAAACAGGTCATGGAGCATTAAAACTTCAAATAAGTTCCATAAGGGAGGTGCCTGAAATGAAGATACTGAGCATACGGAGAATTACCAATGACCGGAGACACAACGCTTTTACGGGCGCCTGCTGGTTCAAAGGGAATCTGTATGTTGCCTACCGCCAGGGGGACATGCACGCGGATGACGACCAGGGAAGGCAGATAGTCATGCGCAGCCGGGACAAGGGTATTACATGGGATACCGTTGCGGTATGCCGAGGTGACGGCGATACGCGAGATGCGCACCTTTACAGCGATGGTCAACGTCTCTTCGCGGTAGGTTTTCAAGCCGGCAATAATTCCATGAAAAGTGTTTCAGGATGTGCTTTTACAGAAGACGGTGACCGCTGGACAACCTGGCGTGCATACACGGGTACTGGAGAATACGTTCTCTGGCGTCCAGAGTGGTACAAATGCAGGCACTACTGCGCCGGTTACCATGAAACACACGGCGTGCACTGGTTTGAAAGCGAGGACGGCTTATCATGGAGAGATATCAGGGTAGTATACGACTCACCCGAAGAAGAGCCAAATGAATGCGCTCTGGAGATACTGCCGGACGGAACGGCAACCATGTTGATGCGCTGTGAAAAAATGGGGCAACATCCTTACCTGTGCCGGAGCTGCTTTCCTTTCGATTCCTGGGAGATGCAGCGCCTTGAAGATATTTCTCTTACGGGCCCCTCTGTCTGGACGGTTAATGGAAATGTCTTCATCGGATGCCGCTGGCACCTTACATGCTCAGACGTGGGAGACGAGGGCGGAAGTGCCAGGCATACTGCCATATTCAAGGTTGCCGAGGGAAAAACTATTTTGCAGTGCGTTCTCCCTTCAGGTCCACGTCCTGACCATTCCTACATGGGCGTGGCTCGCTGGCCCGAAAACCGGCACCGGTTTGCTATCAGTTTCTACAGCAACGCTATTGCCAATGAAGACCCTGCCATAGAACAGTGGAGCCATCCTCAGATATATCTGGCGGATATTCTCTTCGGAGCTGAGTTCATACAGGAGATGCTGGTCAGTGAGCTGGCAGATACGCGGGGCATTGATAATGCTGTTCTCCCTGACCCTGAGATGAAAACCTGGAAGTTCCGTCCGGTGAAAACAGGTAAAGTTCAGAATTTCATTGACGCACATGAAATAATCAGGGGTCGTGCCGGAACTCTCTATTTCGTCAAGGATATTGACATTGGTCCTGTGGATGAAATTACCCTTCACCTGGGATACGACGGGCCTGTCAAGGTCTGGTGGAACAAGGAGGTTGTTTTTGCCGGTCCAGGTACCAACCCTGCCCGGGAGGATATGACTTCGGTCCGCATCCGAACAAAGCACGGCCGTAACCGCCTTGCCGTGGCGCTGGATACCAATGGCGGCAAAGCCTGGGGCATTTTCGCCCGATATGAAAGCCTGTAAGGAGGGAAATCTTTTCATGAGAATGAAATTGATATTTGTCCCCGTTCTGATACCGCTAATCCTGGCCGGATGCGCTTCCATCTCTTCAATCTCACGCATTACGCCAGCTGACAGACGTCTGGCCGAAAGAGGTGAAGTTGCCGTGAATCTCGCCTGGGGTACGCCTGCCAACGAGATTGCAAACATGATTGTGTACGACTCGCAGAAAAATTTGATTCCCATGTTGAAGGGAGAAACCAGAGGGACTCCTGAGCAATTGGATTTTGCCAGACGACAGATAACCGCCGTTGCCGCTGTCTGCGAAGAAGGTCCAACCTGGCCAAACCCACCTCATTTTGTTATACCGCACACACCTTCAGCTCCCGCAATAGACGGCAAGACGGATGAATCCGCCTGGCGGAAAGCTGCCATCTTCAGTATCATCTATCCATTCAACGAACAAAAGGCTGCACCCGAACCGAAAACCATCTTCCGAATGCTGTGGAACGAGAAGTATCTATTCTTTGCCTTCGAGTGTTCGGATGAGGACGTACAGGCGGAGAATGTCGAGCGCGATGGGCCCGTATGGGACTGGGATTGCGTGGAAATATTTCTACTGCCGGAATTCCAGAGCGGACTCTACTGGGAAATAAACACAACGCCCGCCGGCTCAATATACGACGCTCTCAATGCCAAGAAATTCAAGGGTTGGGGCGGACTTGCGCGCCCTGAGCTCACGGTAAAAGGCATGCAGATTGCATGTAATGTCAACGGCACACTGAATTGTTCTGACGACAAGGATGTCGGTTATACCGTAGAGGTCGCCGTACCTTTCAGGCAGATACCATCCTACATGCGCGGAAACAAGCCGCGACAGGGTGATAAACTGTACCTGATGCTCATCCGTATCGACCGCAATGCTGATGGTATAAGAAACTATGCCTTCACGCCACTCCTGAACTGGGGACATAATATATGGAATCATGCTCAGGCAGAACTGGGAAGATAGTGATGCTCCCTGAATTTCCGCGAAAAAGGCATTGTATAACGCGTATTGCAGTATTCTTTTTCGCCTGTCCTGTTGTATTCACTATCCTGCTGACAGTGTCACGGACGGTGCTTGCCGCTGACAATCCTGTGGCTTACTGCGTTAGTACCAGCTCGCCGCCTGTGATTGACGGAGACCTGTCGGATCCCTGCTGGAAGGAAGTGGAGCCTGTGGACAATTTTGTTATACCGGTTTCAGGACAGAAAGCCAAATTTCCCACGACATTCAAGGTCACGTATGAACGGACTCATCTTTACATTGCGGTAACCGCACAGGAAAATGAACGGATAGACCCGGCGACACGCAAAGACAATGATATCGTCCGCGACCGGTACGTAAGCCGTTATTCACTTGAACTGTTTCTATCCCCTCGTGAGGGTACGTGCTACCAGCTGGTTTGGGATATCAACGGTATCCGATGGGATTCGGACTGGTTGGATAATAAATGGGACGGTAACTGGCAGGTCGCATCTCGCGTGGCCGGCGATACTGTCACGTATGAAGTGGATATTGAATTGTCAAGCATGGGCGTGAGCGAACCTGAGCCCGGAACACAGTGGGGACTTAACCTCTTCCGTAACGGCGAGAATACCTGCGTGGGAAGCTGGAGCCCGGTAAGCGGTTCTTATCACAATCCATCCACATTCGGTGTGTTGCTGATAGGTTCGCGCGAAGCTTACTGGCAGGTTCGCGGCAGTACTCTTCTCCAACGCCTGGAAATGATCCTGGACGCCCATGGTGATGAAATACGACGGCATCCGTTACTTCGACCGCTTGCGGCCAGGACGCTGAAAGATCATGCGGCGTGGGAAAAAGCAACATATCCTGACGAGTCTTCCCGATGGAACGCTTTCCGACAGATGGACTATAACGTGGAAGCACTGGAAAAGGTTCTTGAATGGAATGAAAAACTGAACGGAGGAAATGATGAGCGGTAACCTTCGATGGATATCCAGAACAGTTTTTACTGTTGCGGCACTGGTCGGATTATCCGGTTTTCGTGCCAGCACGGAGGAAGTCAATAGAATCCGCAACGACGGGTTTGAGGAAACAAGCTTATCCTCGTGGATTCCCCAGGGTCCTGTAAAAATTATCACCGGGCAGGAGGGGAGGGAGGTATACCGCGGCAAGCAATGCCTCCTGATTCACACTGCCGAAAAAGCCATCACGGTTTACCAGGAAAAGACCGGTGTTCCCGGTATGGGTTATGGATACAGATTCGCCGTGCGCGGAAGCGGCCGCTTCTTTGTCCGTCTGTATGAAAATAATGCTCAGGGTAACTGCGGAGCCCCCCTGGTTGTGGAAAACAATGCCGGTCCGGAATGGAAGGAATACACAGGTGAGCTGCAGACAAAAAACCCTGCGGCGAGTGATTTCTCGTTGGTCATCGGGGCGGAAGCCGGAAGCGATGTCTATTTCGACGAGATTGCCGTGTGGGAGAAAACGTACGTTGGGGGCAATTCGCGTTTTGATTACGGCATGGGTGACCAGAGCTATGACAGACTGGCAGCAGAGCCGCTTGTTTCACGTCACGTACCCTGGGCAAACCCGCTGGCAGGCGGAAAATTGAAAACCCTGGTTATCTGTCCCAACAGCATGATGCGCGGCGTCATAGAACTGGCACAGCGACTGGAGATGGACTATACGATAATTCCGACAGGCCGCTCTGACACATTCTACGGACCCGGCTCCTTCGCGGATATCCAGCCGGTCCCCGGGTACAGCCTTATTGTTGATAAACTGGCGCGAGAACGGCTGGCACCGGAAAGATACTACGACCTGATTATTGTGGCTGCTTTCTCATGGCAGGCGCTGCCTGATTTTGTCCGGGAGAATATTTTACAGAGAGTGATGAACGGCGCCGGACTTCTCTACCGTGAATATTCGCAGAACAAAATTCAGGGGAAAGCTGAAAATCAGCCGAAAGGAAAGAACTTTATCCTGGATGTACTCCAAAGATCCACTGACCAATCCTCAACGGTTGACCGTTTATGGCGACAGTTCCCCATGAATATGTTGCCGCTCATACCCGCAACCGATGAGGCAGATGCAATGCGCAAGTGTATTGAAAACGGGGGAACAGAAGAAACCGACGGAGGATGGAGAGGCGGTTCGTGGTGGAAAACAAAAGGACTTATGCCCCTGAACGTAAAGTGCGGGGTAATGGGTAAAGGACGCGTGACCTTTCTGGACTATTACCAGGGATGGAACTACCTGTCCTACGGTCGCGGCGCGGAAAGCTGGCTCACCCCGCACAACCTTGTCACCAACCCGATATACTACGAGTACTACTATTCATGGTTGGTCAAACTTTGCCTGTGGACCGCGGCCCACGAAGGTCGGGATTCCGACGTCCTGGAGGTGAAGGTGCCCGAAATATTGAACAGAGAAACGATGGCTGGAACAGAGATCTTGCTTCCACTCCAGACAGCCGTGCCTGAGGCGATAAGGTGCGAATACGTTATCCGCGATAGTCAGGGGGATGTGGTTCACTGCGCTTCGCCCGAAATTCAAGGCGTGACGCGGCAGATTACGGTCACCATGCCTGTTCTGCCCTGGGGTAACTACACACTGGACATCTGGCTGTTGACATCGGAGAAAGCGAAAGTGACCTTCGTTTCCACGCAATTTGCAGTTACTGACCCCGGCGGTATAGAAAAGTTGACAACCGGTCGTGACCGCTACAATGATGGGGATATAATTACCGGCATGTTCTCCCTTCGGGCACCATTGCGGCCGGGCGAGCGGCTGGAGGCATCGCTGAGAGATTCATGGAACAGAATTCTCGCTAATACGGCGCTGACTGATATTGATGGCATAAACGGTACGTTCAGTCTGCCCCTCCGCCTGCCTCTGTCTTACAGTATCCAGGTTAAGGTTGAACTGATAGACAGCCATGGCACCGTGGACAGAAAATCGGTTCTGGTCGGTATTCCCATTACTGAGAACTGTGATTTCTATCTGATTACAAGTGGGCTCGGATACGCAAAGGAACCCGGGGACCGATTTGTGGCCGAACAGGTAATTCCGCGCTTTCCCGCTTTCAACGCAGCCAGACCATGGGGCGGACTGTTATCCACAGCCCAGCAATATGCGCAATGGAACATGCCGAGCTTTGTGTATGTCAATTCCCAGGGATGGAGCGGCGGGCACAATGCGTGGAAAGAAGGACTCAAAGACGGGCCGCACGGCCCGGAATTCAAGACCTGCCTTACGGCAGTAGCCGATGGACTGGAAAGACTCTGCCAGTCCATCGGTTCTGCCAACGCACCGTTCGCCGTCGTAGGCCACGAAATCAACTGTGAAGACATGTTGATTCCGGAATTCTGTTTCTGTGAACGTTGTCTTCCCAGGTTCCGAAGCTGGCTGAAAACAATCTATAATGACGATATCGCGGCACTGAACCGGGAGTGGTCGTCGGATTACACGGATTTCAGCCAGGTTATGCCAGCCCGGCTCGACGAGTTGCAGGAATGCGAAGCTAAAGGCGGAGCCGCGCGCTGGTTGGACTCCCGCTACTTCATGTACGACCAGGTGTGGACACAGTTGTACCGCAACGAAGCGCTTCTGCTGAAATCCCACTATGACAGGGTTAATACACAGGTCAACAATGCCTGGTTCGTTCAGGTGGAGAACTTCACCCCGTTTATCTGGGAAAATCTCTTCAAGGACGTCAAGGGGTATGGATGTGAATTCCGCGATTACGGGCCGGCGGATTCCCTGATGTACGAGATGGCGGCCGATTTCGGACAGGACCGGTATTACTCCGGCCCCTGGCTTGACCCATGCTGGAGTTATAATACCGGGCACCACAAGATGCGCGTGGCACCGTGGTGGCTTCTGTTCCACGGTGCGCGGGGTATCGTAATGTGGGGACTCGGTCCCAATCCCGACGTAGCTGGCGGCATCCGTCCGCTCACTGCGGATTTATCCGACGCTCTGGACTACTTCAAGATTCTGCACGAACAGGCCGCGGAAGCGCAGGAGGGCATCGCCACGCTGCTCAGCTCGTCTCGCAAGGTCCGAAGCCCCATAGCCATGGTAATATCCAGCCGCAACAGTTTCGCCGCACGGCTCGCGCCTCAGTCCGACTGTTCGTTCAGGGATGCATTTGAGAGCCATTTCATCGCCCTTCAGACCATGGGGCTGCAACCGCAGTTCGTCGGACAGGACGACCTGACACCTGAACTGATAAGGGAAAAAGGATGGAAGGTGCTGGTTCTTCCGTACAACAGAGCGATGAGCATTGCTGTGGCGCAGGTGTTGTTGGACTTCGTGAAAAGTGGCGGGCTGCTTCTGGCTGACAATCAGCCTGGCATCTTCACCGAACACGGCCGGAAACTGGAAACCGGCTCGCTGGCTGCTCTGTACCCGAGCTTTGCGCCGGAACTGTACCGGACGCAGTACGGCAAAGGCGAGGCGGTCTACCTTGGCGGCCAGTTGAACGGGGCACAGAGAATGATTCTCGCAGGCAATTTCAGTCGCCTGTACCCTGCGCTGGAGCTGTTCAGAACCAGAAGTATTGAACCACCGGTCAGGATTACCGATGCTTCAGGCGTAGACCGATTTGAAGTCTTCCGCGCGCTCTTTAAATACGGGACGGCTCAATACCTGGGAGTGCTGCAGGACCCCGCCATCAGGGGTGCATCAACCGGTGAGACAAGTTTCATCACGTTTGGAGCAAAACGCCATGTTTATGATATGCGCAGAAAAGAGTATCTGGGTTTCACAGACAGGATAGAAACGGCCATCAAGCCGGAAGAAGCCAGGGTGTTCGCACTATTGCCCGCCAGGATGCAGGCGTTCAGTATTCTTCCTGCTCGCGAAAACGTAAAACGTGGAGACACTCTGCCAGTCACTTTTAAGATGGAATACACCGATGGCGACGGCCGTGAAATAGGTAATTGCGTCGTGGTGCAGGTTACCCGGGAAGACGGAATGCCTGTCAGGTATTATAATCGGAAAGTGACAGGACATGGCTCTTACATGCATTGGGATATTCCGATAAGTCTGAATGAATCTGCGGGAATTTATACCATCAGCGCCATGCACGTGGCCACCGGTATGAAGGCGGTGGCGGAATTCACGGTTGGAGAGTGACCGTGCCGGTGATCAGATTTCTCAGGGCCTATCGGAATTGACACGGATGCGATGGGCAAGAATCTTTCCCAGGCAGTCCTCGACTGCCCAGTGTACCGCAAGGAACTCATCATTACCAAGAGGCAAAAGAGACGGTTGCCCGAATTTAAGATTTTTTCCCATATCTTTAAGACTTCCTATGTGCCTTGCGGGCGCCTTACCCCATATCTTTGAGGCAGCAATTGTTCTCCATATATCATTGGAGAAATCAACAAGATTTACATACAATCCTGTATTTTCTTCCCTGTAGCAGTGAATAGAAAGAAGAAGATTATCCCTCAAGGAGATTACATTGGAAGCCTGTCCCGTAATTCCTGTATCTATCGGCTCGGACCATGTTATTCCGTCATCGCGTGAAACTACAATATGGTTTGTAAGGCTCCTGCCGGAATTTTCATCAAGAAACCAGATAATCGTCACTATACGCCCATCAGGCATCTGACATGAACGTGTTTCATAGGCATTGATATTGGTTTTTTCTGATTTATAAAAGAGAGTCCTGTCATCCCATGATCTACCATTATCCTTGCTGCGCAGCACAACGCCTATCCTGCCGGAAGGATATGTTCCGTCCCAGGTTGGAAATGTGCATCCCGTGGCAATGAGTTCTCCGTTTTTCAGCTGTATGCAGGGTCCCGACGTTTCGATCAATTCCGGTCTGCTCAGAGGAATTATCGCGGGCAAAGACCAATCCCGGCCTTCATCTTCTGAAAAAGAAACAATGTTGGGACCATGCGGGAACCCGCCTGTTTCCGGATTCATGAAAACCTCGGGATCCTTGCGGTAGAAGCCGTATCCCGTTGCAATCAAGGTTCCGTTTCCAAGAAGCGTGGGCTTAATACTGCATGGACCTATGTGTCCGAGTTCTAATTCCTCATACATGGGGCCCTCCAGAACCCATGTTCTTCCATTATCATTTGACCGCGACACGTATATGCTGTTACTCCACGAATCAAATGCTTCACCTATGGGGAATAATGCAACAATATCACCAGAGGGCGTTCTCGCAAGACCTGGGAAATAGGCATGCCTGCTTACCAAGTTTGGAATGGGATTCTCATAAATTCTCATGCTCTCAACAACTGCAATTTTTCCTTCCATCATAATCCCCCGTCTCTCTGTCTTCCTGATAGGAACATCCTGCTATGCCATAATCCGGCAAGAAAGATACCTCCACCTATTGTAACAAAGGCTACCGGCAGGTTAAAAACCTGCCCCAGAAAACCTGCGGTGAGCGCTCCGGTAAACAGTCCTGCTCCTATAAGACTTTCATGTATTTCCGCTTTAAGATTATATTTTATATGCATCAATAGACTATTGTGGTAGGAAAACGCACCGGCAACGCCCAATATTACTACACCTGCAATGATTGCATACTGATTGGTTGCAAGTCCCGCAAGAGAGCAACCTATAAAGAACAACGTGCATGATACACCAAATATAGCTCTGTGCAATAGAATAGTCTTGTCTATCAGCAGAGAAAAAGTTATAAATCTGCTTATCAGAAGTATCCCTGCGATAGAACCTATAAACTGGGGAGAAAAATGTCTCTCCAATCCAAGTTTAGGATAAAGGTAAAGAACAGTACTTACCGCAAAAAAATGCAGAAAATTCAATAAGCGTACTTCCTTTATAATCCCGGGCATCGGAACTTCTCTGTTTACATCAACTTCAGCATATATCTTCATTAAAAGCAATTCTTTTTTTCGCGATATAAGCAGAAAAAACGCAGGCAAAGCAAGCAGAAGAATAATCAAGGAAGGTACCAGTGGACTAATAACATAAAGAAACCCTGCGGAAAATGCACCGCATATTACTCCGGCAGACCAGAAAAGATTGAATATCCCGATTTTTAGCTCGTCAACCGAACCGGAAAAAGATTCCTGCATTGAAGGCCAGAAAAAGGCGTACAGCGCACCCGTGATAAGCAGTAATAAGAAAATAACCGGTATAGGGGAAAAAAACATCAGCATGTATAAAACACCTATTCCGGCGGTTGCATATATAAAAACGGGATTTCTCTTTCTTATCGAACGCCGAGCCAACAAAAAAGTCACCACGGTATACGCAAGATTACCCGCAAAGCCGGCAAGTCCCACAATAAGAGGCCCGCTCTCCTTCACCTGAGCGAGAAAAAGTGCCAGAGAAATGCTCAAGATATACCCTGCACAGGCCATCAGGAACGAAGCAATATTGATTGCCGTAAATATACTCATTATCCTCCATAGCGTACTGCAAATTGGAAAAGAATACAATCAAAACTCTGTTTTGTCAATCGCCCGGATTTTTGTAATGCCAGGAGAAATTTGTTACCATATCTGCCATGCATACAACAAAGAAAATATTTATAGCTTCAACCAGGCAGAATGACGGAAAGACCGTTTTCAGCATTGGCTTGATGCTTACACTGCAAAAATATTTCAGGAAAGTCGGCTTCATGAAACCTGTCGGACAGAAATATTTGATTATCAACGGCATCAAGGTGGACAAGGATGCCGTTCTTATACAAAAGGTCTGCGGGATAAAAGATGAATTGAAAAATCTCAGTCCCGTTGCGGTTGAAGGGGGATTTACAAGGGATTATCTTGATGAACCCAAAAAGGGCTTTCTTGAAGAGCAGATCGTGACGGCTTACAGAAAAATATCCGAGGATAAAGATATAATGGTTATTGAAGGCACAGGACACGCTGGAGTCGGTTCCGTCTTTGACATGAGTAATGCTGACGTTGCACGCATTCTTGATACTCCGGTGGTTATCATTTCAATCGGGGGGATAGGAAAACCCATTGATGAGGTTTCTTTGAATCTTTCGCTTTTCAGGAATAAGGGTGTATCGGTCAAAGGAGTGGTTGTAAACAAGGTAATTCCAGAGAAACAGCAGATAGTGGAAAAGTATCTGAGGAAGGGTTTTGATAGAGTGGGGGTTCCTCTGTTGGGTGTCATACCCTTCGCCCCCGCACTCTTACAGCCCAACCTTTACCAGATATGCGAGTGCATCAATGGAAAAACGCTTTCAGGAATCAACAACTTTCACATAAGGATAAAAAATATCGTTATCGGAGCAATGACTGCCAGGCATGCTCTGGATTATTTCAAGCAGGATTCTCTCCTCGTTACCCCGGGTGACAGAGAAGATCTGATACTGGCGGCCATAGAAAGTTATTCGACAAATGAGGTAAGAGCCCTGGTCCTGACCGGAGGACTTTATCCCCATAAGAGCATCCTTGAATTGATCAAAAAATATGACATTCCCACCATGATAGTTTCTGAAGGAACCTATGAAACAGCTTCATTGATACATGAACTTGTCGTGAAGATAACAGAGGAAGACACGGAAAAGATCGATATGGCACAAAAGCTTGTTGAGAAGCATATAAATCTGGAAGAATTTCTCAGGTTCTGAGTGAAAATTCAATCCTGCATTATTGCGTCTGTGCTTTGATTGAAAGAAGAAGTTCTATATTTGACTTGGTGCCTTTCATTCTCGCTATCAGAAGTTCCATTGCTTCCATGGGATTCAGGGGAGCAAGAACTTTTCTGAACAACCACATGAGTTGCAGTTCTTCGGCATCAACAAGAAGTTCTTCCCTTCTTGTTCCCGACCTGTTTATATCAATCGCCGGAAACGTCCTTCTGTCGGAGAGCTTCCTTTCAAGATTAATCTCCATATTGCCTGTCCCTTTGAATTCCTCAAAGATCACATCGTCCATTTTACTTCCCGTATCTATCAGGGCGGTCCCTATAATTGTCAAACTCCCTCCTTCCTCTATGTTCCTTGCCGCGCCAAAGAATCTTTTTGGCTTATCCAAAGCATTTGATTCCAGGCCTCCGGTCATTATCTTGCCGGTATGAGGCACGAGAACATTATATGCACGAGCAAGTCGGGTGATACTATCAAGAAGTATGACCACGTCTTTTCTGTGTTCAACCAGACGCTTGGCCTTCTCCATTACTATCTCGGCAACCTGTGTATGCCTTTCGGGAGATTCGTCAAAAGTCGCGCTTATTACTTCCCCTTTTACAAGCCGCTTCATCTCCGTCACCTCTTCCGGTCTTTCTGCAATAAGCAACACAATAAGATGTGCCTCCGGACTATTTGCCGCTATTGAATTTGCAAGTTTCTGAAGAATGACTGTTTTCCCGGTTCTTGGTGGAGAAACAATCAATCCTCTCTGTCCTTTTCCTATGGGGGTAACAAGGTCTATCACTCTTGTGGTTATTTCTTCAGAGGTTGTTTCAAGAATGAATCGCTTGTCCGGGTGAATGGGCGTTAACTCCTCAAAAGGAATTCTGAATTGTATGTTTTCGGGAGGTTCGGAGTTTACCTGTTCCACTTTCAAAAGGGCGAAATATTTTTCGTTATCTTTCGGAGGTCTTATCTGCCCCGCAACCGTATCGCCCGTTTTCAAAGCGAATTTTTTTATCTGGGAGGGAGAGATATATATATCGTCTGGCCCTGGTAGATAATTATAATTCGGGGAACGCAAAAAACCAAAACCGTCGGGCAGGACCTCCAGAACACCTTCTCCAAACAGAAGTCCCTCTCTCTGAGTCTGGGATTCCATAATTTTATAAATGAGTTCTTCCTTCCTGAGATTGCTCACTCCGTCAACCTTTAAATTTTTTGCTATGCTCTGTAGTTTCGGAATAGTTAATTTCCGAAGCGCTCCAATGTCCATATCTTTTGTTGCTTCCATTATAGTTCCTCCGTTATTCTGTGTATTTCGCTCATTTCAACATGAAATGTGTGGATTAAGTGGTATGCCCAGCCGAAAACTATATTTCCCTTTTGAGTCTTTCAATAAGGTTCCTTACCTGTTGAAGTGTTTTGCAGTAAGAACCAGAATTGTGGATAACATAGTCGGCTTTTCTTTCTTTTTCCTTCAGAGCAATCTGGTTATTCCATCTTTCGAGTATCTCATCTTCGTGGAATTTTGCCTTCAATCTCTCTTTGATTTTCGCCAGGGTAGAGGAAACGACAATTGTTATATCGAATAGTTTTTCTGATTTAGTTTCGAAAAGCAAAGGAATCTCAATCACAATTATATCATTTTTCTTGCCACAGTCAAATATTTTTCTTTCAATTTCCCTAAAAACTTCGGGGTGCAGAATACCTTCCAGATTCTCTCTTTTTGCCTCCTCTTCAAAAACTATTCTTGCAATCTTTTTCCTGCTCAGGATGCCTTTCTCAAATACGCTGTTGCCTAGGGCACTTTTTATTTCCCTGATGATTTTCTTCTTTCTGAGAACACGATGCACGATTTCATCGCACGAGATTACAGGAATGCCTTCTTTTTCAAACATTAAACTTACCGTTGTCTTGCCAGAACCGAATATGCCCGTTATTCCGACTTTCAGCGGTTTGTTATGCAATGCACAGACTCCGGGTATGAATTGCGCTTTGTCTTACCCACTCATGTTCCCAAATTCCATGAGCTCATATATCTCTTTTGTTTAAGGGTGAGTCTATCTATTCTGATACCCATGCTTTCCAGTTTCAATTTTGCCACCTGTCTATCTATCTCCTCGGGAACTCTGTAAACATCCGGTTTCAAAGAAGGATTTTCCTTAAGGTATTTGACCGATAAAAACTGATCGGCAAAACTCATATCCATTACGGATGAAGGATGTCCTTCAGCACAGGCAAGGTTAACCAGCCGTCCTTCTCCAAGCACATATATTTTTTTGCCTCCGGGCAGGGTATATTCGTCAAGTCCCGGCCTTATAACGTTCCTTTTCGCATTCTTCTCAAGCCCGGCTATATCAATCTCAACGTTAAAATGCCCCGCATTGCCGATAATAACGCCATCCTTCATTTTCTTTATCTCTTTTAAGGTTATAACCGACGTATTGCCGGTGGAAGTTATAAAAATATCTCCTGTTTCAGCCGCCTTTGAAACAGGCATGACCCGGTAACCATCCATCGTTGCCTCAAGAGCCCTCACCGGGTCTGTCTCTGTTACCACCACGATTGCTCCCATGCCCTCAAATCTTTTTGCTATGCCTCTTCCACACCATCCATAGCCGCATACCACCGCTGTTTTTCCGCTTATGAGGATATTTGTTGCCCGTAAAATTCCGTCTATCGTTGACTGTCCGGTTCCATACCTGTTATCAAAGAGGTGTTTGGTATCAGCATCATTAACGGCAATTACGGGAAAACGTAAGATTTTCTTACGCGCAAGATTTCTGAGTCTTATAACCCCTGTTGTTGTTTCTTCCGTCGCACCGATTATGCTCCCGGCCAGTAATGTATTCCTGTGAAACGAAGAGATAAGGTCGCAACCGTCATCTACTACAAAATGCGGTTTTGCTTTCATAACATTTTTTATGTTCTCGTAGTATGCCTTCTTGCTGTCACCATGTTTTGCAAAAACACTTATCTTTTCGTTCTTGACAAGAAATGCCGCAACATCGTCCTGCGTACTCAAAGGGTTGGAGGCGCAAAGGAAAACCTCAGCACCAGCATTTCTGAGATTTATCGCGAGATTTGCCGTTTCCGTGGTTATATGGAGACAGCACCCTATTCTCTTGCCCATAAAAATCCTGTCATTTTCATATTGATTTCTCAGTATTTTAAGCACCTGCATGTGCCTGAAAGCCCATTCAACCCTTTTTTTCCCTTGGTCGGCAAGACCCAAATTTTGTACGTTGTAATACATAAAATATTATCCTTTCCGGAATATTCCCACCGAATTCTTTTTCTCCCATGTAAACCCTTCTTCTTCTCTTCCGAAATGCCCGTAACAGGCGGTTCTTCTGTAAACGGGCCTAAGCATGTCAAGTTTTTCTATAATTCCGCGCGGCGAAAGGTCAAAATTATCCTTTATCAACTGCATGATTCTTGCATCTGGAACGGCCCCCGTATTATCGGTGTTGACCATTATAGACACGGGTTGTTTCATTCCTATCACATAGGCAATCTGTATTTCGCACCTCTTCGCCAGACCTGAAGCAACTATGTTTTTTGCAAGATACCTTGCCATATAAGAAGCAGATCTATCAACCTTTGTTGGATCTTTTCCGGAAAAACATCCTCCTCCATGACTCCCTACACCTCCGTAGGTATCCACTATTATTTTCCTTCCCGTTACTCCTGTATCTGCCTGAGGACCCCCTATGATAAACCTTCCTGTCGGATTAACAAAAATCTTCATGTTTCTGCCTCTTAGCTCACCGGTAATAACTCTGTTTATTACCATTTCTGTAAGATCGGCCTTGATTGTTCGTTGGGAAACCCCTGGGTTATGCTGCGTGGACAGAACTACGCTCTCAACCGTTTTAGGTATACCATTTTCATACAGAACCGTAACCTGGGACTTACCATCGGGCCTGAGATAATCCAATTCCTTTTTTTTCCTGACTTCCGCAAGCCGCCTGACAAGTTTGTGCGCAAGAGATATGGGCAGGGGCATGAATTCTGCTGTCTCATCTGACGCATAGCCAAACATCATACCCTGATCTCCGGCCCCTCCCTTGTCCACCCCGAGAGCTATATCGGGAGATTGGGTTTGGATTGAGGTGATAACGGCGCTGGAATCAAAGTGAAAACCATAAAGCGGCTCAGTGTAGCCGACATCACACATCAACTGCCTGGCGACCGCTGGAATATCAATGTAACTCTTTGTTGCTATCTCTCCTGCGATAAAAATTAGCCCGCGTGTGGTAAGGCATTCGCATGCAACCCTCCCGTTCTTGTCTTGTTTGATGACTTCGTCAAGTATTGAATCTGATATCTGGTCACATATCTTGTCAGGATGCCCCTCGGTAACTGACTCGGAAGTAAAAAGGTAGGAATTACTCATTTTGCCCCTCCCATTTTTCTCTTCAAAAGGTCTATTCCGCTTATTTCTGTTGGATCTGAATCGTTTAATATGGCAAGATAAAAGCTTACCCAATCACCCAGAAGAACAAGGTAGAAAATTTCCTCAAGCAGACTTTCTCCCTCCGTCTTTATGTCAACTATGTCAGGATTCACCCGGGACACTATCTCCCTGGTTATCTCAAACCTTAACCTGATTCTCGCATGATCCTTATCCGAATCTATAAAAACCGGTATCGTCTTTCGCGTAAACCACTCGGGATAACGCCATGACATAATCTCATTGTGGTTCATTTCGGGAAATACATTTGCGAACGCAAAAGATTTGCTGTTTTCAGCTATTTGTGTTTTCCACCTGATTATTGCAGGAAAGAGCCTGCTGCTTGAATAAATCAATGGTACCCTATCATGGAATTTTAATGCGATGTCCTTTGCAATGTTAGTTCTGCTTTCAGGACAAAGAGTGTTTGACCAACGACGGATGAAGTTGAAAATTCTCATATTCAATTCCGGGACAATTTTCAACATACTCATTATCTTGTAACACGGGAAAAACAGATATCCCATTGCGCATCTCGGAGGAAAACCACCCGGTATCTTCAGATAAGGAATGTTTTTCGTCCCTGCAATTTTCTCAATTTCTCCGTTGCTTGAGATACACATCAGTGAACTTCCTTTTTTCTGTGCCTGTTCCAAAACACTCAAGGTTTCTTCCGTATTGCCGGAATAACTCACGATCACTGCAAGTGTCTCCCGATCCACATATAAGGGCAGCGTATAATCCCTGTTTACAAAGCACGGGACCCCGGAATTTTCACAGGCAACAGCATTAATGATATCTCCTGCAGTTGCAGAACCTCCCATTCCGCAGAAAACCACTTTTTTCACAATTCTGTCCGGAAGCCGGGGAGGGGGGTAAGAATTACCTTCTTCGCACTGCATCGGGAATTTCTTCAGCTTACCCAGCATATCCTGTTTATCATATTTTTCGATATCGGCAACCGAAATATCCATGGTCATAGTGAGATCCTCAGTCTATTCTGCTTAGAAGATAGTTGTGGACTTCATCATGAGTATCAAAGAGGAGTGCATTTTTCACGATCTCTTTAAGTTTCCCATAATATGAAGCTCTTATTCTTTCCTTGACTGCAGGGATTGCGGATGGAGCCATGCTTAACTCATCTATACCCATTCCTACAAGAAGACAGGCCATTTCAGGAATAGAGGCCATTTCGCCGCAAAGTCCGGTCCATATATTATTTCTTACCGAGTTCTCAACAGTTGTCTTTATGAGTTTTAGAACGGCTGGATGACAGGGCTGGTAAAGATAGGATATCTTTTCATTCCCCCTGTCAACGGCGAGAGTATACTGGATAAGGTCATTGGACCCGATGCTAAAAAAGTCAGACTCACGTGCTAACTGGTCTGTCATCAAGGCAGCAGAAGGTGTTTCAACCATTATTCCCACTTCCAAGCGTTCGTTAAATTTTTTCTTTTCCTTTTTCAATTCAGAACAAACTTTGTGCAATACTTTCTTGGCTTCACGTATTTCCTCTATCGTTGAAATCATCGGAAACATTATCTTCAAATTACCGTAAACAGCGGCTCTGAGTATGGCTCTCAGTTGTGTCTCAAAAATATCTTTTCTTTCCAGACAGAATCTTATTCCTCTCCACCCCAGGAAAGGATTCAATTCACCGGTCGCCGGGAGGGCGGAAATAAATTTATCCCCTCCTATGTCTACGGTTCTTATAATAACAGGCCTACCACTTCCCGTTTTCTCAGCAACATTCTTATAAGCAAAAAATTGCTCTTCTTCGGAAGGAAGATCTGTCCTGTTAATATAAAGGTACTCGGTTCTATAGAGTCCTATTCCTTCTGCACCGTATCTTCTGGCGGTGGCCACTTCTTCAGGCATTTCTATGTTTGCATGGAGAACTATCCTTTTCCCGTCAATTGTCTGGCACGGAAGGTTTTTCAGAAGGAGAAGCTTTTCCTTCAGTTTCAGTAACTGTTTTTTTCTGCCCTTGTATTTTTCTATGACGCTTCTTGCCGGATTTACAATAACTATGCCTGCGGTGCCATCAATTATAATTATGTCTCCATTTCTTATTTCACTGACTGCATTATCACAGGCTACGACAGCCGGTATCTCCAACGCTTTTGCGATTATTGCCGCGTGGGAAGTCTCACTGCCTATTTCCGTAACAAATCCGATCACATAGTTCCTATCCAACGAGACAGTTTGACTTGGAGACAGGTCTCTCGCAATTATTATTTCATCCTTGAATGTCTTTATTTTGGCAGATAATGTTCCTTTAAGATTGAGGACAATTTTTTCTATTACATCGAGCAGGTCTCTTCTCCTGTCCTTTAAAAAATCTGCTTCCTTTTTCTTAAATTCTCTCCCCAATTTTTGAATGACTTTTGTTAGAGCACTCTCGCTATTTATCTTCTCCGCTCTTATCATATTTTCAGTTTCTTTCTTAAGCAGGTTATCTTTCAGAAAGGCCAGGTGAAACGAGAAAATGTCGGAATATTGACTTCCAACCTTGTGTTCAAAATTCTTCTGCAATTCTCTGATTTGAACTTCGGTTGCCCTTATGGATTCGTTAAAACGCTCTATTTCAGAATTGACCATGGATTCATCTATTGAGTATTCGGACTGCTTCAGAAAGGAATTTTCCCATATCCATGCTTTTCCAATTGCAACACCGGAGGAAACACCTATACCTTTTATTTGTTTCATTTTCTCAGCTTCATTCTAGGTGGACAGATTAAGCTTTTCCTCATCCTCTTTTATGATTCTGGATATCTCGGAGGGCGAGGTCGCCTTACGCAGAGCATTCCGAAATGTCTTGTCTTTTAAAAGACGTGCTATCTTGGCAAGAGCTTTCAGATGAAGTCCTATGGACTTGGTCGGAGCCAATATAAGAAAAATTATGTATACTGGCTCATCATCAAGAGCATCAAAATTTATTCCATCATTGGAAATTCCGACCACTCCCACCAGATCATCAATCTGTTCTGTTTTGGTGTGAGGAACTGCAATACCCTGACCTATGCCGGTTGAACCAAGTTTCTCCCTCTCCATTACATTATCAAGAATATCCTTGCTATCCTTTATGTATTTCTTTTCTCTGAGCAGTTCCAGCAATTCTGAAATCGCTCCCTTTTTATCCCTGCTTTTCACACCGATCAACAAACAATCCTCCTTCAAGAAATCCGTTATTTTCATCTCCATTCTCCTTTACCCCGAACCTCTCTAACATTCTTTTGTTTCAGGGTTCACGAAATATTTCTTTTCTCCGAAGGCCCGAGTCCCGGTCTGTGAACTTTCATTATTCCGGGAGGGATGTTCCGGCTTGCTTGTTTCTGACAAGATACACTTTCTGCTTATTCCTGCACGTGCATGAATTATGAAAGAAAACATCTGCCAATCATTTGTACGGTCTATCCACCACCCTGTCATGCAATTTTGTCACTTTTCTCTTTACTCTGTCAAAAAGAATTTCAACGCTCTTATTCATATCAGCATCTTTCTCTTTTAGAAAAACATTGTTATTCTTGGAATGAATTCTTATTTCACTTATATACATCGGGCCTTCTTTTTTTATGTAGAATTCGGCAACGCCTTCGTCAAAAATGAATTTTTTCAAACGTTCAAATTTGCTAATTATGTATTCTTCAAAATGCTTGTCCAATTCCACTGCAGAATAAATCCTTATATCCATTCTTATCCCCCTAGTCTATTCTGGTCACTTCCATTCTGGGAAAGTAATGTTTGAGTATCTGCCTGTAATCATATCCTCTTTCAGCCATTACCCTCGCTCCCCACTGGCACATTCCAACACCGTGACCGTAACCTGCTCCTTCAAAAACAAACTTGCCGCCTGTCTGCAGAACCTTGAAGTTTGTGCTTGGAATAATATCCGGCCTATTGAACAGAACTTTTGGAGCACTTTCATTTATTTCCATGCGGAATTTGTGTCCTGTCAAATTTATAATATTACCATTCTTTAGCGAAATCTTCAAAAGTTTCACCCTTCCCGACATATCTGTTTCCTCTACAGTTATTCTATCAATAATATCTGTTGCTTTTAACTCAGAAAACATCTTTGAAAGCTGTCCGGTTGTAAAAGTTTTTTTCCACCTGCAATATGGAGTGTTTTCACAATATTCATCCTTCACGCATACAATATTTTCATAACTATTTCCACCCCAGACATCCGATGGAGACGCGGTGCAACCTCCACAAGTCGCATGAAAAAAAGCCTGAGAAACCTCACCTCCGCATGTGAGAACCTCCCCCCTCGTTTCTCTTACTGCGGCGATTATTTTATCACAATTTGAGGGACTGTAAACCTGGTGAAAAATAGAATTTTCAATGTCGTAACAAAGATTTTTTGCCCTATTCATGTTTGAAGTGTAAACTGTGAAAGTCCGGGATACAACCGCCTGGGCTTTCAATGCCTCAACAGGCCATGAAGAATCCATCTCTTTTGAAAGAACACCTGCGAGGTAATCTTCTATATCAATCCGGTTGACTATTAAAGATTCCCCCTTGTCATTCATAACCACGACGTCCCCGAAATACGTATTCCTGTATTTACTCAAGACCTTCTCAGGGTTCCTGCCCCGCCACAAACAAATGCTGACATCTCCGGCGTAGGCTGCATATGCGAGCATCAAAAAACTAATCAGGCTTTTTTTCTGTATATATTTGCGCATCTATATTTCCCTTAACTTCTATGGTGTTTTTTTCAAACTCATAGAATATCATATCGCCCGAGAATCGGTTTTTTCCCTTTGTTACATAGGGGGAACCTTCCATAACCAGCCTTTTCTGTTCATCATAATATGTAAGCTTCTGGCAATAGCCTTCCATTGTAACAACGCCTGTTTCTATATCTCTGTAAACTATTTTCACATTTCCAGTAATTACAATCGTCGTTAATTTCTTTTCATCCGGGACTATTTTAATCTCTCCTTTTCCTTCCTTGCCGGTATTTATTTCTATGATTTCCTTGGAAGTTGAGAATGATAGTTGTGGTGATCTTACAGATGTTTCCCCCCCGGAAGAGATCTCGGCACTTTCTCCTTTCAGTGTAAAACTGATCTTATTGCTGGCAAATTGCTTCAGACTGAACTGTTTTATCTCTGTATTTGACATATCCAAATCAGCGGGTTCATTTTTCTTTGAACAGCCGTTGACAAGAAAAATAGTTACTGTGAGGATAAGAATTTTTGCAAAATTTCTTTCCATATACCTTTCTCCGTCAACAAAACCTCCGCCACCTCTCTCAATGCACCCTTCCCACCGTTTTTCTCACATACGTATTCTGCAATTGACTTGGCATCGTTGCATGCATCCGAAGGAGCAACGGAAAATCCAACCTTTTTCATTACAGGGAGGTCAGGTATATCATCTCCAATGTAACACACCTCATCCCATTCTATACCTGCCTCACTGATAATCTCTTTCAGGGCAGCAAGCTTGTCGTTCACTCCGTCACAATAATAGTCTACCCCAAGACCTCTGAATCTCTTTTTTGTTTCCTCACAACTTTTCCCGCTCATGACAGCTATCTTTATACCCGCCAGTTTCAGGAGAGAAAAAGCAACACCATCCTTTATATTGAAAGAACGGCAAAGTCTGCCATCCAGATAAAGTAACCTTCCATCCGTAAGAACTCCATCTATATCCGTAGCAACCAATTTAATTTTTCTGACTCGCTTTGTAAACATGAATCCGAATATCCTTTCCAAAAGTTTCTTTATCAATATTCAATCTTGAATTCCTGTTTCCCCAGCAAATCATGAAGGTGAACTATCCCTTCCGGTCTTCCGTCTTTACGCATAATTACAAGACATGTAATTTCCAGTTTTTCCATGAGGCTGAGAGCTTCCACAGCCAATCTCTCCCCCTGAACAGTCTTGGGATTTTTCGTCATGCACTCGCCCGCCGTAAGTTCCACAATAGCATTTCCCCTATAGCAAAGCATGCGTCTGACGTCACCGTCGGTTATGATACCCTTCACCCTACCTTTTTTATCCTGAACAAGGGTAAATCCCAGATTTATTCTTGTTATCTCTTTAACGATATCGGATATCTTAGCATCAACGGAAACGGATGGAATTTCTTTCCCCGTATGCATAACATCCTTAACTCTGAGCATCAGTCTTTTTCCCAGATTTCCCGCAGGATGGAAAAAAGCAAAATCCTTCTTGCATATACCCTTTATCTGCATGACCAACAGAGCCATGGCATCTCCGAGGACAAGGGCACAGGTTGTGCTCGAAGATGGTATGATTCCGAAAATATCCGCTTCTTCAATCTCTCCCGTTTCTATTACGACATTACTGTACATCCCGAGTGAAGAATTTCCTGAACATGTAAAAGATATTATTCTTGCTCCTATCTTCTTAACAGCCGGCAATATCCTCAAAATTTCCTCTGTCTCGCCGCTGTTGGAGATCACTATGACAATATCATTTCTTGTTACCGTACCAAGGTCCCCGTGCACCGCATCCGCCGGATGCAAAAAAACAGAAGGTATTCCCAGACTGGCAAAAGTTGCGGCTATTTTTCTGCATATTATGCCACTTTTACCCATTCCCGTTATTATCACTTTTCCACGACAGCTGCAAACCGCATCCACGGCTTCCAAAAAGCCGTCTCCAAGCTTATTACTCACCCTCTTCAAATTCTTACATTCTATGTCAATAATCCTTCTTGCATAAGAGAGATAGTTTTTTCTATCCATTGCTTTCATGTCACCTGGCATAATAGATATCCTTGAGTTTTCTGAGCAATGTTTTCATTTCTTCAAGATCAAGCATATTCGCACCGTCTGACATTGCCCTTGCAGGTTCGGGGTGGACTTCCGCAAATATTCCATCGCATCCAACGGCCATTGCTGCCTTTGCAAGATAAGACACAAAATTCCTGTCTCCTCCGGAACTTGTCCCAAGTTTGCCTGGTTCCTGAACACTGTGGGTGGCGTCAAATATTACGGGATAACCGAATCCCCTTATTATGGGAAGCGCGCGGAAGTCTGAAACAAGGTTGTTATATCCGAAAGTTGTGCCTCTCTCCGTAATGAGTATCCTTCTGTTGTTCGTGGAGATGATTTTTTCAATGATATTTTTCACCTCCCATGGAGAAAGGAACTGCCCCTTTTTTATGTTCACGGGTTTGCCCGTTCTGCCAGCTGCCACAAGAAGGTCTGTCTGTCTGCACAGGAATGCAGGTATTTGTATCATGTCAACCGCATCGGAAACTTCGTCCATCTGTATTTCGGAATGGACATCCGTTGTAACAGGTATATCAAAATACTCCCGGACTTTTCGCAGAAGTCTGAGACCCTTCGCAATTCCTATCCCCCTGAAAGATTTGATTGAGGAACGGTTTGCCTTATCAAAAGAGGATTTGAAGACAAACGGAATTTTTTCATGGATGCATATTTTCATAAGAGATTCGGCCGTAAATAGCACGACCTTCTCCTTTTCCATCACGCAAGGGCCGGCTATAAGACAGAAAATGTTTTTCCCACCAATTCCGATATTTCCTATCTTTATCTCTTTGACCACTGGTATATATGCTATGTTCTGAACATACATGGTGTTTTTCTTATTGGTCTCCATAAATCTCCAACCTGATTCTCTCCAATCAATGTAACTTTATCCCGGTGGCCATTTCATAATTCTTCCGCCCAATAAATGGATATGCAGATGCTCCACGCTCTGTCCGGCATCCCGACCCGTGTTTATCACGACACGGTATCCTGTCTTTGCGATACCTTCCCGGGTTGCCAGTTGGGAAGCAATACTCAATAATCTACCCAGTAACAAATAGTCTTTTGCATCGTGAAGCTTTCCAATGTGTTCCCTGGGAATAACCAGAATATGGACAGGAGCTTGCGGATTTACATCCCGGAAAGCAATAGCATTTTCATCACTGTAAATTTTTTCGCATTCAATCAGGCCCTTCACTATTCTGCAGAAGATGCATTCTCCCATCCTGAATTCTCGCGTCTCGCTCCCTGAAACCACAACCTTAAAGTCTTCTGACCACACTTGTTTTCACATATGACTGAATTACATCTCCCTCATAAAAATCAGCAAAGTTGTCCATTCCTATACCGCACTCGGTATTCTGTTTCACCTCTTTAACCATTTCTTTGAATCTTTTCAAGCTGGAGATGGGCCCCACATGTATTATACTTCCCCCGCGTATCACCTTGCCCACTGAATTTCTGACTATCTTTCCATCAACAACAAGACAGCCGGCAATGGACGTTTTGTCCGATAGACGGAAAACCTTCTTGACAACAGCCTGCCCCGAAAGGACTTCCTGTTCTTCCGGTTCCAGCATCCCTTCAACTGCTTTCTTAATATCTTCCGCCAGTTCATAGATTATCTTGTAGGTTCTTAATTCAACACCCTCTTTTTTGGCAACATCTTCAACTTTCTGGGTCAACGGAACATTGAATCCCACAACAATTGCGTTCGAGGCAGAAGCTAAAAGCACGTCTGATTCAGATATTGCACCGGCTTCAGAATGTATGACCGAAATTTTCACCTCGTTGGAAGGTATTTTGCCTATGACATCTCTTATGGCCTCTATGGTTCCTGCATAATCGGTTTTCACTATGAGTTTCAGTTCCTTCACTCCCCCTTTTTGAATTTCATTGTAAAGGTCCTGAAGGGTAATTTTCTTAACCATCTGTTCTTTTCTGAAAATAGCCGATTCTTTTCGCTCTTCAAAAAGCTGCCTTGCTATTTTTTCTGATTTCACCACAGTAAATCCCTCTCCTGGAATTGCAACACCGCTTGCTCCGAGAATCTCAACAGGAGTTGAGGGACCGGCATTCTCAATCTTCCTGCCCCAATCATCTATAATCGCCCTCACCTTTCCTCTAACGTCTCCTGCCACAAAGGGTTCTCCAATTCTCAGCGTTCCCTTCCTTATAAGTACGTTAATTATCGGACCTTTTGCCTTGTCAATAAAAGATTCCATAACAACTCCTTCCGCCCTCCTTTCGGGATTTGCCTTAAGTTCCAGCATTTCCCCCATGAGCACTATCATCTCAAGAAGGTCATCAATGCCCTGACCGGTAACTCCGGAAACATTGACAAACACAGTATCTCCTCCCCATGCTTCCGGAACAAGCCGATACTCTGACAATTGCTTTTTCACTTTGTCCGGACTTACATTCGGCTTATCAATCTTGTTGATAGCAACTACTATAGGAACGTTTGCCGATTTTGCATGGTTTATTGCTTCCACTGTTTGAGGCTTAACCCCTTCGTCTGCAGCAACCACAAGAACCACTATATCAGTAACCATGGTTCCTCTCGCGCGCATTGCAGTGAAAGATTCGTGTCCGGGAGTATCAAGAAAAACGATAGATCCCTTTTTTGAATTAAGTTTGTAGGCTCCTATTTTCTGGGTAATCTGCCCGTGTTCTTTTTCAGCTATTCGGCTCTTGCGGATAGTATCCAATATCGTGGTCTTGCCGTGGTCAACGTGCCCCATGATTGTTACCACAGGAGCTCTTGCAACAAGAATACCTTCTTCCTCTTCAAGTATTTTTTTCTCAACCTTTGTTTCTACCTTTTTGAATTCCGTAATAAACCCGAAAGATTCGCATACTTTCCTTAAATTTTCCTTTCCTGGAGATTGGTTTATGTTAAAGGAGAGTCCCAGCAGGAAAAAATATCTTATTATCTCAGCTGGAGGGATTTGAATCTTATCTGAAAGTTGTTTTATGCTCTCGGTGCCATCAAGCAAAATCTTCTTCTGAACAGGCTTTTCTGGCTTAATAACCGGTTTCTTTTCTGCGATTTCTATAACGGCGGTTTGAGGTGCTTCTCTGGAACCTTCAATCTCTTTCACCGCTTCCGCAGGAAGTGCCGTTTTTCTCTCATGCTTTCTAACAACAGGTCTTTGTTTTTCCTTCTCAATCTTTTTTACGCCAACGTGCCTCTTGGGCTTTTTTTCAGGAACCTCCTTACTTTCTGCTTTTTTCTTCTCCGGTACACGTTTTTTTGCTCCCTTCTTCAAAGGTTTTTCTGGTTTTGTTTTTTTTGCTGGCGTTGCCTTGGCCGCAACCTCGATTTTTTTCCGTTGCACTGCCTTTTCTCTCTGGGCAGAGATTTTCTCCTTGACTTTTCTGCCTATATACTGTTCAATTTTTCTAATCTCTGCTTCGGATAAGCCGCTTGTAGTTTTCTTTCCCTTAATACCCACATTTCTTTCAATAATCTCCAGAAATTCCTGCTTGCTCATCTTGTATTTTTTTGCTAATTCCAATACTCTCATTTTCACCCTCTATCATCACTTATTGTCGCCCGATCCATTTTTATTCTGGGAAATTCCTTTTTCTTCTCCCTTTTCTTTCAACTTCTTCCTGTAATCTTTCGCTCTTTCAATTATATCCCTGGCCAGGCCATTTCCTATAGATGGTATTTTTTCAATTTCTTCAGGATTTGCTTCCGCAAGCTCTTTTATTGAACTGTATCCAAATTTCCCAAGTTCAAGAGCTGTCTTTTCGTCGATTCCTTCTATCATTGAAACTGCGGGTTTTTCTGGATTTTTATATTCGGATTCTCTCAGGACTCTTATATTCCACCCGGTTAGTTTAGAAGCAAGTCTGACATTCTGGCCTCTCTTACCTATTGCAAGAAATAGCTGTCCGTCATCAACAATGACTGTTGCTTCCTTTTTCTTTTCATCAAGGATTATTTTCTTTCCAACCGCAGGACTCAAGGAGTTCATTATATATTTGCTAATATCTTCGACCCACGATACGATTTCGACCTTCTCTCCGTTCAACTCCCTCATTATGTTTTTTATCCTGCGCGCCTTTTCTCCCACGCACGTTCCAACCGCATCAACCTTTACATCAGTTGAAACAACCGCTACTTTAACAAGGTCTCCCGGAAATCTTGCAATTGATTTGATTTTTATCGTTCCGTCCTTCAACTCGGGAATCTCATTCTCAAGAAGTTCTTTTACAAAATTGGGATGAGTTCTGGAGAGTATTACCTGATACATTCCCCTGTTTGGCTTTCTTACTTCTATTATATAAGCTTTTATAGGATTTCCAACCCTGAAATGTTCGTTCTCCAATTTATGAAGATGCGGAAGCAATCCCTCTGTCTTACCTATGGAAATTACAATATTGTTTTCCTCAAACCTCTCAACCCTTCCGCTCACCATAGAACCTTCCAGTTTTTTAAATTCATTATAGACGGTTGACTTTTCAGCCTCGCGCAAACGCTGCATAATAACATGTTTTGCAGTTTGAGCGGCAATTCTTTCCCACGGGAAATTTGGAGGCGGAATCTCTTCTCCTTTTTCGTTTAGAAACTTCAGGTCCCCCGTCTCTGGATTAATTCTGATATTAACATTTTCATCAAGACCTGCTTTCTTTCTATAGACGGTCAAGAGCCCGCTTTCCAGCGCATTGATGAGAAAATTCTTGTCTATGCCCCTTTCCTTTTCCCAGTAGTCAAGCAGGATAATCAATTCCCGATTCATTCAAACACCTCCGTTGTAATTGTATGAAATCCCGGGCATTATGTCAAATCAAAGAGACATTCTTTGTGCAAGGGAGGTCTCCTCTTCATAATAGAGGCGAATACATTATTTTTTCTATTGAATATGCTGTTTTCTTCTTTTCAGGCCAGCCCTTAAATTGAAATTGAATGGTCACTGCAAGACCGGTAAAGACCGCAGCTTATGAAAATTTCATAAATACCTCACGACGGGACTGTTGTTCTTTTGTCAAATTTCTGCTATACTTTTGAAACAATTATGTAACTTTTAAATTCAAATGGAGTGGATAAAGCAGAATAATTTTTTTATCGGTACACTTCTGGTAGAAATACGAAGTATTAAGGTCCCCAACGAGAACGGGACATCAAGAAGACTCAGGATTTCCACCGTAGGGCAGAATCCTTCCCTGTTTACTAAAATCCCTGCGGAGGGACGGCTTTTCAAATCCGATAAAGGACAAATAGGCGTTTTTATTTCGGGCAAGAACAGCTCCGCCATAAAGGTGGGAAGCAATTATGCGATTCAACAGAATCTGATAGTCGCATTAAACACTTTGAGCAAGAAACCTTTGCAAAAACTCCTGAAGAATACCCGTGTCGAACTAATTGAAATTGACGGAACAATCGTGGGCATTGAGAAATGAAAAAGAACAATGGATCTGCCGAAATGCTCCAGAATATAAAATCATTTGCAGAACGAAAATCCATTATGGTTTACCTTGTGGGCGGATACATAAGGGACCGGCTGCTCAGAAGAAAAAGTAATGATATTGATATCGTAATGGAAGATGATGCTTTGTCATTCGCAAAAGAATTTGCTCACGAATACCATTTGCCTCAACCCATTTTTTATGGAAGATTTGGCACTGCAATGATTGAACTGTCGGGAATAAAGATTGAGTTTGCAACTGCACGCAAAGAAAGTTATCCCGAAGATTCAAGAAAACCCTACATCAGAAAGGCAACCATAAGCGATGATTGCAAGAGAAGGGATTTTACCATTAATTCAATAGCGGAAAATCTCATAACCGGAGATATACTGGATTTTTTCGGAGGGCTGGCTGACATCAGAAAGAAAATAATAAGAACGCCGATTTCTGCCGAAAGTACTTTTTATGATGATCCGCTCAGAATATTAAGGGGAATCAGATTCGCTACGAGATTCCGATTTCAAATAGATAATGAAACGCTGGAAGGAATGAAAAAAAACGTAACGCGTTTGTCAATTGTCAGCCATGAAAGAATATCGGACGAGATAATGAAGATTCTTGAATCACATATTCCATCAAGAGGATTTTATCTAATGGATGACATTGGCGTTCTTTCCTCATTGCTTCCTGAAGTTTATAAGCTAAAAGAAAAACAAACAGCGCATGCATGCAAGGAACTTTTCCCTCACACACTTAAGGTGCTTGATAATGTGAGTGAACATACAAAAGATGTCTATCTTAGAATGGCTGCCCTGTTGCATGATATAGGTAAACCCACAACATTCAGAGTAGATAAAGGCAAGGTAAGTTTCCACAGACATGAGTTTCTGGGTCAAAAAATGGCGTATATTCTGTGCCGACGATTAAATATACCCGAAGATAAGAATAGATTTATCGGCAGAATAATAAGGTTTCATCTGCGACCGCACCTCCTTGCAAAAGAGACTCCAACAGATAATGCCCTTAGAAGATTCATAAGAGAACTCGGTAGAGATATCAGACCTCTCTTCGTACTTGCCAAGGCCGATCTGACCAGTCACAATATTGCAAAAGTGAGAGAGGCTCTTGAAAAGTTAACTCTTCTTGAGGACAGAATACGGGAGATTAACAGAAGAGACAGACTTACATGTTTCAAGCTTGCATTGGACGGATACGCGATAATGGAAATTCTCGCAATCCCCCAGGGCAAGAAAGTGGGAGTAGTGAAAAGAAAACTTGAAGGTCTTGTCCTTGATGGTATAATTAAAAACAGAAAACGTTCTCTGACTAAATACCTGAAAGAAAACAGGGAAGTTCTTCTGTAATAAAGGTCGGGATGGAGAAAAACAGTATTTTATGGGCACCGTGGCGACTTGGTTATGTCAGAACAATCCCTCAAAAAGGCTGCTTTCTGTGCAGGGCTTTTAGAACAAGAATAGAGGAGGACGAGAAAAATTTTCTTCTGTACAGGGGCAAATACAACTTTGTCATACTGAATATTTTTCCTTACAATAACGGTCACACAATGGTTGTTCCCATAAGGCATATAAAAAATCTGGAAAGTCTCTCTCATCAAGAGGAAAAGGAGTTCATGTTCCTGATCAGATCTTCAGTGACGATACTGAAAAAAACCCTTCATCCGCAAGGTTTCAATATTGGGATAAATCTGGGAAGGGCGGCAGGAGCAGGGTTGAAAAATCATATACATGTACACATTGTTCCCCGATGGATAGGGGATACAAATTTTGTACCAGTGGTTTGCAAATTAAAAATTATTTCACAATCTATGGAGCAACTTTACCGTCTTCTTCACCCGGAATTTGATAAAATCAGAAAATGTACATAGCAGATTTTCATATTCATTCCAAATACAGTCGTGCCACAAGCAAGAATATGGATATCCCCGAACTCGCACGATGGGCAAAATACAAGGGAATAAACCTTCTCGGGACAGGAGATATAACCCATTTCTTATGGTTTCATGAGTTAACCAATATACTCAAGGAAACAGACAGGGAGGGTATCTATTCGTACGACGGAATTGATTTTATCCTCACCGGTGAAGCCTGCAATATTTTTGATGAAAAAGGAAAAGTCAAGAAAATCCACAACATGCTTTTTCTTTCATCCTTTGCCAGAGCTGAGAAATTAAACAGGGTGCTGGAACGATACGGAGACATAAACGCTGACGGAAGACCCATACTGCAGATGGATGCAAGAGAACTTGTAAAAATAGTCCGGGATATTGACGAGAAGGGATTCGTTGTGCCCGCTCATATATGGACGCCTCATTTTTCATTATTTGGCTCAAATTCCGGCTTTGATTCCATCTCAGAATGCTTCGGAGATTTTACATCGGAAATCTTTGCCCTGGAGACAGGATTGAGTAGTGATCCTGCAATGAACTGGATGGTTTCTTCGCTGGACAGATTTTCCTTAATTTCCGATTCAGACGCTCATTCCGCCGGAAAAATCGGCAGAGAGTTCAATATATTCAGCGGACAATTTGATTTTTCAGGACTCAGGGATATATTGAGAACAAAGGACGTTAAAAGATTCATTTCAACAGTGGAATATTTTCCGGAAGAAGGTAAATATCATTTTGACGGACACAGAAATTGCAGTGTCTGTCTTTCTCCCGAGGAAACCCGTAAAAACAATAATCTTTGCCCTGCATGCGGAAGAAAGGTCACAATAGGAGTCATGCACCGGGTATCAGAACTTGCTGACAGAGACTACGGAGATAAACCCGCCACTTTCGTTCCCTTCAAAAAACTTGTTCCGCTTGACCAGATAATAGGCAGCATACTTGGCAAAAGTTGCGATTCAATTCTCGTTAGAAACAAATATTTCGAGGTGATTGAGCGGTTTGGAACTGAATTCTCCGTTTTGCTTGAAGTTGCCGAAAAAGACATGCTGGGCAAGATAGAGGATAACATTATAGAAGGGATTCATTTGGTGAGGAAGGAAAGTGTGAGGATTATACCAGGATATGATGGAGAATTCGGAAAAGTTGAAATTCCGCTTGGAAATAGTAAATCTGAAAACGAGCAAACCCTTTTCTGAGTTTTTCTTCAGAAGGTTTGTTCTTCACAGAAACTCGCTGTTTTTTGCGATACTGTCTGTATATCTATCCCCATTTACCCTTTTTTACCTGTTGATAATCTACTGCAAGAAGATATTGATTCCAGAAAGAAAACTGAAATTGCCTGTCATAAGCGTTGGAAACATTATTTCAGGAGGAACAGGGAAAACTCCGCTTGTCATGAGTCTTATTAAGATTCTGCAGAATCAGGGCAAGAAAATAATTATTCTTTCGTCGGGAGTTGATGATAATTTTTCAAAGAGCAGGGATGAGATTCTCATGATAAGCAAGAAGTTCCACGGACTGACATTTTCATCCAAGAAAAATAAAAAAATAAAAGAAATTGTTACGGACAGATACCGCTCTTATGACATTTGCGTCATAGACGACGGGTTTCACTGCCATCATATCCACAAGGATCTTGATATTCTTGTAGTGGACATGTCAAACCCTTTTGACAACAACATGGTTATCCCCTCAGGTCTTTTGAGAGAACCAATACCATCAATAAGAAGAGCCGATATTTTTATCCTCACACATCCTTATATGGTCAACGCGCGTGAAGCCGCGAAACTGAGGATTTATCTTGAGAAATTAAAGAAACCGGTATTTGTTATGGATTATGAGATTGAATGTCTGAAAAACCCAGACAGGGAAATACCTCCCGAAACTATCCAGGGCAGAAACATCATTGCCATTGCTGGAATAGGGAATCCTCTTAACTTTTTTCATTTACTGTTGAAATGGACACCAGAAAGAATATACGGAGTTATCTATCCTGATCATTTTCGATACAGGGATTTCGATATTCATGAATTATATGGCCTGTATATCAAAAAGAATCCAGATTACATTGTTACAACCGAAAAAGATTATGTCAAACTCCAAGGAAAATGCCCCCCAGAACTACCATTATTCTATATAAAGACCAGAAATATAATCACCAATACAAACAGAGCAAACAAGAATTTTGACGCATTTTTGTCTGAAATGTTATAATAGCTCGCTTTAAGAAATCCCTTAAAACCTGCAAATACAGCAAGACGGCAAAGGTCAAAGATGATATACATTCCATGCTCTATGCTGCCCTTATGAGGGTAAAGGAGGATACCATGGGTTTTGCCCCTTCAAGATTTATCAGTCAGAAAATCGAAGAACTGCAAAAAAAAATCGGTCGCACAAAGAAAACACTGATAGCCACCTCAGGCGGAGTTGACAGCATGACCTGCGCGATGCTTGCCAGGAAAGCCCTCGGAAATAACCTTATCGTGCTTTACCTTGACGATGGGCTGATGAGAGAAGGAGAGTCCGAAGAGATAAGAAAATTCTTTGAAAGCATAGGTATGGAATTGCAGATATGGGATGTAAAAGAAAAGTTTTTTGAAGGGCTGAAGGGCAAGATTGATCCGGAAGAAAAAAGGATGATATTCAGAGATCTTTTTTATAAAACACTCGGGCAGGCAGCCAAGAGCTATTCCGTGGATTTTCTGATTCAGGGAACAATAGCTGCGGATATAGCTGAAACGCAGAAAGGGATCAAGACCCAGCACAACGTACTATCCCAGATAGGAATTAATCCCTCTTATTTCGGATTGAAGATAGTAGAACCTCTCAGGGAATTATATAAACACCAGGTGAGAGAAGTGGCGCGAAAAATTGGATTGCCCAGGAAATTCGCAGAAAGAAAACCTTTCCCTGGCCCCGGTCTTGCAACAAGAATTATAGGCGAGGTCGTTCCTGAAAGAGTTGAGAAGATACGCAGGGCCACCAGGATTGTGGAAAGCATGATAAAGGGCACAAGCGTTTTTCAGGCATTCGCGGTACTTCTGTCCGACAGGGCAACGGGAATGGTGAATGGAAAAAGGGTTTATGGCGATATCATTGCAATACGATCTGTTGATTCCAGAGATGCTCTCACAGCAGAACCTTCCAAGATCCCCATGACGACTCTTTATGCGATACGTGATAGAATAATAGAGGAAATCCCCGGTGTGGTAAAAGTGGTCTATGACATAACGCCAAAACCTCCGAGTACCATAGAATACATATAAAATTCAATTTTCCAACAATGAATGAAAACTGTGGAATTTTCGGGCTATGCAACACAGGTAAGGAAAATGCAGCAAAAGATATCTGCTACGGCATTTTCAAACTTCAACATCGCGGACAGAGATACTGCGGAAT
>Ga0116202_10000053_pt1 | contig 49763 bp, 53 predicted proteins | sample LakKivw325mmetaG_FD_94479 | JGI IMG/M metagenome (GOLD analysis project Ga0116202, IMG submission 94479) | Anoxic lake water microbial communities from Lake Kivu, Rwanda to study Microbial Dark Matter (Phase II) - Lake Kivu water 325m metaG | ecosystem: Environmental > Aquatic > Freshwater >... | reverse complement strand
GGAATGAAGTCCTGAATCTGGAAAACACAATTACGCGCAATAAGGAGCGCATCGGCCTTTCCCATGAAAGAATCGCCGAGCTGGAGGAAGTCAAGAAGCACCTCGACGAGCAGGTGGGGCAGACCCAGAGCCGCCTCAAGCTCGACGAAGAAAAACTCAACAGCGTCAAAGACGAATACAACGGGATAGAGAAGAACATCGAAGAGAAAACCGCGCTATTGAAAGAAAAAGAGGAAGAACTCAACAATTTGAACTCCGCCATTAAATTATCGCTGGATAACATTACCAGGGCCAAGAGGGGCATACTGGAACTGGCGGCCGGGCTTGCCCATGCCAAAAATGAAGTTGCGGATTTTACCGCCAAAGAGCAGATCCATCTGGCGCGCCAGAAAAGGCTGGAGATTGAGAATGCCAAGGTGCGCGAGGAAAAATCTCAGGCAGAGGCTAACCTTAATGATATCGCAGAGGAACTGGCTGATTTAGATAAGGATTTCAGCGAACTGGGTTCAAAGGCCTCGGCGGCAAAAGAAGAATTAGGGCAGGAAAATATCTCTTTAAGCCAGATTAATGTTTCGCTTGCGGATTTAGACAAGCGGAGACTCGCCTTAGACTCGCAGCGGCAGTTCCTCGATGAACTGAAAACCAAATACGAGGATATCGGCGAGTCTATGAATGCGCTGCTGTATCTGGATAAAATGCCGGGCGAGAAGAGTTCGGGTTTACTGATAAGGATTAAAGAATACCTTGACCTTGACAAGGGCGAAAAGGCGATTGCGGATTTTGCCAGGGTAAAAATTTCGGGCGAGGCAAAGCCCATGGATTTGGATACCCAAAAAATCAGCGAGCATATTGTCCAGATTGAATCTAAAATTACCGCCCTGAAAGGTAATAAAACCAGAAGCGAAGCGCGTATCGCAGGGTTGAATAACAATATCCAGGCCCTGCAGGAGGAACTGCGCAGGCAGGAGATGGTCCTGGTGAACAAGCGCGCCCAGCATAAAACTGCCCAGGATGAGGCAGGCAAGATAAGCGAGGAAGAAAATATTATTGCCCTGGAGCTGTCGGATGTGGAGGGCTCGCTTTCGCAATTACGCGCGGAATTAAATAGTGCGAAGTCTAATCTCGGGCGGCTCGAAAACGAACTTAAAAATTCCGAAGATTTGATTTCCGAAGAACAGAACAAAATTAATTCCAACAACCGCCTTAAAGAAGGCGCAATCGTCGCCATCACCCAGACGAAGGCCGAAGTAGAGGCGCTAGGTAAACGCATTATTTCCGACCAGGCTACCATTGCGATACTCGACGATACCTACCGTCAGGATAAAGAGGCGCTTCGCAACCAGCAGGAACAGAAGGAGGGCGCGAGCGCCAAACAGTTATCCCTGGAAGCGGAGATTAAAGATTTAGAAGAGGGCATCGGCAAGGCAACGGAGGATATCGAAAAACAGAAATCCGGACTTAAGGATGTCGAAGCCGGTTATGTCGCGGTTTTGGACGGCACGAGCGGTATCGTCCAGAAGATAGAACTGGATAAAAAAGAAGTGGATAATATCAAGAATAAACGCTACCAGCTGCAGGTGCAGGCCAAGGACGTGGAGTTTAAATACCTCGGTATGAAGGAGAGGATTTTGCAGGGGTATAAGGTGGACCTCGATACTTTAGAGGAGGTTCCTTCGGGGCTTGATGAAAATACGCTTGCGGTTGAAATCCGGACGATGAAAGAAAAATTAGATTCCTACGGCACGGTCAATCTTGTTGCTATTGAAGAATACGACGAGCTTAAGAAGCGCTATGATTTTCTGACCCAGCAGCAGAACGATTTACTGACGGCCAAGGATTCCCTGCACAACGCCATCCTGAAACTAAATAAGACCACCAAACAGATGTTCCTGGAGACCTTCCAGAAGGTGAGCGAGGAGTTCCGCAATTATTTCAGGCTGCTTTTTAACGGCGGCGATGCCCGGGTGTTTTTAATTAATGAAGAAGACCCCCTGGAATCCGGGATTGAGATTATCTGCCGGCCGCCGGGGAAAAAATTGCAGAACGTGCTTTTGTTGTCGGGCGGGGAGAAGTCGATGTCGGCGATAGCGCTGGTATTTGCTATCTTCAAGGTTAAACCCGCGCCTTTCTGCGTTTTGGACGAGATAGATGCGGCTCTGGATGAAGCGAATGTCGACCGGTTCGGGAAATTATTGCAGGAGTTTACCCGGGAATCCCAGTTTATCGTAATAACCCACAACAAGAAGACCATTGCCAATACCGACGTAATGTACGGCATTACGATGGAGGAATCCGGGGTTTCCAAGATTATTTCGGTAAAGTTTTCGGAAAGGAGCCCTGCGAGGGATAATAAATCCCAACCCGTAGCAGAGCCGGTTTAAGGAAGATAACAGCAGGTTTTATTCTTGCCCTGCTTTTTGGCTTCGTAGAGCGCCTTGTCAGAAGAAGAAAGAAGTTCCGCCGCACTCCCGCCGTTTTCCGGAAAAGAAGCCAGGCCAATGCTGACAGTAAGTTTTTTCTGAGGCAGGATCTCTTCGTGCTGGAAGGTATGCTTCGCGATATCCTGGCGCAGCCTTTCCGCAATCAAATAGGCCTCGTTTTTCTCCGTCTGCGGTAATATAATCGCAAATTCTTCCCCGCCGTAACGGCAGACCAAATCCATCTTGCGGGAGCGGGTCTTTAAGAGCGCCGCCAGTTCCTTAAGGATCTTGTCGCCTGCCTGGTGCCCCAGCGCGTCGTTATAAACCTTGAAGTCGTCGATATCAACCATCATCAGGCTGAGGCGGCCCTGTACGGCCTTGGTTTTTTCCAGCTCATCCTGGAGGAGATAACGGAAATAGCCGTGGTTCCAGAGTTCGGTCAGTGAGTCGGAATGGGCGCGCACCACCGTTTTCTCGTAAAGATGCGAATTGTCAATTGCCAATCCCGCCTGGTTAGAAAGCATGATGAGCATCTGCAGGTTGTCCTTGGTAATAGGTTTTCTGGTAATGAAGTTATCGGCAATGATAATACCGTTGACCTTATCCTTGGCTTTAAGGGGGACGACCGCGAGTTCGTCGCTTTTTAATAACTGCGCTATCGGGTCCTGCTGGTAGGCGGCAATACTGTCTTTGTTAAGATGCAGCGGCATACCCTCCAGGACCGTTAGCGCCAACAATCCGCCCTTAGTATCGTGCAGCGGAATTTTGAGGCGTTTAATCTGCTGGTTAAAGTCGGATTCCATATTATGGTTGGAGCTTTGGTAGGCGCTGATAAGGTCATCCATATCCATTTTGCTGTATTCAATATGCTTCCAGATGCGGATGGCATCCTCGCTGCTGTCCGGGCCAATCCCCATTTTTCCTTCGATAATATTTTCTTTTTCGTTTACCAGAAAGAGCATCGCGCGGTTAAATCCCAGGCCGGTGTGCGCGGTAACGCCGGTAAGAATGATATAGAGGATTTCGTCGAGTTTGAGAGTGGTGCGCATGGCGTTAGATATCTCGTAAAGGATACCGAGTTCTATGCGGGCGCGCTCCAGCTCTTTTTTTACCTGCTCTAACTGTTTCGCCTCGTCCATAATGCTTCAAATGTAGCATATTTTAGCGCCATTGTCAACCTCCCCGTAGAGACGCTTTCCTCGGCAATCCGGACAGTGTCTTTAGTTTCCCCAATCAAAAATTTTTGTTAGAAATGGTCTGTTTTTACGTCTATTAAAACAGAGGGAGGTGATCGTATGCCTACAGGGCCTAGGGTTTTAATGGAAGGAGGAAAACGTCTCTTAAATAAGTTGACAGTGAGAAGGGGGTGGGATATAATAAAATACTCTGTTTGAGGTAAATTCCCGAAAAAATCCAGTTTTTTGGTTTTAATGAGGAGGCAATGATGGCTACTACTGAAAAGAAGAAGGAAGAAGTAAAGAATATATCGGAGCGGCATAAGGCCCTGGAACTGGCATTGATGCAGATCGAGAAGCAGTTCGGCAAGGGCTCGATTATGAAGCTGGGCGGGGATGTGAAGGTCAGCGTAGAGGCTATCCCTACCGGCGCCCTGACCCTGGATTGGGCTTTGGGGGTGGGCGGACTGCCCCGCGGAAGAGTAGTGGAGGTGTTCGGGCCGGAGGCATCAGGAAAAACTACCCTTACCTTAACCGTTATTCGTGAGGTTCAAAAAAAAGGCGGGGTAGCGGCTTTTATTGATGCGGAGCACGCCTTTGATTCCACCTATGCCAAGATTATCGGGGTTAACCTTGATGACCTTTTGATTTCGCAGCCCGATACCGGCGAGCAGGCCCTGGAGATTGCCGAGACCCTCGTGCGCTCCAATGCGGTGGATGTTGTGGCAATCGACTCCGTCGCGGCGTTGACTCCGCGCGCCGAGATTGAAGGCGAGATGGGTGATGCGCATGTGGGTTTACAGGCGCGCCTGATGTCGCAGGCCCTGCGTAAGCTCACCGCCGCCATCAGCAAATCCCGCACCTGCGTTATTTTTATCAACCAGCTCCGCGAAAAAATCGGGGTGATGTTCGGTTCTCCCGAGACTACTCCGGGCGGCCGGGCGCTGAAATTTTACGCTTCGGTGCGGCTGGATGTCAGGAGAATCGCCACCTTAAAGTCCGGCGATACCGTTATCGGCAACAGGGTAAGGGTGCGGGTGGTAAAAAATAAGGTTGCCCCGCCTTTTAAAGAGGGCGAATTTGAAATCCTGCATAATGAAGGCATTGCCAAGACCGGTAGCATCGTCGATGCCGGAGTCAACCTCGGCGTGATTGAAAAATCCGGGACCTGGCTTGCATTCGGGGGCGAGAAGCTCGGCCAGGGCCGCGATGCCAGCATAAAAACCCTCAAAGAAAAACCCAAGTTACAGGATGAAATAGAAAAGGAAATCAGGAAGAAGATTGTTTTGGCTTGAACGAGGAGGCGATAATATAGCAATGAGAAGTAAAGTAATATTCTTGAGGTTAGTTTTATTGGCAATAATGGCCGTGGGTTTATCAAGGGCTGAAGCCGCGCCTGCCCCAGTAACTTCGCAAGAGAGCGGCATTGAAGATGCAGTCATTAATGTTGCCGCTACCGTCGGTAAGGCGGTCATATCCATCAGCACCGAATACACCTCTTCGCTTAAGAAGAATAAAAAAATCTATTTCAATGCTCCTTTCGGAAACGATGAATCCCTGCGCCGCTTCTTTGAAGATTTCTTCGGGGAGATGCCGGAGCAGGAATACCGCCAACGGGGGCTGGGTTCAGGCGTAATCATTGACCCCGAAGGGTACATCCTTACCAACGAGCATGTCATTGCGGATGCGGATAAAATTACCGTAACCCTTTCCGACGGCAGGGAGTTTAGGGGAGAGGTGAAGGGCAAGGATTCGCGCTCGGACCTTACCGTGATTAAAATAAATGCTGCTAACCTTCCCGCAGCGGCGTTAGGCGATTCGGATAACTTACGCATCGGTCAATGGGTGGTCGCGATAGGCAACCCCTTTGCCTTTGCGATGCATAGCCCCGAGCCTACGGTTACATCCGGCGTGGTGAGCGCCCTGCACCGCTCGCTGGGAAGGAGTTTATCGCGAGGGCGGGAGCGCGATTACAACGATTTAATCCAGACCGATGCCGCGATAAATCCCGGAAATTCCGGCGGGCCTCTGGTAAATTTAAAAGGCGAAATCGTAGGCATCAACGTCGCGATATTTTCCACCAGCGGCGGTTATCAGGGGATCGGTTTTGCCATACCCATTAATAACGCCAAGAGGATTATCTCGCGGTTAATCGAAGGCAAAAAAATCATTTACGGCTGGCTGGGCGTTACGGTGCAGGATTTGACCCAGGACTTGGCCAAACATTTAGGGCTTTCCGAAAAAGGCGGGGCGCTGGTAGCCAATGTTCTTAAGGATGGGCCGGCAGATAAAGCCGGGATAAAAGATGGAGATGTAATCAGAGAGTTTGACGGCCAGAAGGTCGCCAGCGTAAGAGAGCTCTTGAATTTAGTAGGTAAGGCCGAAGTCGGCCGTAAGGTTAAGGTGGTGGTAATGCGCGAGAAAAAAGAAATGCCTCTTAACGTCCAGATCGGCGAAAGGCCAGAAAATCTCGAAGAATCAGAGGCAGGAGTGCAGCCGGGCGAATCTAAGAAATGGCGCGGGCTTGAGGTTTCCGAAGTGAAAAAGGGCGTGGTTATCGCTGATGTCGAGCCGGCTAGCGCTGCGGACGAAGCAGGCCTCATCGCGGGAGAGATAATCCTCGAGATTGATAAGCAGCCGGTGAATAGCCTCGCGGATTACCAGAGGATTATCAAGGCGATTAAAGGGGATTGTCTGGTTAAGACCTCGCGCGGATTTTTCTTGCTCAAAGGTGAATGAAAAATCTTTTGAGAAGGCCAAAAATTACGCCTTCCTGCTTTTAAAATTCCGGTTGCGCAGCGAAAAAGAATTATTTTACCGGCTTACGCGAAAAAAGTTCGAGCCTGCGGTAATCAAAAAGATTATCGCATTTTTAAAAGAGAAGGGTTTTCTTGACGACAACGAATTCGCCCGCAGCTGGATAGCCTCGCGCGCAAAGAGGCCTTTTGGGCCGCGCCGGCTGCGCCAGGAATTAAGGCTCAAAGGCGTAGCCAAAGATATTATTGAGACAGAGTTGGCGAAGATAAGTGCGGTTTACCCGGAAGAAGAGGTTGTGGGCCGGGCGGCCCGCATAAGATTTGAAAAACTGCGCGGCCTTGAACCGGCTAAGGCCAAAAGGCGCATTTACGAATACCTGCTGCGCCGGGGTTTTTCTCCCGATGTTATCAGGGATGCCTTAGAACAATTATGAAGAGCGACCTCCTAAGAAAGAAGTTCCTGGAATTCTTCAAGTCCAAAAAACACCGCATCGTAGAAAGCGATTCCCTCGTTCCCCGCGATGACCCGACGGTATTATTTACGCCTGCAGGAATGAACCAGTTCAAAAGGCAATTCTTGGGGCTTGCCGGCGATTTCACCCGCGCTGCCTCGGCACAGCGTTGCCTGCGTACCGACGACCTGGATAAGGTCGGCAAGACCCGCAGCCATCACACCTTTTTCGAGATGCTGGGGAACTTTTCCTTCGGGGATTATTTTAAGGAAGAGGCAATCGCTTTTGCCTGGGAGTTTCTGACCGCAGAGCTCGGGATTGCCAAAGAAAAATTGTGGATTTCGGTCTATCAGGATGACGAAGAGGCCTATGGTATCTGGCGCAGGAAGATAGGGGTTGCGGAAAATAAAATCTTGAAACTCGGGGATAAAGAAAATTTCTGGCCGTCAGAGGCAAAACAAAAAGGGCCCAACGGCCCCTGCGGCCCCTGTTCCGAAATATTCTTCGACCAGGGCGAGGCTGCCGGCTGCGGAAGGGCTAACTGTAATCCTGCCTGCGATTGCGGGAGGTTCACGGAGGTCTGGAACCTGGTATTCACGCAGTTTAACCGCAAGGAAGGCGGGGTATTGGAACCCCTGCCGCGCAAAAATATTGATACCGGGATGGGGCTGGAGAGACTGGCGGCAGTAATGCAGCGCGTTACCAGCAATTTTGAAACGGATTTATTCGAACCGCTGATAAAAGAAATTACGCGCGAATGCGGCAATGATAAAAATAAGGAATTGATTTATGCCGTTGCCGACCACATCCGTGCGATTGCCTTTGCCATATACGACGGGGTGCTGCCTTCCAATGAAGCAAGGGGTTATGTGGTCAGAAAATTAATCCGCAAGAGCGTCTTACATTTAAGGTCATCGGGGATTAAGAAACCCTTTCTCTATAAACTGGTGGCGGTGCTGGCAGACCTGATGGAGGAGCCCTATCCGGAATTAAAAGAGCGCCGGGAAAATATCGCGGAGATTATCCTGGCAGAGGAGAAAAATTTTATCGCTACCTTAAATTCCAGCGATGCCCTGATGACGGAGAAATTCAAACAGGCAGGCAGTGGTGTAACGCCCGAGAAGGCCGGTATTATTGCTTTTCAACTTTATGATACCCACGGCATCCCCCTGGAGTTAACCCTGGGATGGGCAGGAAAACATAATATCAAAATATCTAGGGAGGCCTTTGAGAAGGGTTTGAGCCAGCAGAAGAGCCGCTCCAAGATGCAGAGCAGTATGAAGGGCGATGTTTTTGATATCAAGGATTTACACCTCGGCGCAAAAAAGACTCAATTCTTGGGATATAAAAAAGATGAGACCCGTGCCAAAATTATCAAAATTATTAAGGACCATAAGCCGGTAAAGAAAATCGCCAAAGGCGAAGAGGCGAGGATTATCCTGGATAAAACCGTATTCTACGCCGAAGCCGGCGGCCAGATAGGCGACAGCGGAGAGCTTATCAAGGGTAAGAGTATCTTTGTTGTCTCGGATACCCAGCAGTGCGAGAAGGTCTTTGCGCACAGCGGAAAGGTAAAAGAGGGGAGTTTCAGGGTGGGCGATGAATTAAAGGCGGCAGTTGACCTCAAGCGCCGGCTTGCCATTGCCCGCAACCACACCGCTACCCATCTTTTACAGGCGGCATTAAGAAAGATTTTAGGGCCGCACGTAAAACAGCAGGGTTCCCTTGTGGCAGCGGACAGGCTGCGTTTTGATTTCACGCATTTTAAGGATATTGATAACGACCAACTGCGCCGTATTGAAGAAGAGATAAACAAGCATATCCTAGACGATATAGCGCTTACTACCGCTTCGATGGCTCTGGGGCTGGCAAAAAAGAAGGGCGCATTAGCGTTCTTCGGCGAAAAATATGAAGACAAAGTAAGGGTAGTTGAGATAGAAGGCATTTCGCAGGAACTCTGCGGCGGCACGCACCTTTCTCATACCAGCCAGATCGGAATTTTTAAAATCATCCAGGAAGGTTCGGTTGCCAGCGGGATAAGAAGAATCGAGGCGGTTACCGGCAAGGCCGCTTATGATATTATCGATAAGGACGAAAGGCTCGTCGAAGAAATACAGGCGGTACTGCGGGTGGATAAAGAGAAGATGGCGGAGCAGTTAGAGGCAAAATTAGCGCGCTTGAAAGCCCTGGAAAAAGAACAGCAGGCGCAGAAAATCGGCGAAGTAAAGGATTTGCTGGGCAATCTTATCAGCAAAGCCGAGGATATCAATAACATCAAGGTTATTGCCGAGATAATACCCGACGCCAGTATGGATATTTTAAGAAAAGCCGTGGATAGCATTAAAGAAAATGTGCCTTCCTGCGTTGCGGCTTTGGGGGCGGTTAGTAACGGCCGGGCTTTACTGGTGGTGGGTATTACCGCGGACCTTACCAAAAAAGGCTGGGATGCGGCCGGGATTATCCCTGCCGTCGCCGGAATTATCGGCGGAAGCGGCGGCGGGAGGAAGGATTTTGCCCAGGCCGGAGGCAGCGATCCCGACAGTTTCCCCCAGGCATTTGCCGAACTAAAGAAAATAATTCAAACCAGGACCTGAAAATGAAGATAATACATTTTACCAGCAAGCAATTGGAAAAAGTCTACAACCGCGAGGTCATCCGCTCCCGGCGTATCCAGGACAAGGTAAGGCGCATTATTGAAGATGTGCGGCTAAACGGCGATGAGGCAGTCCTTAAATATACCCGCAAGTTCGACAGGGTCAAACTCAACCCGAGGCAACTGAAGGTTTCCCAGATTGAAATCAGCGGCGCCTACCAGAACATCAGCCCTAATTTCGTTTCCACCCTTAAGGTGGTGATTGATAACGTAAACAAATTTTACTGTAAAAAACTGAAAAAGTCCTGGAGGATGAAGGATGCCGACGGCGTTATCCTGGGAGAAAAATACACCCCTCTGGAGAAGGTAGGGATTTACATACCGGCGGGGACAGCGCCTCTGGTTTCTACGGTCTATATGACGGTTTTACCGGCCAAGATTGCCGGAGCGAAAAGAATAGTTTTAATCAGCCCGCCGGATAAACAGGGGCATATCAATCCGCATATCCTGGTAGTAGCAGACCTCCTCAAGGTTAACGAAATCTATCGCGTGGGCGGAGCGCAGGGCGTCGCGGCTTTGGCCTACGGCACCAAGACCATACCGAAAGTGGATAAGATTGTGGGCCCCGGTAATATTTATGTCAGCGAGGCGAAAAGGCAGGTCTTCGGTTACCTTGATATCGATATGATTGCCGGGCCTACGGAGTTAGTGGTCATTGCCAACCGCCACAGCGACCCCAAATATATTATTGCGGACTTGCGCGCACAGGCAGAACATACCCAGGGCCTGGCAATACTGATTACTAATTCCAAAGGGCTAGCCAAGGAAGTCAAGAATGAACTTGCCGATATCAACGGCTTTATAATATTGACCAAGAATCTCAGCCAGGCAGTGGAGGTTGTCAATAAAATTGCGCCCGAGCACCTTGAGATTTTAGTGAAGAACCCCCAGCGGCTGGTCAAGGGGATTAATAACGCCGGCGCGATATTTTTGGGCCCTTACAGCCCCACTGCAGTAGGGGATTATGTCGCGGGGCCAAGCCACGTGCTTCCCACGCACGGCACGGCAAGGTTCTTCTCGGGATTATCAGTGCTTGATTTTATTAAAACCAGTCATATAATTAGTTATTCCAAGAAGGCGCTGGAAAAAGTCAGGGAACCCTTAGAGAAGATTGCCGGAATTGAGGGTTTAAGCAAGCATTTGGACTCGGTAAAGGCGCGGTTTTAATAGTAGGTAAGTTGGGAGAGAAGATGAGGAAGGCAATTGTAGAAAGAAAAACTAAAGAAACGGATATTACAGTAAAGCTTAATATTGACGGTAGCGGCGAATCCAACATCAAGACCGGCATCGGCCTGCTCGACCACATGCTGGAACTCTTTTCCTTTTGGGGATATTTCGATTTAGACATCAAGGCAAAGGGGGATTTTAAGATAGACATACACCACACTAATGAAGATGTAGCTATTGTGCTCGGCCAGGCTTTTAAAAAAGCATTGGGCGCTAAATTGGGTATTAGAAGAATCGGCTCTGCATCGGCGCCCATGGAAGAGGTAATGGCTGATGTTACCGTCGATATCAGCGGAAGGGGTTCATTTAAATTAAGCAGGACAAGCCCCGGTGCAATAATAACAAAAGAGGAACAAGAAAAATACGATGTAACTTATGCAGAACATTTTTTTGAATCTTTTGCTAAACAGTTAGGTATGAATTTAAATATAGCTATCCATGTTCCCATGGCTGTTAATTTATATGATTTACACACGACGCTGGAGCCTGTCTTTAAGGCCCTGGGTATAGCTTTAGACCAGGCCACTCAAATAGACCCTCGCCGTAAAGGTATTCCCTCCACCAAAGGCGTGATTGACTAAATGATAGCCATCATTGACTATGGTATGGGTAATATCCACAGCGTGCAGAAGGCGCTGGAGTATTTTGGCGCCTCTACTGTGGTCACCGGCAAGCCGCAGGAGGTTATTAAAGCCGAGAAGCTGGTACTGCCGGGAGTAGGTGCTTTTGACGACGCAGCTTTAGAACTGGAAAAACAGGGGTTGGCACAGGCAATCAGGGAGCATATCAAGGGTAATAAGTTATTTCTGGGGATATGCCTGGGGATGCAGCTTTTATTTGAATCCAGCGAGGAGGCGCGCGATAAAAGCGGCCTCGGCATCTTAAAGGGCGGGATAGAGAGGTTCGCTTTAAATCAGGGAGTCAAGATTCCGCACATGGGCTGGAACCAGCTTAATATCAAGAAGCAGGATTGCCCTTTACTAAAAGGCGTTAAGGATAATGCCTACGTTTATTTCTGTCACTCTTATTATCCGGCGCCTGCCGACAGGGAAGTTATAGCGGCAACTACTGATTACGGGGGAGAGTTTGCATCTTTAGTCTGGGATAAAAATATTTATGCGGTGCAGTTTCACCCCGAGAAGAGCCAGGAAACAGGGCTTAGGATGCTGAAGAATTTTGTGGAGTTAAAGAATTAGAATGCTTATCATCCCCGCGATAGATTTACAGGACGGCTGCGTAGTAAGGCTGGTGCAGGGCAAGTTTGACCGCAAGGTCTATTCCCGCGATCCCCTGAAAACCGCCAGGCACTGGGTAAGGCAGGGCGCGAGACTGCTGCATGTAGTAGACCTCGACGGCGCTATAAACGGCAAGCCCAGAAACCTCCCGAGCATAAGAAGAATTACCGGCGGCGTTGATATTCCGGTAGAGTGCGGAGGGGGAGTGCGGAGTATTGAAACCATCAAGTCTCTCTTGAACAGCGGGGTAGCGCGGGTGGTCCTCGGAACGAAAGCCGCAACCGACAACAAATTTCTTAAAAAAACCCTGAAGCAGTTTAAAAATAAAATTGTCGTCAGCGTTGATGCCAAAGGCAATAACGTCTGCATCAGGGGTTGGCAGGACAAAACCGGGCTGGAGGCCGCCTCTTTTATCAGGGGCTTGAAAAAAATTGGCCTTAAGGAAATTATCTACACCGATATCTCCAGGGACGGGACCCTTAAGGGCCCTAATATTAAAGATACGAGGGATATTTTAAAAAAAACGGGAGTTAAGTTAATCGTTTCGGGCGGGATATCCGCGCTGGACGATATCCGGCGCTTTAAAGTCCTGGAAAACCAGGGCCTGATGGGTATAATTATAGGCAAGGCCCTTTATGAAGGAAAGTTTACTTTAACCCAGGCATTAAGGTTTGCTTAAGAAAGGAGCGGGGTATGTTTAACAAGAAAACCGTTTTATTGTTAATGCCGTTTCTCATTATAGGCTTAAGCGGATGCGCTACCGCCAGAAAAAAAGACCTCGAGAGGCAGGCGCTGAAAAATCAGATTTCAGTCTTAGAGGCGCAGATTCAGGTCAAAGACCGGGAAATCAGCAGTTTAAGAGATGCCCTTGATGAAGCCGGCCTCGAGAAGAGAGAGGCGCTTGCCAAAAAGGCATTAGTCGGCGAGGTCAAATCCCGGCCCAAGGCCAAAGATATTCAACTGGCTTTGAAAAACGCCGGTTATTACGCAGGGGTCGTTGACGGTAAAATCGGCAAAGCCACCAGGAGCGCCATCAGGGCCTTCCAGAAGGCGAATGGTTTAGCTGTTGACGGAAAGGTCGGGAAGCAGACCTGGGCACTTTTAGGGAATTATCTTTACCAGAAGGTAAAATAAAACAGCGATGCTGACGAGGCGCATCATACCCTGTTTGGATATCAAGGAAGGCCGGGTAGTCAAAGGGGTCAAGTTTCTGGGCTTGCGCGATGCCGGAGACCCGGTGGAGATAGCAAAGATTTATGACGGCCAGGCCGCGGATGAGCTGGTATTTCTGGATATCACCGCCAGTTTTGAAAAGAGAAAGACCCTGGTTGAGCTGGTAGAAAAGATTGCCCGTAACATCTTCCTGCCTTTTACCGTCGGAGGCGGCGTCAGGGATATCGCGGATATCCGCGACCTTTTAAGCGCCGGGGCAGACAAGGTCTCTATCAATACCGCGGCGGTAAAGTGCCCGGAGCTGATTCAGGAGGCTTCCCGCAAGTTCGGCAGCCAGTGTATCGTGGTAGCAGTTGACGCTAAGAAGAAAACGGGTAAAGAAAGCTGGGAGGTTTATATCAACGGCGGCAGGACTCCCGCGGACTTGGATGCGCTGGAGTGGGCAGCGGAGGCAGCGGCGTTAGGAGCAGGCGAAATACTGCTTACCAGCATGGATTATGACGGCACCAAAGACGGGTATGATATCGCGCTTACGAGAAGTGTTACCACAAGGGTTAATATACCGGTAATCGCCTCAGGCGGCGCAGGGAAATTAGAGCATTTTTACGAGGTAATCACCCAGGCAAATGCCGATGCGTGTCTAGCCGCCTCGTTATTCCACTATCAGGAATATAGCGTAAGGGAAGTAAAGGAATACCTCGCGAAGAAAGGAATAGCAGTGAGGATATGAAGAAAAAATTAAACCTCAAGGATTTAAAATACGACCGCCGGGGATTGATTCCGGCGATTATCCAGGATTATAAGAGCGGCGAAGTCCTGATGCTGGCCTATATGAACAAGGAGTCGCTTCGGCGCGCCATCAGGCTCGGTAAAACCTGTTTCTGGTCGCGCTCGCGCAGGGAATACTGGGTTAAGGGCGTTACTTCGGGTTGCTACCAGTATATCAGGAGCATCTCTTATGACTGCGATATGGATGCGCTTTTAATCAAGGTGCGCCAGGTGGGCGCGGCTTGCCACACCGGAAATCGCAGTTGTTTTTACCGTAAAATAAAGTAATCAGTATGTATTATCCAGACTTAAAAACATTTTTAAAATTAAGCGCAAAGGGAAACCTTATCCCGGTTTACAAGGAGATTAATACTGACCTTGACACCCCGGTTTCGGCATTTCTGAAGTTAAACAAAGACGATTACGCCTTTTTACTGGAATCCGTGGTCGGCCAGGAGAAAATCGCCCGCTATTCCTTTTTAGGCAGCAGGCCTTGCCTGGTTTTTAAAAGCAAGGGGAGGCTTATCGAAATCATCGATACCCATAAGAAGAAAACCCGTAGATTCCTCACCCTGGCCGATCCGCTGGAGGAAATAAAGAAGATTATGGCGGCATTCAATCCGGTAACGGTAAAAGGCCTGCCGCGCTTTTACGGCGGGCTGGTAGGCTATATCGGTTACGATATGGTGCGCTTCTTTGAAAAACTGCCGGATAAGAATAAAGACGATTTGAAATTACCGGATGCGGTATTCATCCTTACCGATACAATTCTTGCCTTTGACCACATCAACCACACTATCAAGATTATTTATAACGTGATATTACCGGCGAATAAAAAGCTTTCCCGCGGGAAGAAACTTAAAGTTTACCGCAATGCCGTAAAAAGGATTGAACTGATAGATAAACAGCTAAAGGCGTGCATATCCGAGAAGGAACCCAGGGGGAAAATCGCCGTTAAACCCAAAATGGTTTCCAACCTTACGAAGCCAGAGTTCTGCCGGATGGTTTCCCGCGCCCAGAAATATATCAGAAGAGGGGATATTATCCAGACAGTATTATCCCAGCGCTTCAGATTCAAGACTAAAAAGCAACCCTTTGAAATCTACCGCAGTTTAAGGAGTATCAACCCCTCGCCTTATATGTTCTTTCTAAAATTAAAGGACGTCGCCCTCATCGGCTCCTCCCCGGAGATCCTGGTGCGCTGCGAAGAAGGGATAGTCGAGACCCGCCCTATCGCCGGTACCCGTGCGCGCGGCAGGAACGAAGAGGAGGATATAAGGCTGGAGAAAGAACTCTTAAACGATGCCAAGGAGAGGGCAGAGCATATTATGCTGGTGGATTTAGGCAGGAACGATCTGGGACGGGTTTGCCAGGCAGGCAAAATTGAGGTAGACGAGTTGATGAGCACAGAAAGGTATTCCCACGTAATGCATCTGGTAACCAATGTCAAGGGGGTACTGGATAAGCGTTATGATATTTACGATGTGCTGCGTGCCTGTTTTCCCGCCGGCACGGTCAGCGGCAGCCCAAAAATCCGCGCAATGGAGATTATTGACGAACTGGAAAACATCCGGCGCGGGCCTTATGCCGGTTGCGTGGGGTATTTCAGTTTTTCCGGAAATATGGACACCTGCATTACCTTAAGGACTATTGTTGCCCAGAAGGGCACGGCCTATATCCAGGCCGGCGCCGGGATTGTCGCAGATTCTGTTCCGCAAAGAGAATATTGCGAGACCGTAAACAAGGCCAAGGCCCTGTTTGAGGCCTTGCAAGGATAATAAAAGGAGGATGGTATGGCAGTCCGCATCAGGTTAAGAAGAATCGGCAAGAGGCCCAAGAAAAAACCGCATTTTCGCATAACGGTATTTGATGAGCGCCGCGCCCGGGACAGCAGGTATATCGAAGAATTGGGTTTTTATAGCCCGGTTACCGGCGTGATAAAAGTCAATAAGGAACGCCTGGAGTATTGGGTCAAAAAGGGCGCGCAACCTTCAGAGACTATTAAGAACCTGGTTAAAAAAGCTGAATCGCTTAAGGAGGCTTAAGATGCCGCAAGGTCAGACAGTCAACCCCGTCATCCAGTTGTTCCCTTTAATATTTATCTTTGTCATTTTTTACTTCTTACTCATCCGTCCGCAAAAAACCAAAGAGAAGGAGCACCGCCGCATGCTTGACAATATCAAGAAGAACGACGAAATTGTTACATCGACGGGGATACACGGCACGGTGGTAAACGTTAAGGATAAAACCCTGATATTGAGAGTAGACGATAATGTTAAAATCGAGATTGAAAAGAACTGCGTAGCCTATATCAAGAAAAGCGGCGAACTCCAGGAGCCAAAGGCCTAAAAAACCATGGATAGAAAACTCATCTACAGAATATTGCTGGTTGTTGCGGTAATCGGGTTGTGTTTGTATTTTGCTTTTCCCCTGGATAGAAGGATAAACCTCGGCCTGGATTTAAAGGGCGGGATGCACCTTCTCTTTAGAATCGATACCAGCGGCCTTTCCGATGACGCTAAGGCGGACGCGGTGGAGCGCGCCAAGGAGAATATCCGCGAGGCCATTGACCGGCTCGGGGTGCGCGAACCCATTATCCAGAAGCAGGGGACAGACGGGCTGGTGGTGCAGCTGCCGGGTATCACCGACCGCCAGGGGGTCCTGGACGTTATCACTACCGTAGGGTATCTGGAGTTTAAGATTGTTTCGGATGACAGCCAGAAACTCCAGGAGGCCTTAGCAGGCAATGTCCCGGAAGGCTACGAATTAAAGCAATCGCAGGAGAATAAGGAGCCGTTGCTTCTTGAGAAGAAGAGTGTCCTGACCGGCGAATCCTTAAAGAGCGCCAACATTGATTTTGGGGAATACAGCCAGCCCAGGGTAGACCTGGAGTTTAACAGCGAAGGGACCAAAAAGTTTGCCGAGATTACCCGTAATAATATAGGTAAGAGACTGGCGATCCTCCTGGACGGCAAGGTGCAGTCTGCTCCGGTAATCCGCGAGGAGATCCCTTCCGGCAAAGCCAATATTACCGGAAGGTTCACCCAGGAGCAGGCCCAGGCCCTTTCTTTAATCCTGCGCCGCGGCGCCTTGCCTGCGCCGGTAGTATTGGAGGAGGAGAGGACCGTCGGACCGTCGCTCGGCCAGGACTCGATTAATAAGGGAATATTTGCCAGCGTCATAGGCGGCATCCTGATTTTTGTCTTTATGGCAGTTTATTATCTTTTGGCCGGCGTAATTGCGGATATCGCATTATCCTTAAACCTTCTGATAATCTTAGGCGGATTAGGGATGTTGCCGCTTTTATTCGGAGTTTCCGCAACCCTCACTCTTCCCGGCATTGCCGGTATTGCCCTGTCTTTGGGTATGGCAGTAGATGCCAACGTCCTCATCAATGAAAGGATTCGCGAGGAACTGAATACCGGAAAGACGCTGCGCAATGCTGTCAGTAACGGTTATAGCCGGGCCTTTAGCGCAATCTTCGACTCTAACCTTACTACCCTCATTGCGGCGTTTCTTTTGTTAGGGTTCGGAACCGGCCCGATTAAGGGTTTTGCCGTTACCTTAATCATCGGTTTGATCGCCAGTATGTTTACTGCGATTGTAGTAACCCGCGTGATCCTTGAAGTGTTGCTGGAATTAGGCGTGGTGAAGTCGCTGCCGATGTTGCGTTTCTTCAAAGAGACCCACCTTGACTTTATCGGCAGGAGGAAAATCTTTTATGCCGTTTCTATTGTCGTGATTACGGTAGGGCTAATCGTATTTTTTGAGAAAGGCAGACAGGCTTACGGGATTGATTTTGCCGGCGGGCAGTTACAGGAATACAGTTTTAAGAATGCCCCTTCTATAGATACAGTGCGCGAGGCAATGAAAGAACTTAACCTCGCTGATGCCTCAATCCAGCAATTTAAGGAAAATCCCCGTGTCGTACTCATCAAGACCGGTTTGGTAGAAGGCGAGGTGATTACCGATAAATTAAAAGAGAAGTTTCCGGGAGAGGTTATCGAGGTGCTTAAGGTCGAGAAGGTAGGTCCTGTCGCCGGTCAAAACCTCAAGGTCAAGGCGCGCAATGCCATTATCTGGTCGCTGGTAGGCATACTTATTTACGTGGCTTTCAGGTTTAAGCATTTTAATTTCGCCGCCGCCGGAGTTATCGCGCTTATCCACGACGTGCTGGTAGCGTTAGGCGCCCTGGCCATAACCGGCAGGTCAATCGACCTTTTAAGCGTTACCGCCTTCCTGACCATCGCCGGCTATTCCATCAACGATACCATTGTCATTTATGACCGTGTCCGGGAAAATAGCAGGCTGCAGCGCCGTATGGGGCTTAAGGAGTTAATTAACTTAAGCGTTAATCAGACCCTTTCCAGAACCATCCTCACCTCAGGCGTGACGCTTATGATGGTAGCCTCAATCCTCGTTTACGGCGGAGAGGTCCTGAGTAATTTTGCCTTTACGCTTCTGGTAGGTTTTATCTCCGGAGTATATTCCACGGTTTATATCGCTTCTCCTCTGGTGCTTGCCTGGGAGCGCCGTAAAAAGAACCGGCCGTAAGAACTCCATGTTTAAATCATTTAAACTTTATACAGGCGAGGTTATTGCCTTCGATAACCTGCAGGCGGTTTTAACCGGCTTTAATTATAAGCGCCAGGAGAAGGTCGCGGAGGAGGGGGATTTCTCCCGGCGCGGCAATATCATCGACATTTTCCCCTTTACCTTTGAGTTACCCCTGCGCGTTGAACTCGACATCGACGCCGTTAAATCCATAAAAAGTTTTGACCCCGCCACCGGAATGCCCCTGTGGGAGCACAAGATGGCGATTATCCTGCCGTTTAAGAGCTCCTCCCGCACTAAAACCCTGCCTTTCAGCGCAGATTTACCCCTCGAAAATTTCCTTGACCTTGACCCCGGCGACTATGTGGTGCACACCGAGCACGGCATCGGCAGGTTCCAGGGGATGGAAAAAATCAAGATTAAGGACAAATACCAGGACCACCTGGTAATAGAATATGACCGCCAGGAGAAATTATATGTGCCGGTGGAGGAGATGCACCTTATCCAGAAGTATATTGCCTTTCAGGCGAGGAGGCCGAAACTTTACCGGTTAAGCAGTAAGGAATGGCAGCGCGTCAAAAACAGGGCCAGGAAGGGGATACAAAAATTAGCCTGGGAGCTTCTTTCCCTGGAAGCGATGCGCAGAAGCGTCGGAGGTTTTGCTTATTCTCCCGACAAAGACTGGCAGCAGCAGTTTGAGGCCACCTTCCCGTATAAAGAAACTCCGGACCAGGTGAAGGCCACTATTGAGGTTAAGCGCGATATGGAATTACCGCGGCCGATGGACCGCCTGCTTTGCGGGGACGTAGGTTACGGGAAGACCGAGGTGGCGATGCGCGCCGCATTTAAGGCCACGATGGATAACAGGCAGGTGGCGTTTCTGGTGCCTACCACAATTCTCGCCGAGCAGCATTACCAGAATTTCAGCCAGCGGCTCAAGGATTTCCCTCTCAATATCCAGATGCTCTCCCGTTTTAAGACTGCCGCGGAACAAGAGAAGATTATTGAGTGTATTGCCGACGGCACGGTGGATATCGTAATAGGGACGCACCGACTGCTTTCCGGCGACATTAATTTTAAAAATCTGGGGCTGTTGATTATTGACGAAGAGCAGCGCTTCGGGGTAAAGGCGAAAGAGAAGATTAAAGCGATGCGGCTTTCCTGCGACGTATTGACCCTCACCGCCACCCCTATACCGCGTACCCTCTATATGAGCCTGATGAGCATTAAGGACCTCTCGGTTATCAATACCCCTCCGCAAAACAGGTTGCCGGTTGAGACCGTTGTGGTAGAATATGATTTAGACCTCATCCGCCAGGCAATCCTTAGGGAGATAAGCCGCAAGGGCCAGGTTTACCTGGTGCATAACCGCATCCAGGATATTGAAAAATTTAAGGAGAGGATTGCCCGTGACCTGCCCGCTGATATCCGCTTTGGGGTAGCGCACGGGCAGATGCCGCCGCGGCTGCTGGAAAAGGTGATGTCGGATTTTTTAAAAGGCGGAATCGACGTACTGGTCTCGACGATGATTATCGAATCCGGCATTGATATCCCTAACGTCAATACCATTATTATTAATAATGCCCATACCTTCGGCTTATCGGACCTGCATCAACTGCGGGGGAGGGTAGGCAGGTTTGACCGTCCGGCTTACGCGTATCTGGTGGTGCCGCCTAACGAAGGCTTGAGCCACGACGCCCGCAAGAGGTTAAATACCATCCAGGAACATTCGGCGCTGGGTTCGGGATTTAAGATTGCCATGGAAGACCTGGAGATCCGCGGGGCGGGAAACCTGCTGGGGGTAGAACAACACGGGTTTATTGCTGCGCTCGGTTTCGACCTTTACTGCCGGCTCTTAAGGGAATCCGTCGCCAGCTTTAGAAAGGTGCTCGAGAATGAAAAAAAATAGGTTTTTGCTGGTTTTATTCTTTTGTCTTGCCGCAGCATTGTGTTTGAGTTCTTACGCTGCGCAGGACGAGATTATCGCTATCGTCAACAAAGACGTCATTACCCAGAAGGACCTCGACGGTTTTATCAACTTTATGCGCATGCAGCTGGCGCCGGATTACCAGGGCGAAGAGCTGGAAAAGAAAATCGCCTCGCTTGAATCCGATTTGCTGGAACGGCTTATCGAAGACCGTTTAATCCTCCAAGAGGCCAAGAAGAGCGGTATTCAAATAAGTAGCGATAAGATAAAAGCCAGGATTAATCAGATTAGAAGGTCCTATCCTTCCGATAACGAATTCCAGGCTGCCCTGAAACAGCAGGGGCTATCCCAGATAGATATCGAGACCAAGATACGGGAGCAGCTCCTGATGTACTCTATCATTGAATTGAAGATTAAGAGCAAAATCGTGATTAATCCCAATGAGGTTACGGGATTTTACCACCAGAACAAGGATGCGCTGGTAACCCCCGAAGAAAGGGAATTCCAGGCGATTACCGCAGACAGCGAAGAAGTCGCCCGCCGGGTTTTCTCGGCATTGCAAAATAAGGAAGACCTCGCGGCGGTAGTCAAGCGTTACGGGGTGATGGCGAGTAAACTTACCGCTTACGGGGGCGGCCAGTTAAAAAAAGAGGTGGCAGAAACCGTCTTTAAATTGAGAACGGGGGAGATTTCCCGTCCGGTTAAGATTAACGATAAATACTGCGTATTCAGGCTTGACGGTATTACCCCTCCCAGGCAGCAGAGCCTTGCCGAGGCAAGGGATAAAATCTACAACATACTCCTGGAAAGCAAGATGCAGCAGGGCCTTAACACCTGGATAGCGGAACTCAAAAAACAGGCCTATATTAAAATCTTCAAGTAATAAATGTTAAAAGCGCAGGTAAAAGTCGGGATAACCATGGGCGACCCTGCCGGGATCGGGGCAGAGATTATCCTGAAATCCCTGCCGCACCTTAAGGGTTTAGCCGAGATAACCGTGATAGGAGACAACGGTGTTTTTTCCCGGCTCGGCGGCGATGCGCTCATAACAAAAGCGGCAAGACTCGTTGATTTAAAAAATGTAAGACGGCAGGGTTTTTCCTTCGGCAAATTGAAGGCAGCACACGGCCGTTCAAGTATGGAATATCTGGAGTGCGCTTTAAGCCTGATTTGTTCCAAGGAAATAGACTGCCTTGTTACCGCGCCGATATCCAAGGAGGCGATTAATAAAGCCGGATTTAAATTTCCCGGGCACACCGAATATTTTGCCGATTGCGTCGGCGCGCCGCATACCGTAATGATGCTCCTGAACCGTTATCTGAAATTCAGCCTGGTGACAAGGCACGTATCTTTAAGGAATGTCGCCGGCCTTTTGAATGAAAAAGAACTGATGAGGGTTATACGCATTACGTTCGGGGCGCTAAAGAATCAATTTGGCGTCAAAGAGCCGCGCATCGCGGTCTGCGGCTTAAATCCCCATGCCTCGGATAACGGGGTAATCGGCAAGGAAGAGAATGCGGTAATCAAACCGGCACTGCGTAAATTGAAATTCCTTAAAAGGCATCTTATCGGTCCGCTCGCAAGCGATATTGCCATTGCTGGGGCTTATAAAAAAGAATATGACGCCGTCATCGCGATGTACCATGACCAGGCGCTCATCCCTTTAAAATTATCAGACCCCTACAGCGGCGTGAATATGACGCTCGGCCTGCCCTTTATCCGCACCTCTCCTTTGCACGGCACTGCTTTTGACATCGCCGGTAAAAACCTTGCCCGGCCGCAGTCCATGATTGAGGCTGTCCGTTTGGCAGCAAGATGTGCAGGTAATATCAAACACCAGCGATGATATCCCGGGAAACAATCAGACCCAAAAAATACTTAGGCCAGAATTTTCTGACGGACAGAAATATTCAGAGGAAAATCATCGCCTCCGCCGGATTCAGCCTGAACGATACGCTATTGGAGATAGGGCCGGGCAGGGGGGAACTGACCCGTTTACTCATTGATAAAGTAAAAAAGATTTATCTTGTGGAGATAGACAGAATACTCAGCGCAAGGCTAGGCGAGGAATTCAGGGATAACGCAAAGGTTAAAGTCATTAATCAGGATATCCTGCGCTTCAATCTCAATAAGCATATCCCCGGCAGTTTTAAGATAAGGGTAATCGGAAACATCCCTTATTATGCCAGCACCGCGATTGCAGAATATCTCTTAAGGTACCGTAGGAGGATCCGGGATATCTTTATGACCGTCCAGAAAGAATTCGGCCAAAGGATTGCCGCTTCCGCCGGTTCCGGGGATTACGGCTCTCTCAGCTGTTTTCTGCAGTATTATTGCCGGCCTAAAATCCTCTTCGATATCAGGAAGGCCTCCTTCTGGCCGGCTCCGAAAGTAGAATCCTGTTTCATGCGTTTAGAAATACGGGAGGAACCGGCGGTAAAGGTTAAAAACGAAAGCGTCTTGTTCAAGATTATCAGGACTGCCTTTAACCAGAGAAGAAAGACCCTCAGGAACAGCCTGGAGGGTTTTATTGACAGCGAGAGGTTAGAGCTTTTTTTTCGGCGTTACGATATTGACCGCAACATCCGGCCGCAGGAGCTGAGCCTGGAAAACTTTGCCCGCCTGTCAAATTTTTAAAAAAAATCTTGACAAATCCATTTCTGTAATATATACTTATTGCTTTACTTGCATACCAAGAACGCTTTCTAGAACCATTCCCGTTAGGGAAAAAAGTAACCTTAGGCTAAGAATTTATTAAAAATTCTTGGGTGGGGTTTTTTTGGTCTTTTTAAGGATACAGTATGTAACCGGCGATTGAGATATCGCTGGAGTAGCTCAGTTGGCAGAGCACGTCCTTGGTAAGGACGGGGTCACGGGTTCAATTCCCGTCTCCAGCTTGCGAAAAAGCCACTAAGATGCGCGAGATAATTACTTTAGAGTGTACGGTTTGCAAAAATAGAAACTACACTACTACTAAAAACAAGAAGAAGCACCAGGACAAACTGCAGCTTAGCAAATATTGCAAGTTTTGCCATAAGCATACCCCCCATAAGGAGCTTAAGTAGCAAAGGCTTAGATTAATAGGAGCGTCGGTTAATGGCAAACCAACGGTCTCCAAAACCGTAACTGCAGGTTCGACTCCTGCCGCTCCTGCGGATTCAGAGTCGAACATAAAGGGGTGCGGGGAAAAGTTCCCCGCGTATTTGGGGTGACAGTCCCCTGAAAGGGGACGCCAGAGGGGCTCTAGCCCCTATGGGGAGGAGCGATAGCGACGACTTCGACTCCTGCCGCTCCTGTATATCGGGAGGCGAACAAAAAAAGAAAAAATGAAGCTATTTAAAAAACCGCTGAATTTTTTAGTTGAGGCCAGAGAGGAACTCAAGAAGGTATCCTGGTCAAGCCGCCAGGAAGTATTCGGTTCGACCGTGGTGGTGATCGTCATTACCTTCCTCATGACTGCCTTTATCGGAGTCGTTGACCTTTTCCTTACCAAGATACTGACGGTAATATTCAGATGAAGAACTGGTACGTAGTGCATACGCAGACAGGCTCCGAAGACAAGGTAAGAACGCTTTTGGAGAACAGGATTGCCCAGGAAGGAATGCAGGAATTCATCAGTAAAGTCATCATCCCCAAAGAACAGATCTCCGAGATCCGCGGCGGCAAAAAGAAAATATCGCAAAGGAAGTTCTTCCCCGGTTATCTTATGGTAGAGATGGAATTCAACGAGCGGACTTTTCTTTTTATCAAGACCACGCCGGGCGTCACGGGTTTTATCGGCGCCGGCAGAAAACCCACTCCCCTGGCCCCCCAGGACGTAGAGAATATCTTAAAGCGAACGCAGGATACCGTAGCCAAGCCCAGCCCCAAGGTTATATTTGAAAGCGGCGAACAGGTCAGGGTTACCGACGGTCCTTTTGTGAATTTTAACGGCACTATTGACGAAGTGCATCCGGATAGGGGTAAACTAAAGGTGAGCGTTTCCATCTTCGGGCGCTCCACGCCGGTAGAATTAGAATACTGGCAGGTAGAGAAGGTTTAATTTATGGCAAAGAAGGTCGTGGCGCAGATTAAATTACATGTTCCCGCAGGACAGGCAAACCCCGCACCCCCGGTAGGTCCGGCGCTGGGCCAGCATGGGGTTAATATCATGCACTTCTGCAAACAGTTTAATGAGCAGACCAAGGGCAGGGAAGGCTTGATATTGCCTGCCGTCATTTCGGTATACGAAGACAAGACCTTCACTTTTATTATCAAGAGCCCGCCTTCTTCAATCCTTATTAAGCGCGCGGCAAATCTCGCCAAGGCCTCTGGTACGGCCGGCAAGGAGTTAATCGGCAGCATTACCCGTAAACAGGTGGAAGAAATTGCCAAGCAGAAGATGAAGGACTTGAATACCTCCGACCTCAAGGAGGCGGTTAAAATCATCGCCGGTACCGCCAGAAGTATGGGCATCGGCGTGGTAGAAGAAGAGGCAAAATAAACTTATGAAAACCTCCAGCAAAAGATATAAAGAATCGTCAAAGGATCTGAATAAGGCCAAGGTTTACGAGTTGAAAGAGGCGATTTCTTTATTGAAGAAAATGGCTCCCCCCAAGTTTGACGCTGCGGTGGACCTGCATTTTAGCCTGAGCGTCGACCCTAAAAAATCCGACCAGATGATCCGCGGCACGGTAGTGCTTCCCCACGGCACCGGCAAGAAGGTCACGGTTGCGGTTTTTTGCAAGGGCGAGCATGAAAAGGTTGCCAAGGAGGCAAATGCCGATTACGTCGGCGCCGCAGACTTAATCGAAAAGGTAGCCGGGGGCTTTTTGGGTTTTGACTGTGTTATCGCTACCCCCGAGATGATGAAGGATTTAAGCAAGTTAGGCAAGGTCCTCGGCCCGCGCGGCCTGATGCCCAGCCCCAAGACCGGCACCGTTACCAATGATATTGCCAAGGCCATTAGCGACGTCAAAAAAGGCAAGGTGGAATTCAAGGTGGACAAACAGGGCGGGATACACCTTGCGGTAGGCAGGATTTCTTTTGACGAAGGCAAGATTTACGAGAATGCCTCGCGCGTAATCGAAGCGATAAACGAAGCCAGGCCCGCGACAATCAAGGGCAAGTTTGTAAAAAGCCTCTTTATTTCGTCAACGATGAATCCCGGATTGAGGCTCGCCAGTTAAGATGAAAAAATTAGGTTTATTGGTAAAAGAGATTTCCGAGAAACGCGTCAAAAGCTATTTAAAGGATTCCAATAGTGTCTTTATCATTAAGTATTCCGGGTTATCCAGCCCCGAGATGACCACGTTACGGCAGTCCTTAACCGGCCTCAATGCCAGGCTCTTTGTGGTAAAAAACAGCGTTGCCAGAAGGGCGCTAAAAGAGCGCGGTCTGGAGGATCTCATAAAATCCGTCGAAGGGCCCTGCGGTTTTGTCTTTATCAAGGAGGAGCCGGTCGGGGTATCGCGGGTACTTTGGAATTTTGCCAGGGAACACGATAGGCTTAAACTTGAGGGCGGCTTGCTTGAGGATAAGTTTATCAACAACAAGGATATCGAGGCGATTTCAAAATTGCCTTCCCGTGGGATGCTCAGGGCCCAGGTCGTGATGACCATGAAGTCTCCCATCACAAATATGGTAATGGTGTTGAGCGGCACCTTAAGGAAATTTATTTACTGCCTGGATCAGATCCGGCAGAAGAAAGGAAGTTAAAAGGAGGAAAAGATGGCAAACACAAAGCTGGAAGAGTTAATCAAGTCCATCGAAGGCATGACGGTCCTGGAACTTTCAGACCTCGTCAAGACCCTCGAAGAGAAATTCGGGGTGCAGGCGAATATGCCGATGATGGCGATGCCGATGGCCGGACAGGCAGGAGCTGCTGCCGGCGGTCAGGCCGCTGCCCAGGAGGAGAAAACCACCTTCACCGTGGTTTTAACCAGTGCCGGCGCTAACAAGATTGCGGTTATTAAAGAGGTCAGGTCCTTCACCAGCCTCGGATTGAAAGAGGCCAAGGACCTGGTTGATGCCGCACCCAAGCCGGTGAAAGAAGGCGCTACCAAGGAAGAAGCCGAAGAGATCAAGAAGAAACTCGAGACAGCAGGAGCTACCGTAGAATTGAAATAGTCCGGCAACTGTCAACGGGTCACCAGTAATTAACTTAGATGATTAAACGCAAAAGTTTCGCTAAATTCAGAGAGGTTTACGACCTGCCGCACTTTCTGGATGTGCAGCTGGAGTCTTACGAGCAATTCCTGCAGATTGACGTTCCTGCCAAGGAGCGCAAATCCGAAGGGCTACAGGAGGTCTTTGAGGATATCTTCCCTATCGAGGACCAAAACCGCTCGGTAAGGCTGGAGTTCATCAGTTACGCCCTCGGTAAACCCAAATACGATATGGCGGAATCCAAGAGGCGCGCCGTCAGTTATGCCGCGCCGCTAAAGGTGAAATTCCGCCTCATTACTCCCAAGGAAACCAAGGAGCAGGATGCTTATTTCGGAGATATCCCCTTGATGACCGATACCGGAAGTTTTATCATTAACGGCGACGAAAGGGGCGTCATAAATCAACTGCACCGTTCCCCCGGCGTATCCTTTGAAGAAGAAGACCACCCTACCGGAAAGAAGATTTTTTACGGCCGCATCATTCCTTACCGCGGGGCATGGCTGGAGTTCAAATATGACCTTTCCGAGACCATCCTGGCGTATATCGATAAGAGAAGGAATTTCCCCGCCACCCAGATATTAAGGATACTGGGTTTCTCCACCGATGCCGATATCATTGCGGCTTTCCAGGGTACGCAATATCCGGAAATCAGCAATACCCTGAAAAAAGATTACACCAAAAATAAGGAAGAGGCCTACCTCGATTTTTACCGCAAGATGAAACCCACCGAGCCCCTTACGAAAGAGGCTGCCGAAAACTTGTTTTATAGATTATTCTTCGACCCCAACCGTTATGACCTGGAGCGGGCAGGCAGGTTTATCCTGAATAGAAAATTAGGCATGGACGTATCCCTGGATAAGCGCGTTCTGGATTCCGCCACCGTCATCAAGGTAATCGAGTACCTCATCCGTCTTAATAAAGGCGAAGGCAAAATCGACGATATCGACCACCTCGGCAACCGCCGCGTGCGCACCATCGGCGAATTAGTGCAGAACCAGGTAAGGATCGGCCTATCCCGCATCGAGCGCTCCATTAAGGAGAGGCTCAGCATGCTCGGCGACCTGAATGACATCAGCGTCCACTACCTTATAAACTCCAAATTATTATCAAACCAGATCCGCGACTTCTTTGCCCGCAGCCAACTTTCACAGTTTATGGACCAGGTTAACCCCCTGGCAGAAATGACTCACAAGCGCAGGCTCAGCGCTTTGGGGCCCGGAGGGTTATCGCGGGAGAGGGCGGGTTTTGAAGTAAGGGATATCCACTCTTCGCATTACGGCAGGATTTGCCCCATTGAAACCCCGGAAGGTCCTAATATCGGCTTAATCGCGTCCTTAAGTACTTATGCCCGGGTTAACTCCCTGGGGTTACTGGAGACCCCTTACCGCAAGGTCGAAGGCGGCAGGGTTACGCGCAAGATTGAATATCTTACCGCCGATATCGAAGAGGACAAGATGATCGCCCAGGCAAACGTCCCGATTGACAATGAGGGTAATTTCCTGGAAAAAGAAGTTTCCTGCCGCTACCGGGGAGATTTCCCAAAAGTCCCTCCTAAACAAGTAGAATACATGGATGTTTCTCCGAAGCAGCTGGTTTCGGTAGCCGCTTCTTTAGTGCCTTTCCTGGAGCACGACGACGCTAACCGCGCCCTGATGGGCGCGAATATGCAGCGTCAGGGCGTGCCTTTGATGTTCCCCGAACCGCCCGTCGTCGGAACCATGATGGAGGCCAAGGTTGCCCGTGATTCCGGCACGGTGTCAGTGGCAGAGGAGTCCGGCAGGGTTAACTATGTGGATGCTTCCTCAATCGCGGTCGGAAAACACATCCATCACCTTAAAAAATTCACCCGTACCAATGCCGATACCTGCGTGAATCAACGCCCCATCGTAGAACTGGGCCAACACGTGGAGAAGGGCGAGGTTATCGCCGACGGCGCCGCTACCAGTAAAGGCGAGCTGGCATTGGGAAGGAATTTACTGGCGGCATTTATGCCCTGGAGAGGATATAATTTTGAGGATGCCATCCTTATCAGCGAAAAGGTAATCAAGGACGATACCTTTACCTCAATACATATCGAAAAATTTGAGGTTGAAGCCATTGAGACCCGCCTGGGCAATGAAGAGGTCACCAGCGATATCCCCAATGTCAGCGAGGAATCCCTGAAAAACCTCGACCAGGAAGGGGTTATCCGTATCGGCGCAGAAATCGGGCCAGGCGATATCCTGGTAGGCAAGGTTACCCCCAAAAGCGAAACTGAACTGTCTCCCGAAGAAAGGTTGTTGCGCGCCATCTTCGGCGAAAAGGCCAGCGATGTGCGCGATACCTCCCTGACCGTCCCTCCGGGAGTGGAAGGGATAGTGGTAGATGTGCATTTATTCCAGCGCAAAGAACGCGGCAGGAAATCCAAGGAAGAAAAGAGCAAGGAATTAGCCAAGATCAGGGAACTCGAGGCTTATTATAAACAGGAGATTGAATTTTTACAGAACGAAAAAACAAACCGCCTCACCCAGCTTCTCGGCGTGGATAAAAGGAAACTGGAGAAGATGGATTTCGCCGATAATGAAGAAGCCAAAATCCTGGCTGCTTCCTTTGACGAGCAGATGCAGGAGCTGTTGCTGGAGCAGGAGCAGGAGATTGAAAAGGTAAAGCGCGGGGACGAACTGCCGCCCGGCGTATTAAAGAGGATAGTAGTTTATATCGCTACCAAGCGCAGATTATCCGAAGGCGATAAACTCGCCGGAAGGCACGGGAACAAGGGGGTGGTGGCGCGTATCTTACCGGAACAGGACATGCCATTTTTGCCTGACGGCACGCCGATTGATATCGTCCTGAATCCCCTCGGTGTGCCTTCGCGTATGAATGTCGGCCAGATCCTGGAAACGCATTTAGGGTGGGCGGCAAAAGTCCTCGGGATGTACGTCGGTACCCCGGTATTCGACGGCGCGACCGAAGGCGAAATAAAAGAGATGCTCAAGAAAGCCGGGCTTCCCGAAGACGGCAAGATTACGGTCTATGACGGCTATACCGGCGAACCTTTTGAGCAAAAGGTTGCGGTCGGCTATATGTATATCATGAAACTCATCCATTTAGTGGATGAAAAGATTCATGCCCGTTCCATCGGCCCTTATTCCCTCGTTACCCAGCAGCCGTTAGGCGGCAAGGCGCAGTTCGGCGGACAGAGATTAGGAGAGATGGAAGTCTGGGCATTGGAGGCATACGGCGCGGCATTCACTTTACAGGAGATGTTAACGGTCAAAAGCGATGATGTCGCCGGAAGGACCCGTATTTATGAAGCGATTGTCAAGGGTGAACAGCGCCTCACTCACGGCGTTCCGGAATCATTTAACGTTCTGGTCAAAGAACTCCAGGGCCTGTGTCTTGACGTTTCCCTGGAAAAAACCAAAGAGAGTAAATAGTTATGGAAGAATTGAGCCATTTTGACAGCATAGCCATTAAGATCGCTTCTCCCGAGGTGATGCGTTCCTGGTCCAAGGGCGAAGTTAAAAAGGCCGAGACCATCAACTACCGCACCTTAAAACCGGAGAAGGACGGGCTTTTCTGCGAGAAAATCTTCGGCCCGGTGCGCGACTGGGAATGCAACTGCGGCAAATACAAGGGCATTAAATTCAAAGGCATTACCTGCGACCGTTGCGGCGTCACCGTGGAACATTCTTCGGTAAGAAGGGAGCGCATGGGCCATATTGACCTGGCAGCGCCGGTTACGCACATCTGGTTTTTCAAGACCGTGCCCAGCAAACTTTCCGCGCTTTTGAATATGAGCCTGAGGGATCTTGAGAAGGTCATTTATTACGAAGAACATGTGGTAATTGACCCCGGCAATACCCCCTTAAAGAAAAAAGAGTTGCTCAGCGAAGATAAGTATCAGGAAGCGCTTCGTAATTACGGCGCTAATTTTAAGGCCAAGATCGGCGCCGAGGCAGTAAGGGATTTGCTCAGGGAGATTAATCTCGACGACTACTGCCGTAAATTACACCGCGAGCTGAATAAGTCCAAGGAGGTTCTGAATAACCGCAAGATCCTCAAATCACTCAAGATTACCGAGGATTTTAAAAAATCGGGCAATAAGCCGGACTGGATTATTATGGAGGTCTTGCCGGTTATACCGCCGGACCTTCGGCCGTTGGTGCCCTTGGAAGGCGGGAGGTTCGCTTCTTCGGACCTCAACGATTTGTACCGCAGGGTCATCAACCGTAATAACCGCCTAAAAAAATTAATCGAGCTGAACGCCCCGGATATCATTGTGCGCAATGAAAAACGCATGTTACAGGAAGCGGTGGATGCGCTTCTGGATAACGGCAGGCACGGCAAGCCGGTAATGGGAGGTAACCAGCGCCCCTTAAAATCGTTATCGGATATGCTTAAGGGTAAACAGGGCAGGTTCAGGCAGAATCTCTTAGGTAAGCGCGTGGATTATTCCGGCCGTTCGGTTATCGTGGTCGGCCCGGAGTTAAAGCTTAACGAGTGCGGCCTGCCGAAACAGATGGCCCTGGAGTTATTCGAACCCTTCATCATCAAGAAACTGAGAGAAAAAGGCTTTGTGCACACCGTTAAAGGCGCGCGCAGGATGGTAGAGCACGGCAAGATTGAGGTCTGGGATATCCTTGACGAGGTAATCAAAGACCACCCTGTACTTTTAAACCGCGCCCCTACCTTGCACCGTTTGAGCATCCAGGCATTTCAGCCGGTTTTAATCGAAGGCCGCTCCATCAAGATTCACCCCTTAGTCTGCACTGCCTTTAATGCGGATTTTGACGGCGACCAGATGGCGGTGCATGTGCCCTTATCATTGGAGTCGCAGTTGGAAGCAAAGATCCTCATGCTTTCAATCAATAACATATTTTCTCCTGCCGACGGCAGGCCCATACTTAATCCCACCCAGGATATCATCCTGGGAACTGCGTATCTTACTAAGGAAAAACCCGGCGCCAAAGGCGAAGGCAGGATATTCGCCAGCCCCGAAGAAGTGCTGGTGGCTTACGGCGACAGGGAAGCCGAGCTGCATGCCAGGGTTAAGGTGCGCGTCAGCAATACCTTTGATTTAGGTGAGAGCAAGTTCTCCAATGAGAAACGTATTATTGAGACTACCATCGGCCGTGTAATCTTCAACCAGGTCTTACCCCCGGAGTTCGGGTTCGTAAATAAGGAAATAAACAAGAAGAACATGGGCGCCATCATTACCGAATGCTACAAGCGTTTCGGTCACCAGCGTACCATCCAGTTACTCGACGATATTAAGAGATTAGGGTTCGAATACGCTACCCTGGGCGGCATATCCATCGGCATTGACGATATGACTATCCCCGAGGCCAAGGAAGGGATTTTGAAAGAGGCAAAACTCGAGGTTGCCAAAGTCGAAGAACAGTACCACAAAGGGATTATTACCGACAGGGAACGCTATAATAAGGTTATTGACGTCTGGACCCATGCCACCGACCGCGTTTCCGACCTGCTTTTCAAAGAGATGGAGTCTTTTAACCCTATCTTTATGATGGTGGATTCGGGGGCTCGGGGTTCGCGGTTACAGGTAAGGCAGCTGGCAGGGATGCGTGGTTTAATGGCTAAGCCCTCCGGCGAAATTATCGAAAGCCCCATTACCGCGAATTTTCGTGAAGGTTTAACGGTTCTGGAATATTTTATTTCTACTCACGGCGCGCGCAAGGGCCTGGCTGATACCGCGCTGAAGACCGCGGATGCCGGGTATCTTACCCGCAGGCTGGTTGACGTTGCCCAGGAAGTTATCGTTACGGAAGAGGACTGCGGGACGCTTAACGGTATCACGGTTTCCGCCATCATCGAAGGCGATGAAGTAGTGGTAAACCTTAAAGACCGTATCGTCGGCAGGGTAGCCCTGGATAATATCGTGGATATTATCAGCGATGAGGTTATCGTGGAGCAGGGCGCCGAGATTACCGAAGAGAAGGCGGAGATGATTGAGAAGCTCGGGATTGAGAAAATCCGTATCCGCAGCGTCCTCACCTGCGAATCCGAAAGGGGCGTTTGCACTAAATGCTACGGCAGGAACCTTGCTACCGGCAGGCTTGTCGAGACCGGCGAGGCAGTAGGCGTTATTGCCGCCCAGAGTATCGGCGAACCCGGCACGCAGTTAACCATGAGGACCTTTCATATCGGAGGGACGGCTTCCAGGACCGTAGCCCAGTCATTCCTCAAATCCAAGAATAAAGGCACGGTAAAATACCACAGTTTAAGGATTGTGCCCAAGAATAAGGAATTTATTGTTTTGAACCGTAACGGCTCCGTCAGCATTAACGACAAGCAGGGCAGGGAGCTGGAGCGTTATCCGGTACCCCAGGGCGCCTTTATCAGCATTGCCGACGGGGATGACGTGGTAAAGGGCGTTTCTTTTGTGCGATGGGATCCCTATACCTTCCCCATCCTTACCGAAGTCGGCGGGCAGGTTAAATTCGAAGACCTCATTGACGACGTTACCGTAAACGAGGAGTTAAATCCGGTCACCAAGATTACCGAGCGCGTGATTGTAGAGCACAAGCAGGAATATCATCCCCAGATCATTATCCTTAATGAGAAAAAAGAGGTTATGGGCATATATCCCCTGGCGACCGGCTCGCACATCCTGGTTAAAGACAACCAGAGGGTTGACGGCGGCGATTTATTGGCGAAAATCCCCCGCGTGGTAGTAAAAACAAGGGATATTACCGGTGGTCTGCCGAGAGTGGCGGAATTATTCGAAGCCAGAAGGCCCAAGGATCCCGCGGTAATCAGCGAAATTGACGGCTTCGTAGAGTTTGGCGAGACCAAGAAAGGCCAGCGCGTAATTATAGTGAGGTCGCCTACCGGGATGCAGAAAGAATACGTGATACCGCACGGCAAACACCCCAATGTCTATAAAGGGGATAAGGTAGACGCCGGCCAGCAACTTACCGACGGTCCGGTGGTCTTGCAGGATATCCTGCGTGTCTGCGGTGACAAGGTGTTGCAGGAATATTTGGTTAACGAAGTCCAGGAGGTTTATCGCCTGCAAGGCGTGCATATCAACGACAAGCATATCGAGTTAATCATCAGGCAGATGCTTAAGAAGATTAAAATCGAGGACCCCGGAGATACGGAGTTCCTGACTTCCGAGCATATTGACAAATGGACCTTCCAGAAGGAAAACAGCCGCGTAATCAAGAAGGGCGGCAAGCCCGCAGTAGCAACGCCCTTATTATTGGGTATTACCAAGGCCTCGCTTACCACCGAAAGTTTTATTTCCGCTGCCAGTTTTCAGGAGACCACGCGCGTACTTACCGATGCCGCAGCCGCAGGCAAGAACGATGAATTATTCGGATTGAAAGAGAACGTTATCGTAGGACATCTCATTCCGGCAGGAACGGGTTTCCACACCCACCGCGAGATTGAGATAGTCAAGTCTGTCGAAGAGGCCAAAGCCCCGCAAGGCGAGACTACAGAAGAAAGGTCAAAATCCTAAACCTATGCCAACTATTTCTCAACTTATCAGGACAGGCAGGAGACTAAAGAGAAAAAAGTCCAAATCCCCGGCCCTGAAGAGATGTCCTCAAAGGAGGGGAGTTTGTCTTCAGGTGCGCACGATGACTCCGAAGAAGCCCAACTCCGCGCTTCGTAAGGTCTCCAGGGTAAGGTTGACCACCGGGATTGAGGTTACTTCCTATATACCCGGAGAAGGCCATAATCTCCAGGAGCACTCCATTGTTTTGGTAAGAGGCGGCCGCGTCAAGGACCTTCCGGGCGTACGTTATCATATCGTAAGAGGGACACTCGATACTGCCGGCGTAAATCAACGCAAGAAGTCCCGTTCCAAATACGGGGCGAAGAGAGCGAAGCAACAGTAGGAGCGGATAGACAGTTATGAGAAGAAGAAAGGCACCAGCAAGAGAAATTTTAGCGGACCCGAAATTTAACAGCAAGGTCGTATCCAAGTTCGTCAACATGGTTATGACTAAAGGCAAGAAGTCCCTGGCCGAAAAAATCGTCTATGGCGCATTCGAAATCGTAAAACAGAAGCTCAATGAGCCGGACGCCATCAAGGTCTTTAACAAGGCCTTGGATAATGTGCGCCCACGCCTGGAGGTTAAGCCGCGCCGCGTCGGAGGCGCTACCTACCAAGTTCCCATCGAGGTCAGGCAGAAGCGTGGCGTTTCGATTGCACTGCGCTGGATCCGGGATTTTGCCAAGACCAAAAAAGGCCGGCCGATGAAGGAAAAGCTTGCCGAAGAGATTATCGATGCCTATAAAGGCGAAGGGGCAGCGATCAAGAAGAGGGATGATACCCACAAGATGGCTGAGGCCAACAAGGCCTTTGCGCATTTCAGATGGTAGAGGTTTACGCTTATGAATGTCTAATAGCGCACAATGAGAGCAAAATCTGTCTTAGATGAAACGCAAAATATGAGAAAGACGTCGTTAGAAAAATTAAGGAATATTGGCATAATCGCACACATCGATGCCGGAAAGACTACCACTACCGAGCGCATCCTTTTCTACACCGGAAAGACCTACAAGCTCGGCGAGGTAGACGAGGGTACTGCCACCATGGACTGGATGGTTCAGGAGCAAGAGAGGGGTATTACTATCACCGCTGCCTGTACAACCTGCATCTGGAGAGATTTTACTGTCAACATTATCGATACCCCCGGTCATGTGGATTTTACCGTTGAGGTAGAACGCTCCCTTAAGGTGTTGGATGGCGCGGTAGTGGTCTTCTGCGGCGTAGGCGGGGTAGAGCCGCAGTCCGAGACCGTCTGGCGCCAGGCCGACCGTTATGCAGTGCCGCGCATCGCTTTTGTAAACAAGATGGACCGTACCGGAAGCAATTTTCTGGCAACCGTCCAACAGATCCACCAGAGATTAGGTGCTAATGCCGCCGCAATCCAGCTGCCCTACGGCCAGGATAGTGATTTCAAAGGTATGATAGATTTAATAGAGCGCCGCTTAATCGTTTATAAGGATGACAGCGGTAAAGAGTTCGAAGTGCTGGACGTCCCGCAGGAGATGGCTCAAGAAGTAGAAAAATACCACCAGCTTTTGCTGGAGAAGCTTTCCGAAGCCGACGATAAAATTATGGATACATTTGTGCACGGCCGCGACGTTTCAGTCAAGGAGATAAAAGACGCTATCCGCAAGGCCGTGATTGCCAACAAATTTATACCGGTACTCTGCGGTTCGTCTTTCCGTAATAAAGGTATCCAGCCCCTGCTGGACGCTATCTGCGACTATCTTCCTTCCCCTTCGGATTTGCCGCCCATTAAAGGCATTAATCCCGAGACAGAACAGTTTGAAGAAATCGCCATTTCCGATGAGGCGCCATTCTGCGGTCTCTGTTTTAAGGTTGCCACCGACCCTTATGTAGGCAGGATTAATTATATCCGGGTATATTGCGGCACCCTCAAAACCGGTTCTTATATTTATAACGTTAATAAAAGGACGCGGGAACGCGTGACTAAATTGGTGCGCATGCACGCTAATTATCAAGAGATCATTGAGGAGGTTGTTACCGGCGACATTGCCGCAGTCGTGGGCTTAAAAGAAACCAAGACCGGCGATACGCTTTGCAACGAAAAGAACCCTATTTTAATCGAGGCAATGCGTTTCCCCGAACCGGTAATCCAGCAGGCTATTGAGCCGCGGACCAAGCAGGACCAAGAAAAACTGGGTGTCGCCTTGCATAAATTAGCGGAAGAGGACCCATCTTTTAGGGTAACCTATAACAATGAGACCGGACAGACCATTATTGCGGGCATGGGGCAGTTGCATCTTGATATCATTGTCGACCGGATCCTGCGGGAGTTCAATGTTGAAGCCCAGTTTGGCTTACCGCAGGTAGCTTACCGCGAGACCATTACCAGGAAGGTTATCTCTACTGGTAAGTTTATTCAGCAAAGCGGCGGCCGCGGGCAATACGGCCATGTAGTAGTGGAAATGAGACCGCAGGAGACGCCGGGCAAGGGCATTACCTTTGAGGATAAGATTAAGGGCGGCGCAATACCGCGGGAATTCATCCCGTCGGTCAAGGAAGGGGTTTTTGATGCTGCCAAGACCGGCGTATTGGCGGGTTATCCGGTTACAGATGTAGAAGTTATCTTAGTAGACGGCTCCTATCATGAGGTAGATTCCTCAGAGTTGGCCTTTAAGATGGCAGCAGCCATGGCCTTTAGCGATGGAGCGAAGAAAGGACATCCGGTACTCCTGGAACCGATTATGGATATTGAGATTGTTGTTCCGGAAGAATACATGGGTGTTGTAATAGGCGATTTAAATTCCAGGCGCGCCAAGATTGTGTCTTTGACGAACCGGCTAGCCTTAAGGATTATCAGGGCGCATGTGCCCCTGGCCGAGATATTCAATTACGCCACGATATCGCGTTCCTTGACGCAAGGCCGCGCATCCTATACAATGGAGCCCTCGTATTACGCCGAGGTGCCTTCACATATAGCAGAGAAGATTACCAGCGGTTCCATAGCGGCAACCCAGAGGAGAATCGTATAAATTTAAATGCTAAACAATAGGAGGAGGTGGAGTAATGGCTAAAGAAAAGTTTGTAAGGTCAAAACCGCACGTAAATATCGGGACTATCGGTCACATCGACCACGGTAAGACTGCACTGACTTCAGCGATTACTTACGTGCTGTCAAAGTTAGGCAAGGCTAAGGCGCGAGAATATGCCGATATCGCCAAGGGCGGTACAGTAAGAGACGAAACCAAGGTTGTTACCATTTCGGTTGCGCACGTAGAATACGAAACTGATAACCGTCACTACGCACACATTGACTGTCCGGGTCACGCCGATTACATCAAGAACATGATTACCGGCGCAGCCCAGATGGACGGCGCAATCCTGGTGGTTTCGGCAGCTGACGGTCCGATGCCTCAGACCCGTGAACACATTCTTTTGGCACGTCAGGTTAACGTTCCGGCAATGGTAGTGTTCTTGAACAAGGTTGATGTGGTTCAGGATAAAGAACTCATTGACCTGGTGGAAATGGAAGTAAGGGAACTGCTTACCAAATACGGCTATCCGGGCGATAAGACCCCGATTATCAAGGGCAGCGCTTTAAAGGCCTTACAGGCAGGCGGAGATCCTAATAATGCGGATTGTAAACCCATCCTTGACCTTATGAAGGCAGTGGATGAGTTTATACCTACGCCGGTAAGAGATCTCGATAAGCCGTTACTTATGGCGGTAGAGGACGTTTTCAGCATCGAAGGTAGAGGTACCGTCGGTACCGGCAGGGTCGAGCGCGGCAGGGTCAAGATTAACGACGAAGTCGAAATCGTGGGCCTTAGGCCGGAGGTTACCAAGACCGTCGTTACCGGTATTGAAATGTTCAGAAAGACCCTTGACGAAGGACAGGCCGGCGATAACGTCGGGCTGCTCCTGAGGGGTATCGATAAGAATAGCTTAGAGCGAGGTATGGTTATTGCCGCACCTAAGTCTATCACGCCGCATACCAAATTCAAGGCCCAGGTTTACGTCTTGACCAAAGAGGAAGGCGGAAGACACACGCCGTTCTTCAGCGGTTATAGACCGCAGTTCTATTTCCGGACCACCGATGTTACCGGGACTTCCAAGTTACCGGCAGGCGTCGAGATGGTTATGCCCGGCGATAACGCCAACCTCGAAATAGAACTTATTACCCCGGTTGCCCTGGAGAAAGAATCCCGTTTTGCCATCCGCGAGGGCGGCCATACGGTAGGTGCGGGCGTAGTAACCGACGTCATTGCTTAATGACTTACGCGAGTTAAAGCATGAGCAAGATTCGTATAAAACTTAAGGCATATGACCACCGTCTATTGGATCAGGCGGTGAAGGAGATTGTCGAAACCACGAAGCGCACCGGCGCCAAAATTTCCGGCCCGGTGCCGCTTCCGACGAAAAAAGAGATCTATACGGTGTTACGCTCTCCGGTGATCGACAAGAAATCCAGGGAGCAGTTCGACCTCTCCACGCATAAACGGCTCATTGATATTTATGAACCGACGGCAAAAACCATAGATGCCTTAAGAAAACTTAATCTGCCTGCGGGCGTGGATGTAGAGATTAGGTAAGATGACCGGAATATTAGGTAAGAAAATCGGGATGACCCAAATCTTTACCGATGACGGTGCTATGGTCGCCGTGACTGCCATTGAAGCAGGACCGTGCGTGGTGCTGGCGGTTAAAGAGAAAAATATCCAATTGGGCTTTGAGTCCGCCGAAGAGAAAAGAGTTAAAAAACCGCAGAAGGGGTATTTTAAGAAACTCAATATCGCACCTCGTAGAATTATCAGGGAAGTAGCAAAAGCCCCCGGCAAGGAATACAAGATAGGGGATGAAGTCAAGGTAGACCTCTTCAAGGTCGGTGATTTCGTGGATATTACCGGCACCTCCAAAGGCAAAGGTTTCCAGGGAGGCATGAAGCTTTGGAACTGGCACGGTGGCCCCCAGACTCACGGTTCGATGTCACACCGTCGCGTAGGCTCGCTGGGTTCCAGCACTACTCCGGGGAGGGTCTGGAAAGGACATCACCTGCCGGCGCATATGGGCGCTAATCGCACAACTACCCAGAACCTCAAGGTAGTCAAGATAGATTGCGAAAAAAATATTTTACTGGTAAAAGGCGCGGTTGCCGGCTCAAACAACAGTTATTTAGTAATAAAGAGGGCGATTAAAAAGCCCCTTAAGAAGGATTAATAAAGATTAAATGGAAACAATTACCTTACCTATATATAGTCTGCAAGGCCGCGAGATAGACAGTATTAAACTGGACAGCGGGGTCTTTGACGGTACGATTAATCAGGCAGCGATTTATCAGGTAGCGAATGCCTTTCACGCTGCTTGCCGTCACGGCTTGGCTGCTACCAAGACCAGAGGCGAGGTTTCCGGGGGCGGCCGTAAACCCTGGAGACAAAAAGGCACCGGACGCTCCAGGCATGGTTCCATCCGTTCGCCTTTATGGCGGCACGGCGGGGTAACCTTTGGGCCGCATCCCCGTGATTTTTCTTTTGAGGTACCCAAGAAGATTAAGCAGCTGGCTTTAAAATCCAGCCTCAACGCCAAGTTAAAAGAAAACAAACTTATGGTGCTTGAAGATTTCAAGGTAGACAACCCTAAGACTAAGGAAGCAGTAAAGATATTTTCCATCTTGAAGGTTGCTCCCAAGAAGACAAACAATAATGCCGTTTTGTTACTGCTTGACAAGATTGAGAAGAAAGAAAGAATGGCTTTACGCAATATCGGCTTTTTAGATTTTAACCTCGCCGCTAAAACCCATGCCTACGAAGTTATTTTAGCGAGGAATTTACTTATCACCAAGAACGCACTTAAAGATCTGGTGGAGAGGCTTAAGAAATGAAGGTGTCACAGGACATCATAAAATCATTATTGAAGACCGAGAAATCTGCATTGTATGAACCGCAGAGAAAATACCTTTTTTTGGTAAGCAAGGTTGCCAATAAGATACAGATTAGAAAGGCAGTAGAGGAACTTTATAAGGTCAAGGTGACAAATGTCAATACCTTCATTGCACCGGGGAAATTAAAACGGGTACGTTATCAATACGGCAGGACCCCTGATATCAAAAAAGCAGTAGTGACCCTCAAAGAGGGCCAGAAAATCGAGATTAAATAGGGGATTACCGCGATGGGCATAAAGAAATTTAAACCTACAACCGCTTCAAGACGCTGGATGAGCGGTCCGGATTTTAGCGAGATTACCAAGGACGAACCGGAAAAATCCCTCTTGGCGGCCTTAAAGAAGAGCGGGGGCAGGAATGTCTACGGACGGGTTACGGTAAGGCACCGCGGCGGCGGGCATAAGAGATTTTACCGTCTCATAGATTTTAAACGGGATATACTGGATGTAGCGGCAAAGGTTATTGCTATCGAATACGACCCTAACCGTTCTTCCAGGATCGCGCTCTTAGAATATCAGAATCCGGCAAAAGACAAAAGGTACATCATCGCTCCCTTGGGTTTAAAAGTCGGGGATGAAATCATTTCCTCCGACCAGAAAGATGTCGAAGTCAAGGTGGGTAATTCATTCTCCTTGAGATATATACCGACCGGCACCATGATCCATAATATCGAATTGGTAAAAGGCAAGGGCGGCCAGATCGTAAGAGGCGCGGGTTCTTCGGCCCAGATTATGGCCAAGGAACAGGAATATGCCCATGTTAAACTCCCTTCAGGAGAGGTAAGGCTTATTGATTTAGATTGCCGCGCTACCATCGGCCAAGTTAGCAATATCGAACACGAAGCAATAAGCATCGGCAAGGCCGGCCGTACCAGGTGGCTGGGGATTAAACCTACGGTGAGAGGCTCCGCGATGAATCCTATTGACCACGGCCATGGCGGCGGAGAAGGAAAAGCCGGACAGGGTAATCCGCACCCGGTAACACCCTGGGGCAAGCCGACCAAGGGTTACAAGACTCGCAAGCCCCATAAGTATTCCGATAAGTTTATCGTTAAACGAAGGAAATAAACCTATGCCGCGCTCATTAAAAAAAGGTCCTTATGTTCACGAGAGTCTCTTAAAGCACGTTGACCGCGCTAAACGTACCGGCAGCCGCTTAGCCATCAAAACCTGGTCGAGGTCTTCCACCATCATTCCGGATTTTGTAGGCACGACCTTTGCGGTTTACGACGGCAAGAAACACGTGCCGGTTTTTGTTACCGAGAATATGGTAGGGCACAAACTCGGAGAATTCGCGCCGAGCCGGATCTTCCGTAAACACGGCGGGGTCAAGGCCAAGAAGGCGCCGGAGAAAACCTAAATGATAGTAAAGGCAGAAGCAAAATTTTTAAGGATGTCGCCCACCAAGGTCAGGCAGGTAGCGGATCTTATCCGGCACCGCGATGCACCCGATGCCTTGGCGATACTGCTTAATTTAAATAAAAGGCCCAAAGAATATCTTATCAAGATATTGCGTTCGGCCATTGCCAACGCCAAGGTCAAAGGCTTCAGACCCGAACAACTCTATGTCTCTAAGATTATCTGCGACGTCGGGCCGGCTTGGAAGAGGTTTAAGGCAGCGGCATTCGGCAGGGCAGCACCAATCCGCAGGAGAACATCGCACATTAAAATAGAGTTAGACATCAAGTCAGGAGAATAATTTTATGGGTCACAAGGTTCATCCGTTCGCTTTCAGACTGGGGTTTATCCGGACGTGGCAGAGCCGCTGGTTCGTGAAGTCCAAGGATTACCCGCGTTTCATCGAAGAGGACTACCGTATCCGTAATTTTATCGAAAAGAAATTCAAGAACGCCGCTATCTCCAGGATTATAATCGAGCGTGTAACCGACAAGGTTAAAGTGCGCATTTCGTCCGCCCGGCCCGGGATTATTATCGGCAGGCACGGCTCGGATATCGAACAGCTGCGCCAGGACCTCAATAATATGGTCAAGAAGGAAGTGGCGATCGACATCGAAGAGGTTAAAAATCCGGCGCTGGATGCCCAACTTGTGGCGGCTAACGTGGCTTTACAGATAGAAAGAAGGGTAGCTCACCGTAGGGCGATAAAACGCGCCATCGAACAGAGCATCAATGCCGGCGCCAAGGGGATAAAGATAGTATGTTCGGGGAGGTTAGGCGGCGCGGAAATGTCCCGCACCGAAACATACAAACAGGGCAAGATACCCTTGCAGACCCTACGCGCAGATATCGATTACGGTTTTGTAGAGAGCTTGACTACTTACGGTTTAATCGGAATCAAAGCCTGGATTTACAAAGGCGATATTTTAGACAAAAACAGCGTTTATGCCCCTCCTCCGAGTCAAGGTGGGGAAACTGCAGGTCCAAAACAGCAACCCACTAATCGCAGTTAAGGAAGGTTTTCTGTCATGGTAATGATGCCTAAGAGAGTAAAATACCGCAAAAGCCAGAAGGGGCAACGGCGCGGTGTTGCCATTGCCGGTTCAGAGTTGGCCTTCGGCGAGTTCGGGCTCAAAGCTATTAACAACGGCTGGCTGAAGAATAACCATATTGAAGCGGTACGCGTCATCCTCGCCAGGCAGTTGCATCGCGGAGGTAAACTCTGGATCCGGGTCTTTACCGACAAGTCCATCACCAAGAAACCCCAGGAGGTCCGTATGGGTAAAGGCAAGGGCGATGTGGACCACTGGGTAGCAGTGGTAAAGAGGGGGCGCATCTTATTTGAGTTAGGCGGAGTGCCTGAAGAATACGCCCGACAATGTTTCCGCCTGGCAGCCTATAAACTGCCGATCAAGACTAAATTTGTAACCAGGACGCATAGATAAGATGGGTACCAAAGACTTAAACAATCTTTCCAAAGAGGAATTAGTGCAGAAGAAATTCAGCCTTAGTGAGGAACTTGCGAAACTTAATCAGCAGCGCTACGACGGCAGGGTAGACAAGCCCCATCGTTTTAAACTGGTGAAAAAAGACATCGCCAGAATTAATACCATTCTGCGCCAAAAGGAAGAAAAGTCAAATGGGTAAGACTAACGTATTGAGCGGTACCGTAATCAGCGACAAGATGCATAAGACCATTATCGTACGGGTAGTGCATATGGCTAAGCATCCCAAGTACGGCCGGATTCAAAAGAGATACAATAAGTTCAAGGTCCATGACGAAAATAACAGCGCAAAAATAGGGGATCTGGTTAAGATTCAGGAAACCAGGCCTTTATCGAAAGAGAAACGCTTCAGGCTGCTGGGGGTAATTAAAAAGTCCCAGCTGCCCCGCGTGGAAATTAAGGAAGAGCCAGGTATAGAAAACAAATGATTCAACTGCGTACGATTTTAAATGTTGCGGATAACACCGGTGCCAAGAAGGCTGCCTGTATCGGCGTTTTGGGCCGCAAGAATCGTCCTGATGTCGAGATTGGCGATATTATTAACGTGAATGTCAAAGAGTCCTCTGCCGACGCCGCGATTAAAAAAGGCGAAGTTGCCAAGGCGGTAGTGGTAAGGACCAAGCAAGCCATCCGCAGGCCCGACGGTTCGGTGCTTCGTTTTGACCGCAATGCCATAGTATTTATTGACCAGCAGTTAAACCCGAGGGGGACCCGCGTCTTTGGGCCGGTAGCCAGGGAATTAAGAGAGAAAAATTTTACCAAGATACTATCGTTAGCGCCAGAGGTAATCTAATGTTTAAAATAAAAAAAGGCGATACGGTTGTGGTAATTAAAGGTAAGGACCGCGGTAAAAAAGGCAAGGTCCTTGAAGTCTTTTACGGCGTGCCGGGGCGCGCCATGGTAGAAGGGATTAATCTCGTCAAGAAACACAAGCGTCCTACCCGCGAAGACCAGAAGGGCGGTATCATTTCTATAGAGTCCCCGATTTCGATAGCTAATCTCGGTTACTTTTGTAAACATTGTAACCATGCGGTAAGAATCGGTTTTACGGTTTTAAAGGACGGCACAAAGACCCGGATCTGCAGTTCCTGTAAAGAGGTAGTGTAGCCATGGTACCCAGATTATTAGAGAGATATCGCAACGAAATCATCCCCGAGATGTGTAAGACTTTTAATTTCACCAACAAGTTTGCGGTGCCGCGTATTGAAAAGGTCGTGGTAAATATGGGGGTCGGGGAGGCATTACAGGATATCAAGATTCTGGATAAGGCCGCTGAGGAGTTAGGCCTGATTACGGGTCAAAAACCTATTATCAGGCGCGCCAAGAAAGCCATCTCTAATTTTAAGATTAAAGAGGGTAATCCCATCGGATGTAAAGTTACTTTACGTTCCAACCGCATGTACGAATTTATGGATAAGTTAATCAGCATTGCGCTTCCGCGTATCCGGGATTTCCGCGGGGTGCCGGATAATTCTTTTGACCGCGCCGGAAATTATACCCTCGGCATTACCGACCAGACCATCTTCCCTGAGGTAGATATTGATAAGACTTCGCGTTCTCAGGGAATGGAGATAACCTTCGTAATTAAAAACGCAAGGAAAAACGAACATTCCAGAGAGTTATTAAAACTCTTCGGGATACCCTTTAAAAGCGGTGATTAAATGGCTAAAACATCACAGATAAACAGATGGAAAAGGAAACCCAAGTTTTCCACCCGTAAATACAACCGTTGTGCTATTTGCGGGAGGTCCGGCGGATATTTACGTAGATTCAAACTCTGCCGCATATGTTTCAGGGAATTGGCCTGGAAGGGGCTTATCCCGGGAATAAAAAAGGCCAGCTGGTAAGCGGCATCATATAGGGGAGACGACAACAATATGTCAAGAACGGATTTAGTTGCTGATGCATTTACCATCGTGCGTAACGCCATAATGGTGAGCAAGGAAAATGTGGATATTCCGGCATCGAAGATGCTAAAGTCGATTCTGGAGATTCTCAAGAAAGAAGACTACATCGATAACTTCAAGTTGATTGAGGACAAAAAACAGGGGATTTTACGGATTTATCTGAAATATCTGGCAGGAAAATCCGCGATACGCCACTTAGAGCGCGTGTCTCGCCCGGGGCTTCGACTCTACGTGAAGCATAAGAAAGTGCCGTTAGTTTTAAGGGGCAGGGGTTTGGCGATTATCTCTACCCCCAAAGGCATAATCACGGACAGGGAGGCAAGGGAGCAGGGGTTAGGCGGAGAAGTAATCGCGTATATCTGGTAGATATAAAATGTCAAGAATAGGCAATAAGCCTGTCATAATACCGCAGGGCGTTAAAGTTGAGGTAAGAGAGGGTCTAGTTTTAGTAGAGGGCCCCAAAGGCAAAATCAGCCGCGCGATGCCTGACCGCATCAAGGCTGAGGTTAAGGATAACCGCGTTATGGTAAGCCGCACCTCTGATACCAAATTGGATAAATCCCTACATGGGCTCTGCCGGGTTTTAATATTCAATATGATTAAGGGCGTGGTAGACGGATATGTAAAGGAGCTCGAGATTATCGGCGTAGGTTATAAGGCTCAGGTTCAGGGTAATAAACTGACCTTACAGCTGGGTTTTTCGCATCCGGTCATTTTTAACCTGCCCGCCGACATCAAGATTGAAGCGCCCAAACCCACCCAGCTTGTTATCCGCGGTATTGATAAAGAGAAGGTGGGAGAGATTGCTGCCGAGATTCGCGCCTGCTGCCCGCCCGAACCTTATAAAGGCAAAGGCGTGCGTTATACCGGCGAGCGCGTCAAAAAGAAGGTCGGTAAGGCCCAGGCAGCCAGCGGAAGCGGCGCTAAATAATAATTATGAAGAACAGGACCGAATTATTAAGGTTAAAAAGGCATAGAAGAATCCGGAGGCGTATCCAGGGGGCAGCCGAAAGGCCCCGCCTGGTAGTGCGGCGCAGTTTAAAGAATATCTATGCCCAGCTCGTAGATGATATTTCTGCCAAGACCCTTTTATCCTCTTCTACGATGGATAAAGAAATAAAGCCGAAGTTTGCCTACGGGGGCAATGTCAAGGCCGCGGGATTTTTCGGGGAGGTTTTCGGCCGCCGGGCAAAGGAAAAAGGCATAAACAAAATCGTGTTTGACCGCGCCGGCTACCTCTACCACGGCAGGGTCAAGGCCTTTGCCGACGGATTAAGAAAAGCAGGATTGGAGTTTTAAATATGCGCGATATGAATTTAGAGCAACAACCGGAATTACTGGAAAAGGTTATTATGATAAACCGCGTCTCCAAGGTTACCAAAAGAGGTAAGAAGCTTTCCTTTGCGGCCCTGGTAGTGGTGGGTGACGGAAAAGGAAGGGTAGGGTTTGCGATGGGTAAGGCCAATGAAGTGGCCTATGCCATCCGCAAGGCCCTTACCAAGGCGAAGAGGGATTTAGTGAAGGTGACTTTGGAGGGTTCTTCCATACCGCATGAGATATTGGGCCATTTCGGAGCAGCCAAAGTATTGCTTAAGCCAGCATCGGAAGGAACCGGGGTTATTGCCGCAGCACCGGTAAGAGCGATCTGCGAAGCCGTGGGTATCAAGGATATACTGACCAAGTCTTTAAAATCTAAAAACCCCGTAAACGTCATCAAGGCTACGATGGCGGCATTAGAGGGACTCAAGGCAATTAAGGAAGATGGAAAAGAAAAACCGAAAGATAACCAAGACATCGGCACTCAAGCCTAAAGCTGCGCGTGGAAAGCCGGTAAAGAAAACCAAAGTCGCAGTCCCGCAGGCGCCCAGGATCGTGGGTTTGCATAAACTTAAAGCGCCTTTCGGCGCACATCAGCACAAAAGGATTCTCGGCCGGGGACCTGGTTCCGGCCACGGCAAGACCTCTACCCGCGGCAGCAAAGGACAGACCTCGCGCGCCGGCAGGGATTTTTATCCCGGTTTTGAAGGGGGCCAGACCCCTTTAATCCGCAGAATCCCCAAGCGCGGCTTTACCAGCAATTTCAAAAAAGTTTACCAGGTCGTAAATTTAAGCGACCTTAACCGGCTCAAAGAAACCGTAATCAGCGTTGCGCTCTTAAAAGAAAAAGGCCTCATCACAGGGAAGAATCAGCCGGTGAAGATTTTGGGCGACGGCGAAATTAAAAATGCCGTAACCATACAGGCCCACGCGGTTTCGCGGCAGGCGGCGGATAAGATTACCAGGGCCGGCGGCAAAATAGAGTTGATTAATGCTTAACGCTCTTGTTAATTCCTTTAAGATTCCCGACCTCAAGAGGAAACTTCTCGTTACGCTGGGGTTGCTTACGATATACCGCATCGGCTGTTATGTACCTACCCCCGGCATCGACGGCGCAACCCTTGCGGAGTTCTTCAACCGTATTGCCAAAACGCAGGGCGGCACGCTCTTTGGCATAATCAATATGTTTTCCGGCGGCGCAATGGAAAGACTGACCATCTTCGCCCTCGGGATCATGCCTTACATTTCATCTTCGATTATCCTGCAGCTTTTGACCGCGGTAATACCGAGTCTCGAAAAGCTCGCCAAGGAAGGCAGGGCCGGAGCAGAAAAGATTAACCAGTATACCCGTTACGGTACGGTAGGGTTGGCGGTAATCCAATCGTTTTTTATCGCCCTCTGGCTGGAAAACCCCAGCCGTTTTGAGGGGTTGCGGGTCGTGATGTATCCGGGATGGGGGTTCCGTATCCTGACGGTGCTGACCCTTACTACCGGGACGATTTTTATCATGTGGTTAGGAGAACAGATACAGGAGCGCGGGATCGGAAACGGTATTTCTCTGGTGATTACCGCAGGTATAATTTCGCGCATCCCCGCGGCCTTTCACCAGCTTTACATTTTGATATCGCCGCTTAACCCGGTAAACCGCCAGATCCAGCCGGTAACGCTTTTGATTATGGCAGCGCTTCTGGTGGGGGTAATATTTGCGGTTGTCTTGATAACGCAGGGCCAGCGCAAAATCCCGGTGCAGTATGCCAGGCGCGTAGTCGGCAGGAAAATCTTCGGGGGGCAAAGTACTTACATACCGCTTAAGGTCGATACCGCCGGCGTTATCGCCATTATCTTTGCGCAGTCCATCATTTTATTTCCGGCAACCCTGGCTTCCTTTATACCCAACCCCACGTTCCAGAGATGGGCGCAGGGCCTGGTAAGGGGGCACCTGCTTTATACGGCAGTGTACGCCTTATTAATAGTATTCTTTTGTTATTTTTATACCGCGATTGTTTTTAATCCGGTGGACCTTTCGGAAAATATGAAGAAGTACGGGGGTTTTATCCCGGGTATCCGGCCGGGAGGCTCTACTGCAGAATTCCTTGACCGGGTTATGGTAAGGATTACCCTGGCGGGCGCGCTCTTCGTGGCATTTATCGCCATATTCCCGGATTTCCTGATGGCATGGCTTAAGGTGCCGTACCTGGTTGCTTCATTTTTCGGCGGCACGGGTATCCTGATTATCGTGGGAGTGATGCTGGATACCATTAAACAGATTGAATCGCATCTTTTAATGCATCATTACGAAGGATTTCTAAGGGCAGGGCGCATCAGGGGCAGAAGATAGTGAATATTATTTTACTGGGCCCTCCGGGGGCCGGCAAGGGAACACAGGCGAGGGTGTTGGCGGAAAATATCAAGCTGCCGCACATCTCCACGGGAGATTTATTGCGGCAGAACGTCTCGGCAGGTTCGGAATTAGGCCGTCGCGCCCAGGAATTTATGAATAAGGGGGAGCTGGTTGCGGATGCGCTGGTGACCGAGATGCTTTTAGAGAGGATCAACCAGGACGATACCCGGCCCGGGTTTATCCTGGACGGTTATCCGCGCAATCTCGCTCAGGCAAAGGCGCTGGACAGCGCCCTCGAGAACAAAAACCGCTCTATAGACATTGTTTTTTATCTGGATGCCAGCGAAGAGGTTATTATCCAGCGGCTTTCCGGAAGATTGGTGTGCAGCAAGTGCGGCGCGAATTATCACATTACCAATATGCCGCCCAAGGTTAAGATGACCTGTGACAGATGCGGTGGCAGCCTCTATCACCGCGCTGATGACAACGAAACGACGATTAAGAACCGCCTTGCAGTTTACCGCAAGGAGTCGCATCCCCTCATCCAGTATTACGAAGATAAAGGCAAGCTCAAAAGCATCCTGGCTGATAAGGACCCCGCAGTGGTCCTTCGTGAAATGTTGCGCTTGATAGGTGATACCCGTGATTCCGCTAAAGTCTAAAAAAGAGCTCGCGATACTCAGGGATGCCGGCAGGATACTCGCAAGGATAATGCAGCAGGTCGAGGAATCTATCAGGCCGGGTATCTCAACCGCCGAAATCAATTCCCTGACGGAAAAGTTTATCCGCGGGGCAAATTGCCAGCCGGCCTTTAAGGGGTATAAAGAATACCCCGAAGCAACCTGCATTTCCATTAACGAAGAGGTGGTGCACGGCATACCCGGTTCCAGAGTCCTGACGGAGGGGGATATCGTGAGCATAGATATCGGCATAGAATACCAGGATTATTTTGCGGACAGGGCCGTTACCGTAGCATTAGGAAAGGTAGAGCCGCGTGTCAAAAAGCTTATCGAGGTAACCAAGAAGGCTCTGAGCGAAGGGATAAAACAGGCGGCGGTTGATAATCACCTTTTTGATATTTCTTACGCCATCCAGGAATACGTGGAGAAAAACGGTTTTTTCGTAGTGCGGGATTTTGTCGGACACGGAATAGGAACAGAGCTGCACGAGGAACCGGAGATACCGAATTTCGGCAGGCCTCACCGCGGGGCGGTATTAAAAAGCGGGATGGTCCTGGCGATCGAGCCGATGGTGAATATGGGGACCTGGGAGACCAGGATCCTGGATAACGGCTGGACTGCCGTAACCAAAGACGGCTTACCCTCGGCGCATTTTGAACATACCATTGCCGTAACCGAGGAAGGCCCGGAAATACTGACGCGTTTAAATGGCTAAGGAAG
>Ga0116202_10000052_pt1 | contig 50098 bp, 47 predicted proteins | sample LakKivw325mmetaG_FD_94479 | JGI IMG/M metagenome (GOLD analysis project Ga0116202, IMG submission 94479) | Anoxic lake water microbial communities from Lake Kivu, Rwanda to study Microbial Dark Matter (Phase II) - Lake Kivu water 325m metaG | ecosystem: Environmental > Aquatic > Freshwater >... | reverse complement strand
GTACATGTTTTTGTCCTGAAATGGAGTTTTGTTGATTATATTAAACTTTTGCCAATCATGCGACCCTTTTTTCAGGGGAGCCATAAATATTCAAATGGGAGATATTTCATCTCCTCTTCTATCCCATAATCGTGGAGGTACTCACGGAACCGTCGCTCCTTTCGAAGGCTGCCAAAATGTGCCCACGCCCGGCGCAATGCAGGATTACGGAAAACAGGTAAGAAATCCTCCGGTTGTTGGGGTTGACCTTCGACCAGAGAAAATTCTTCCAGGGCGGGTGCCCACTGCAGAGCGCTGAAATCCCTGAGAGCTTTCAGGTTGCAAAGGGTTATCCGTCTCAGCTTTTTCATCTCGCGCAGCGAAGGCAAGTTGGTGATTCTGGGCAGTGACCGAAGCATAAGGTTTTGCAAGCCTGTCAGATGAGCTATAAAATCAACATTGTTCAGCTCTCTCACTTGCACAAGCTGTAGATGTTTTATATTCTGCATCCCTTCGAGCGCTGAAAAATCCCCAATGCCCCCCAAAATAATGTTCAGCGACCACATGTCATGGAGCGGGCGCAGGTAATCCAGACCTGGGGTTGAGATCGAGCTAAGCCCCACCTCTTCCAGCATGCTGAGCTCAGAAAGCACCTCGATGCTCTTTTGATGACCTACCAGGAAAATATTCTTAAGCTTTTTGAACCTGGAGAGAGGTAATAGATCTGGCTTCCTGGACCTGGTTTCGTTTAGCAACAGTCTCGTGAGATTATCGGTTACTTTCCACAGGAAATTAAAATTATCCAGTTCATAAATACCAATCTCGAGGGTTTGCAGGTTAGGCATCTCGGCGATTGCCTCGACCTCTGAGGCATTCATAAGGAAATTCGCCGCGAAGTGTACCACGTGAGACATTTTGGTGGTAAAGCTCAGATTACACGGCGGGGAATCGGGGCCGTAGACCCGCAGTTGCACCTCCGGCCTTCTACTGAAGAACTCATCATTCAACAGCCTCCAGGTGGTTTGCTTAATTGGAGTGTGGCATTGCAAGACCTCGATTTTGGGAAAAGAAACCAAGGATTCGATATCGGAGGTGGAAATGGGCTCTGTAAAGTCTACCCGCTCTGCATCGAGCATAGAAAAGAATGGCATACTGACCTATCCTTCAGGTTTTACAAAGAGATCATATCCCCTGGTTGAGAATGGGCTGTGGCAGCTGGGGCATTCCGTCTCCGTTTCTAGCTCGAAGATGGCATTGCCAAGCTGAGGGTGTCCCTGCATCACCGCCAGCGACCCGAGCAGGATGCGGTCATCTGCGTCCTGCCAGTCAAGCTCAAGGCTTTCAAGGATCAGCCGCGGGGCATATCTTCTGTGTTCAGCGTCGATAGGTTACTCTCCAAACGCCAGTGTTCCGCTTGAATATCTTTACTGAGTTGAGTTTTGCTGGTTTGTTTGGTCACGTTGAATTATTCCTCCATCGATAGCCGCCTTATGAATAGGGCCCTTGCTTAGCGGGCAAAGGCATGGAACGGGTTGTCGTGTGTGAGCTGGTGAATGGTGGCTTCATCCACCCCACTGGCTCTCAGCCTGGGCAGAAACTGCTCCGCAAGGTACGTAAATGGCTTGGGTACGCCTCCACCTGGCAGGGCAGGGTCATACCAGCCGCGGTCGTGGCTGAGCAGCAGCTGAGAACTGAACCCCGCATCCAGCAGGCGCAGGATATTATTGATGATGGTTTCTTCACTCACCCATTCAGGATTGCCAATCGAGTCGTATTCGAGCCACGCGCCACGCTTCGCCATCTCTAGATGCAGATCAAAATCCGGTTCTGCCTGGGTATGGATCCAGATGAATCTGCTGGCATCACAGCCCATCGCTTCGATGATGTCCAGTTGCTGGAGTGCTATCCGGCCGCGGACGGTGTGGCTGCCAATCGCCGCATTGGTCTGGCCACCTGCCAGTGCCGCGGCGCTTAATATCTTGGCTTCGCAAGCAGTCAAACCATCATCCCCGGCGCTCAATTTGATCCATCCCGCCTGGACGCCGCTCTTTTCAATTTCGCCCAGCAATTCGCCTACCATCCAGTCGGTCAATTTTGCCTGGCTGGCTTCATGCGCCCAGGGTGGGATCCAGGGCTCACGGTAGATGCCGGTGGAGATCACCAGGGGAAATCGAGTGGTCTCTGAAACCGCCCTCTCGATGTCTGCCCGGCGCCCTACCCCCACGCTGCTACACTCCACGATGGCAGTCACTCCGGCTTGCCTGGCTTTATAGATTTCCGGCGCCATCAACTGGATGACATCTTCGGCATCGGCCTGGGCATAACCCGGAGCATCCCAGGTGCGCAGGTCCACGAAGATATGCTCGTGGGGCAAAATCATCCCCAATTCTGCTTCGCTTTTCGGGCCGAGAGTGGTGATGAGGGTTGGCATAAGGCAGGTATATTATATCAATGCAGGAGTCTTACACTTTCTACTTGTGTGATGAAGTAGTGGGGAAAACAGGCAGTATTCCCGTTAAAACGATGTCCCCTTCGGGTTTATTTGCGAAGGGGACAGTTAGCTTTGTCAGATAACGAAGTTTTGATGAGAAATAATAGGATAACTTTTCACTCCTAACCGTTCTGTCTTGGTCATTCACTGATCATGCAGGTTTTTTACACGGCTTTAGGCTGAACCGAGGGGGCCGGTTTGGCGAACATGAAGTATCCAAAGCCGATTGCCAGGAATCCATAGAGGACTACCACTGACCAACCCAAGAAGTTGAACACACCCGAAAGTGTGGCAATCGTTGTTATTACTGCTCCCAATGCATCGTAAATAAACAAGTATAGAATTATCGCTCGCCGGGCTTGTGATTCTCCCGCGTTCCTGGCGAACCAGGTCAATAACATCGTCCCGATTAGGGCACAGCCATATTCGCGAGCCGCAAATATTCCCACATCTTCACTGAGCGAAGCTCCAAAGATTGAATAGACGAAAACCGGGGACGCTAAAAACAAGATTCCAAACGCCAGGCACACAGCAGACTTGATGGTCATTAATGTTTTGAAGTTCATTTGATCTTCTCCCTTCTTTCATGAATTTATGAGACGTTCCACTTGGTTAGTAACCTGCTAAATGACAATCTCACAGGTTTTCATTTACGAAATTCTGATGGCCTCGTTTTTATAGCTCTTTAATATTCAGTCCAGGGGCTCTCCTTCCTTTGGTGTCTTGGTTTATAAACAGGCTCCACGCCCATAACAGTGCAATAAAAACAAGCGATAATAACCATAAGGAAACTGTCACTTGATATATAAATAAGATTGTTCGATTGTGTTCCATCCTGGAAATCCCTTGCCTCTTGGCACGATCTGTCTGTATAATACAGACAAGGCGTAAATTTATCGTTAATTTTTTGCATATTGCATTAAGCCGCCTCATTGTGCAAAAAAGGTGGGGATAATGCATTCTCTACAATCCGCTCCCCGGCTTAACTTATTCATAGGACAATGGTGATGCAGATGCTAGAAATCAAGACACTTGGCGGTCTCTCTCTCAAGGTAAACGGTCATAGCCTGCATGACCTGGGCTCACACAAGGCTGAAGCTTTGCTGGTTTACCTGGCAGCCGGGCCAGGAGCCTGTAGTCGTAATGTCCTTGCCACCTTATTGTGGCCGGACAACTCTGAAAGACAGGCATTGACCAGTTTGCGAGTTGCGCTGGCGATTTTAAGAAAAGAGGTGGGGGTTTATATGAATATAACCCGCGACCACGTCGGGATTAAAGCCGCAGCCCAGGTATACTTCGACGTGGCAGACCTGGAAGCGAAACTTGCCAGGCAGGAGGTAGAAGAAGCCCTTGCTATATATCAGGGTGAATTTCTGCAAGGATTCTATATTCGCGACAACCTGGAGTTTGAAGATTGGCGGGTATGGCAACAAGAACGCATTCAGCGCCTGGTCACTAGCGCACTACATGCCGCGGTTTCTAATGCAATCGAGAAAGAAAATTATAAAAAAGGCCAGGTTCTCGCTCAGAAATTACTACAGTTAGATTCGCTGGATGAGCTTGCTCACCGGAAATGTATCTTATTGTATGCCTTGGAAGGTCAGCGGGTAGATGCGTTGGCACAATATTCAAGATGTAAAACGGTACTTCAAGCCGAATTAGGTGTTGAACCTGCGCAAGAGACGCAGGCGTTGTATGCCCAAATATCTCAGGGTGAGCAGCCTGTTAGTTCAAGTGTGCTTTACCCCACGCATGTACTCCCATCTCCACCAACGAGCTTCATAGGTCGCGAGCAAGAGCAAAATGAGATCATCAGTCTATTGGGCAATCCAGCTTGCCGGTTGTTGACCCTAGTGGGCCCTGGTGGGGTCGGTAAAACGCGTTTAGCCATTCGTGCTGCCACCAAATGCCTTCCATCCTTTTCTGATGGCACCTATTTTGTTGCCTTGGAATCGGGCACCTCCCCTGATTATTTGGTTACTGCTATTGCCGATTCGATCCATTTTAAAATTGATTACTTCGCTTCCCAGTTAGAATCAAAGTACCAGCTATTTGATTATTTGAAAAATCGTTCAATCTTATTAGTGCTGGATGGTTATGAAAATTTAGTCGCCAGCGCCGGAATATTATCTGAACTGCTTGATCATGCTACCCACCTGAAACTCTTGGTGACATCTCGCCAGAAATTGGAGTTAAATTGTGAATGGGTTTTCAATGTAGATGGTTTCCCTGTTCCTCGATTTGCCGATGGAAAAATTTCGGGCGACGAAAGTGCTTTGATTTTATTTGAAGCACGTGCCCGGCAAGCCAGAACTGGTTTTCAGCTTTCTCCCTCCGACCAAGAATATGTGATGGATATCTGCCAGTCAGTGGCGGGAATGCCCTTGGGGATTGAATTAGCCGCTGCCTGGACACCTGTATTATCTACGCGGGAAATCGCAGAAAAAATACAAGAAAGCCTTGACTTCCTTATATCATCGAACCGCGATGTAGCCGAAAGACACCGAAGTCCACGGGCAGCCTTTAATAGCTCCTGGACATTGCTCGATGAAGGACAGCAGGAGGCATTTTGCAAGCTTTCCGTATTTCAAGGCGGGTTCGATTGGCCCGCGGCGCACAGGATTTGCAGTGTCAGTTTAAATCAATTGTCCAGCTTGCTGAACCGTTCTATGTTGGGGAGGAATTACACAGGGCGTTATTATTTGCACGGACTGCTTCGGCAATTTGGGTTGGAAATACTGGATGCGTCGCTGCCCGTTAAAGAAGAGATCTATGACCGGCATTGCCAGTACTATACCAATATCCTGTGTGAGCGGGAAACTAGTCTGCACAATTCGGATATGTATACCGCTTGTCAAGAGATCCGTCAGGAGATGGATAATGTTCGCCAGGCAATGAAATGGGCACTTGTAAATTGGGGTGAGGAAAGGATCCGAAAAATACTGATCATATTACTGGCCTTTTATGTGGTGCATGGGTGGCAGGAAGGAAAAGATGCATTCAAGGAAATCGCTCAAGCAAGGAAAGAAGCCCTGGTAAATCAGAACCTGGAATGGTCTACAGACTCTGTTTACCTTAGCGCACGCATCCATCAAGCGATTTTGTTGTGTAATTTGGGTGTGATCGATGAAAGTGATGCGATATCCAGAGAGTGCCTCCAGTCATTGCGCAAGCTTGGTTTAAACGCGGAACTTTCCGAATGTCTGCATAATATTGGAACAAATGCCTCCTTTCGGGGCGAGTACGAGTTTGCCAGGGAATATTTAGAGGAAGCGATCATCATCGGGAAAGAAAGCCAGGTATTTATCTGGCCCACCTATCTGTTATGGCTTGGGCATACCTACTTCCTGCTTGGAGAATATCAGCTCGGTATGCAGAGCTTCCAAAAATGCTATGATATATATGATCACCAGGAAAATTTATGGGGCAAAGGGTTTGCCCTTAGCAAGATGGGCTTGGCAGCAGATGGCTTGGGTGATTTCCAACAATCTATGTTATATAACCGCGAATCACTTTCGATATTTGAGAAAACTGAAAATATAACCGGTAAAGCTTATACCATCAGTCGCATGAGCATGAGCGCTTATTTTTTGGAGGATTATGCGCAAGCTGTTCAATATGGGCTCGAAGGATATCAGATCTACCAATCGCTTGGCCACCAATGGGGAATGTGTACGTCTCTATGCCGTATAGGATTCGCTTATATAGGGCAGGGAGAGCTTGTAAAAGCTAAGTCCTGTTTTTTCGACGCCCTCGAGCAATCTCGTGTTTACCAGATGACCCCGGTGAGCATGTACGCCTTGCTTGGCATCGCGGCCGCTCTCGCTCAGGAGGGTGATGATAAGGCAGCTATAGAACTGTTTCAATATGCCCAAAGTTATCCTCAGACGCCTTCTCTTTACACACAGCTGGCTTCCCGTTGGATCAAATCAGTGGTTTATGATGTGCACACTGATGTTAAGTCTGCGCTTACTATGGGGGGGTACAGTGATAGCCTCGAAAATATGATAAATAATCTTCAGAAAGCATGGGGGCGCCATGCTTTATGACGGCTCAGCAGGTTGAGTCATAACCGAATATCGAGCTGAATTATCGTTATAGACGCCACGAGTAAGCCGGGTTTGGCTTCAGCTATCTCTCTTGCCCTTACCCCCCAGCCATGGCACCGACGATTCTTAATGGCTCCTCACCCAGGGTCACAGATTCAGGAATTGGGTCCGTGGGCGCTTCAAGCGATATATCCTCCCCCGCGACGAAGAAACGGATGAAAGGTCTCCTCTGCAAGCTCACCTGGTCACGGATGGTGCCGCGTAGCATGGGGTAGCGTGCTTCCAGCTCATCCAGAACCGAGCTGATGCTGGCGGGGGCCTCCATTTCCAGCTCCACCTGGCGGCTCACATTAGCCAGGCTGCATAATTGGGCTGGAAGCAGGATGTGGATCATGGCAATACCTGGGCCTCCACCGAAAAGACAGGCGGGAAATCCTTGGCAATGGTAGACCAGCTATCACCGCCGTCCTTCGAATAGTAGACCTGCCCGCCGGTGGTGCCAAAATATACCCCACACGGGTCCAACGTGTCAACGGCCAGAGCGCTGCGCAAGACGTTTACATAGCAGTTGCTTTGCGGTAATCCTCGGGTCAGGGCTTCCCATTCGTTGCCCCCCGTGCGGCTGCGGTAGACGCGCAGCTTGCCCTCGGGAGGGTAATGCTCCGAGTCGCTTTTGATGGGCACCACGAAGATGGTGTTCGGCTCCTGGCTGTGTACGGCGATGGCATAACCGAAATCTGAAGGCAGGTTGCCGCTCACTTCATGCCACAGCTCACCTGCATCATCCGAACGCATCACATCCCAATGTTTCTGCATGAACAACACCCCTGGTTGTGCCGGATGCATGGCGATGCTGTGCACACAATGGCCCACTTCAGCATCTGCATCGGGCAGCTCGTAAGGAGATGTCAAGCCACGATTGGCGGCTTGCCAGCTTTCTCCCCCGTCACTGGTGCGAAATACGCCGGCAGCCGAGATAGCTGCATAGAGCCGCAACGGGTCAGCCTGGTCTTGGATGATGCTGTGCAGGCACATTCCCCCCGCCCCGGGAGCCCACAGGTTTCCCTTGATATTGCGTAAGCTTGGAAGCTCCTGCCAGGTATTACCCCCATCTTTGGAGCGGAACAGGGCGGCATCTTCTGCCCCGGCGTAAACGGTTTCGTCATCCATCAGCGATGGCTCGAGCTTCCAGATACGCTTAAAGGTCCATGGTTTCTGTGACCCATCATACCCTTGGTGTGTGCCAGGATCTCCCTGGTATGTAAAATTGTTTCCCACAGCCTCCCAGGTAGAGCCGCCGTCTTCCGAGCGCTGTATCACCTGACCGAACCATCCGCTGGATTGCGAGGCATACAGGCGATCGGGGTTGAGCAGAGAGCCCTTCAGATGGTAAATCTCCCATCCTGCGAATAGTGGGCCCTCGATCTCCCAAGTTTCCCGGGTGGCATCCGAGGTCAAGATAAAAGCACCTTTATGCGTTCCCACCAGTAACCTGACTTTGCTCATTTTGTTCCTCCCTGAACCGTTAGATCAATTCTTCTAATCATATCTATTGCCAGATTGACCTGCTTAATTGCTATTATTACATACTGGTCCGGTCGATATAATTTGTAATGATTGGGATTTTATTGGTTTGATCCAATATTTTTCGTAGGCTTTGAGGGCAGGTTGTCTTTCACCTGTCCCCCAATCCTGCGAGGCAATAATACCACAAATCCTGTCCGAATTCTCGGTAACCAATCCCTGCTGGCAGTTGTGAATTTTAGGCCAGGCAGACATCGCGGGTTATAATAACCTCGGGGAATAACGTAAAAGTGTCCATTCATCCCCAATGCCTAATTTCACCATTATCTCGCAACAAGGAGAGCACATGTCTGATACTACCACCCTTCCAGCCCGTAATGAAGTGCCACCTGAGCAAACCTGGGACCTGGATTCCATCTTTGCAACACCCAAGGATTGGGAGGCAGCCTGCGCCCAGTTGCTAGCGATGCTGCCTGACCTTGCGGTGTACCATGGCCACCTCGGAGAAAACCCCCGCACGTTGCTGCAGTTCATCCAGGCATATCAGGAAGCCGGCACTTTGATGGGCAAAATTGCTGTCTATGCCAATAATTCCTATGCAGTCAATAGCCTCGACCAGGAAGCCGCCGCTCGCAGCAATCAGGCACGCTCCCTCATGTCTAATTATGCCGCAGCGATCGCCTTCTTCGACCCCGAGTTGATGCAAATTGGCTTTTCCAAGCTGCGCCAGTGGATCAAAGAAGATATCCGCCTGGCCTTTTTCGCCCATTATGTGGACAGGCTGGAAAAACGCCAGGCCCACGTGCGCTCCGGTGAGGTTGAAGAAGTGCTGGCGATGGTCAATGACCCGTTCTTCGCTGCTTCGGGCATCTACAACACGCTCAACAACGCAGAGCTTGCGTTCGAACCAGCCCGGGCTTCCGATGGCACCCAACTCGAGGTAGGGCAGGCCAGCATTGGCGCCCTGATCACCCACGCCGACCGCGAAGTGCGCCGTACCGCCTGGGAAAACTACCAGGATGGCTATCTCAAGTTCAAGAACACCATGGCAGGCATTCTTACCACCACTATCCGCCAGGATGTGTTCAACGCCAGGGTGCGGGGTTATGAATCATCGTTGCACGCTTCCCTGGCACCTAATAATATCCCCGTGGAAGTGTTCCACAACCTGATCGAGGTGTTCAAGAAGAACCTGCCCACCTGGCATCGTTACTGGCGCCTGCGCAAGAAGCTGCTGGGTTACGAGAAGTTCTGCGTTTACGATATCAAGGCGCCCCTCACCGATAAAAGGCCGGCGGTTCCCTTCAAACAGGCGGTGGATTGGATCGTGGAGGGCATGGCGCCCTTGGGAACTGAATACACGGCCATCCTGCGTAATGGGGTTCTGGAAAAACGCTGGGTGGATTATGCCCGCAACAGGGGCAAGCGCGAGGGAGCATTTTCCAGCGGCTCGATGGGCACGCGGCCGTTCATCATGATGAGCTATGCCGATGATGTGTTCAGCCTGAGCACGCTCGCCCACGAGCTGGGACACTCGCTGCACTCCAACTACAGCCGACTGTACCAGCCGTTCATCTACAGCCGCTATTCGCTTTTCGTGGCTGAAGTGGCCTCCAACTTCAACCAGGCTATGGTGCGCCGTCACCTGTTCGAAACCCAGGTATCCCCTGAATTCCAGGTCAGCCTGATCGAGGAGGCCATGTCGAATTACCACCGCTACTTCTTCATTATGCCCACCCTGGCGCGCTTTGAGCTGGAACTGCACACCCGGGTCGAAAAAGGCCAGCCCATCAATGCCGATATCCTCGTTGGCCTGGCTGCCGACCTGTTCAAGGAGGGCTATGGGGATGAGGTGGAGTTTGACCGCGACCGCATCGGTATCACCTGGGCGCAGTTTGGCCACATGTACATGAACTTCTATGTCTACCAGTATGCCACCGGCATCTCCGGCGCCCACGCCCTGGTAGATGGTGTACTGTCGGGCAAGCCGGGGGCAGCAGACCAGTATCTTGAGTTCCTCAAGCTGGGTGGCTCGATGTACCCCCTCGATGCATTGAAGCTGGCTGGGGTCGACCTCACCTCCCCACAACCGGTAGAGATAGCTTTCGATGTGCTTGCCAGCCTGGTGGATCATCTGGAAAAGCTGAAGGCATAGCTTGCAAGATCTATATCACCCGCTGGCAGACGCCAGCGGGTTTTGCTTATTTATAATTTGTGGTAAAACAATACCTATGTTCCCGGAATCGTGGCCTGAAAGCATGGGTTACTATGCCACCCACAGCTTGATGAGCAGCACCTGCGCCACCCGAGCAGATGGTACAGGTGGAGGCCAGTTACACCGGAAGATTTATAACCGATATATTGAAAATGCCCTCCTGAACCCCGCGTTGGGATGAGGTAAACTTTAGCGGAGCATCAGCAGGCGTGGTTTATGCAAAAACATCTGCACTCATTTTCCAATCTGGCACCCTGGTTCACTCTGTCCATTCTATTCTTGGTCTTTGCCCAGGCGTGCAACCTGCCGACACGGCAGCCTGGAGGGTTGCTTTTTCCCACCGAACAGTCACAGGTGGTCACTCCCCCCCACCAGTCTCAAGGTCATCAAGCTACGCTATTTCCCATCCCCACTTCGATCATCCCCGCTGCTTCCCTCACTCCTGCCGGGCTTCTTTATCCCTTTAGTGGATTGCAAACTGCCACACCCGGCACTGCCGTTCCCGAAATGTGGATTACTGCTTCACCAGGGGAAGATACACCCCCATTTACTTACTGGACCCAGCCGGGTGATACGCTTACTGTGCTGGCAGCCCGTTTTAATGTCACACCCGATCAGATCACCCCTGCCCAGCCATCCAGCGGGTTATTACCGCCTGGCCAGCAGCTCACCATCCCCAACACTTTAGGCGAGCCAGCATATACCAGTGCTGCGTTGCCCGACAGCGCGGTGATTTACTCCCCCCTGGCAGCCGCATTCCAAACCGAAGCCTTTATCACGCAGGCCGGAGGTTTCCTGAGCACCTATGGCGAGCAAGTGGATGAGCAATGGCTGAGCGGCGCTGAGATTGTCCAGCGAGTGGCGCTGGAATCATCCATCAACCCGCAATTACTGCTCGCTTTCCTGCAATTCCGCTCCGGTTGGGTGCTGGGGCAGCCGGCTGAATCGGCCAACCTGGAGTATCCCATCGGTTTCTACGTGCCTGAATATCGCGGGTTGTACCTGGAGCTTTCGCTGGCGGTCAAAGAGCTAAACATCGGTTATTACGGCTGGCGGGAGGGCACGCTGACTGAGCTGGTGCTACCCAATTACACTCACACTCGCCTCGACCCCACCTTGAACGCCGGGTCGGTGGCAACCCAACTGCTCACATCCATATTTTATCTCTCCCCATCTGACTGGCTTGACGCACTCTACGGCTCAGGCGGCTTGCTGGAAGTCTACCGCGCCATGTTTGTTGACCCCTGGCAGGCCGCGGCGAGCGTGGAACCGCTCTTCCCTGAGGGCCTGGCTCAGCCGCCCCTCGAGCTGCCGTTTACCCCCGGTGAGTATTGGAGCCTTACCTCCGGGCCGCATATTTCCTGGCGCACTGGCACGCCGCGCGGCGCGCTGGATTTTGCCCCTATTACCGGCGAACCTCCCTGTGCGGTTTCAGCCGCCTGGGTCACCGCTTCAGCGTCCGGGCTGGTTACCCGCGCGGAAAATGGCCTGGTGGTGCTGGATTTGGATGGGGATGGTTACGAGCAAACCGGCTGGGTACTGGTGTACATGCATATCGCCGGGCAAGACCGCATCCCTGTTGGAACTTGGGTGGAGACGGATACACCGCTCGGGCATCCCTCCTGTGAAGGTGGGCAGGCAACCGGCACACATGTCCATATTGCGCGCAAATATAATGGCGAGTGGCTGGCCGCAGATGGACCACTACCTTTTGTACTCAGCGGTTGGACCGCCCATGCAGGAAAGCTCTCATATGAGGGTACACTTGAAAAGGATGGCAAAATTGTATCTGCCCAGCCGGATGGATCATCAGGATCAACTATAATTCGGTGAGGGAGACTTCTGGGTTGGCATAATTTATCTTTCGTGGGAGGAAAATTCTATGCCTGAAAATTCTATAAGAAATACGCTGCTTTCTGATATGGATTCAGAGTGGGCAAATATCGAGAAGCTCTGTTTTAGGCTGAGAGAGGATGATATGATAAAGCCTGCTGTGCAGGGTGAGTGGTCGGTGAAAGATACCCTGGCACACCTATCCGCCTGGGAAAAGTACCTGCTCGATCGCCTGGGATACGTGATGACCGGGCAGCCACCCCTCTTCCCGGTGATGACCAGCATGGACGATGTACACCGCTTTAACGCCCGGGTGTACGCCGAAAACAAAGATCGCCCGCTTGCATCGGTGATGATTGAGTTCCGAAATCTTTATAAGGAGATCATGGATGAGCTGGAGGCATTGGATGAAAGCCAGTTGAACCAGCTGTATACCTATGATTTCCCGGACGATAAGCTCACCCTGCTGCAGTTGATCCGTGCCAATACCTGTGAGCATTTCCGCGAACATTGCATCGCACTAACAAAAAAAGAATGAAGAGGGCTGGGAACGAAGACAGGTGTTCATCCGAAAGGTGGTTACCACCATTAGCGGCAAGAAAGAGTGCTTGAGTGGTGCTAATGGACAATTCGCCGGCTTGATGCACAATGTCCAGGATCACAGGTCGCACGTCACCGCAGACTAACCCATGGGTGCAATTCTTTTGATAACAAGGAGATCACGATGATCGAGATGCCTGAAGCATGGACAATTGCAAGCCAGATGAATGAGACCCTCACAGCAAAAACCTTCCAGCATTTTGCCCTGGGTGTCCTCAAGCACAAATTCCTGTGGCTGAGCAAGCCTGCGGAGGAATATGATGCCTTCCTGGCTGGTAAGATGGTCACCGGCGCAAGCAGCTATGGCCGTTCGATCTACCTGTACGTGGGCGGAGATCACCTGCTGTGGTTTGGCGAGCTGGGCGGGCGCATCCTTTACCACCCGCAGGACCTGGGGTTGCCAGCCAGATACCACCTGCGGTGGGACTTTACGGACGGCTCGGTGATGACCTTCAATTTACAGATGTGGGGCTTCGTTGGCTTGCTGGAAAAAGCGCAGCTTTCCAGGCATCCCTCCGCTGAGGTGGGCGTACCGCCTTTATCTCACAGGTTCGCCCTCGAGCGTTTCGACCAGCTGCTGGAAGAGTATCCTGAAAAGACCCAAAAGGGCGTCAAGGGGTTCCTGGTCACCAGCAAGCACATCAACGGCATTGGCAATGGTTACCTGCAGGATATCCTTTATAGGGCGCGCATCCACCCTGCCCGCAAAATCCCCACGCTATCCGTCGCTGAGCGGCAGCGCCTGTATGCCGCCATCCAGGAAACCATCTCCCAGGCCATCGATCTAGGCGGCCGGGAGGACGAGCGCGACCTTTTCAACCATCCAGGGGGGTATGTCCGCCTGATGAGTAGCCAGACGGTGGGCAAACCCTGCCCGAATTGTGGCACAACTCTAGAAAAAATTAATTATTTAGGTGGGGCATGCTACCTGTGCCCTGCCTGTCAGGTGTAAATATGGACATTCCAAATCTAATGCGCGCCATGCTGCTCGTAGAGCAGCGTAAACCGTTGAAATTAGCTGAAGTGCCTGTCCCGCAGCCCGGCACCGGGCAGGTATTGATCAAGGTGCACACCTGCGGTGTGTGCCGCACTGATTTGCACGTGTTGGACGGCGACCTGACCGAGCCAAAGCTGCCGCTCATCCTGGGCCACCAGATCGTGGGTGCGGTAATCCGCCTGGGGGAAGGTGTGGAGCGTTTCACACCCGGGCAGCGCATCGGCGTTCCCTGGCTGGGCTACACGGATGGGACCTGTCGTTACTGCCAGAGGGGGCAGGAGAACCTGTGTGAGCACCCCAAATTCACCGGTTATACCCTGGATGGCGGTTTTGCTGAATACGCAGTGGCTGACCAGCGTTATTGTTTCCCCCTGCCCCAAGCCTATAATGATATCGAGGCTGCCCCCCTGTTATGCGCCGGACTGATTGGTTACCGCACCTACCGGTTGGCGGGCGAATATAAAGATCGCCTGGGCATCTATGGCTTTGGCGCTGCCGGGCACATCATTGCCCAGGTGGCGGCTTACCAGGGGAAGAAAGTGTATGCCTTCACCCGCCCTGGAGATAGAGCCACTCAAGAGTTTGCCAGGAAGCTGGGTGCTTATTGGGCTGGTGGCTCGGATGAGATGCCCCCCGATCAGCTGGATGCCGCCTTGGTGCTGGCGCCGGTGGGTCCCCTCATGGTGGCGGCATTGAAAGCAGTCACCCCGGGTGGCGTGGTGGTGAGCGGTGGCATCCACATGAGCGATATCCCATCCTTCCCATACCACCTGTTGTGGGAGGAGCGGGAAATACGCAGCGTGGCCAACCTCACCCGGCAGGATGGCGAGGAATTTCTTGAGATTGCCCCAAAAGTGCCGGTGAAGACCCAGGTTACACCCTATAAGCTGGAGCAGGCCAACCAGGCGCTGGATGACCTGCGCTCAGGCAAACTTGAAGGCGCAGCGGTATTAACAATTTAACGCTCAAGGAAAAGCGATGGGAGAAAATCCCATCGCTCTGCCTTAACCGTATCAGAAAAATATCAGTCTCCAGCCGACACCTTCGCAGGCTATAATCTGCGCGAGCCCGAATTATTTATGATGTGATCTTGATATCGCGGATATAATTTGGCTTTCGCTTCCTTCGGGTGCTCTCGAAACTCAGATTGCTGAAGGTTATGCTTGGCATTGGCTTGCCTGCCTGGACCTGCCATGAAGCTGATCAATCCTACCGATGCCAATGCCAGGAAGCCTGCAATCAAGTACAGGCTGCTGGCACCGATTGTCTCAATCACGTATCCGGAACCAGCGAACCCAAACACGCCGGAAACCCAGCTCATGGTATTTATAGCAGGTAAGCTGCGCCCCAGTTCCTGCTGTGGTACGATGTCGGTTGCCAGGGCTGAAGCCAGCGAGCCGCTTAGGCTGCGTGTAATGAGTATCGTGGCGGCAACGACCCAGAAATGCCACAGTTGATTTGCCAGCAGCAGGCTTAAGCTGCTCATCACGGCTAGCGAGTAGCCCAGGGCGAGAAATAATTTACGCCCCAAACGGTCTGAGAGCAGCCCGAACCCCAACACGATCGGGATGGTCACCAAACCACCCATCACATTCGTACCGGCGATAGCAGCCGGTGAAAAGTGAATGGATTTCATGGAGAGGGACAGGCCAATGCGGATGATACTCACCGTCATCGCTGAGAAAAACACGGCAAAAAGCAGCAATCGGTAACTTGAACTGGCTTTATAGCCAGCCAACTTGGTTGCCGAAGCCTTGGGTACTTTTATTTCCGGCTTATCATGCACCTTCCATAACCCTATCAGAGGCCATATGCTATACACCAGCGCCAGCATGGTAAACATCAGGGGATAACCTTTCCATCCCACCATCCAGCTAATTGCTGAGCCGCCAAGAAGCGCTCCCAGGGGGTTTGCAAGGGCTGCCAGGCCGAACCACCTGCCACGGCTCTTTTCATCGGCATTCAAACCAATAAAAACATTAACTAACGATAGGCCAATTCCACCAGTGAACCACACGATACAGGTCAGCAGGATGATCTGCCATAACGCCTGTACATGGCCCATCGTGTACAGTGCGGGCGCACCAATCAACCCCGCCGTGACAAACATAAACTTACGCGGCATTTTTCCTGAGAGCCAACCGGTCACCAATGTTCCCAGAGTGATGGAAATATAAGTTGCTGCCAGGTAAAATCCGGTGATCGTGGGTGTGGCCCCAAATTCGCTGGCATACACGGGTAGCAGAGGGAATAAACCAAAGCCGACGAACAGGATGGCGAAGCTGCTGAAAAATAATGGTAAAAAATTTTGGTATTTCATCACCTTTACTCCATAATTGGTATATTTGTTTCCTGAATTTCAGTATACAGAACCATCGTTCCATAAACGGTGCAGCTACCATCCCTCAAACGTCCCACATCAATGAATTTTCACAATTTCACCCCAATTTGTTGTAATTAAGGTAAAATGAGGTATGGGTGGATATCGATTAAGTCTTTTGGATGTACCGCGGCTTGAAGGAGATGGCAATCAAGTACTCAGCGCACGGCGTAAGACCATGGCTCTTTTGGCGTACCTGGCGGTCACAGGTCTGACACAAAGCCGTGATGTGCTGGCAACGTTTCTGTGGCCGGAATATGACCAATCGAATGCGCTGGCTAACCTGCGCCGCGAGCTTTCACGAATCAGGGAAAGCATAGGCTCGCAAGCATTGACCGCAGATCGCCAAAAGGTGACCCTCAACCGTGGGGAAAACCTATGGCTCGATGTCATCGCCTTTAAATCAAAGTTAAAACAGGCATCCAATCACCCGCACCCTCTTAACCAGGTTTGTGAACGGTGCCGGGAAACTCTTCGGGATGCCATAGCCTTGTACCGCGCCGATTTCATGACCGGCTTTTCTTTGGCGGATGCTCCCGAATTCGATGAGTGGCAGTTTTTCCAGAGGGAAGAGATGCGCCGGTTGCTGGGCGAGGCATTACTTAAGCTCATCGAATCTCATGTTGAGCGAAGGGAATATTCGCCGGCCATCCCATACGCTCGGCGCTGGTTGTCCCTCGATTCGATGCATGAGCCTGCCCACCGCTGGCTGATGAAACTATATGCCTGGTCGGGCCAGCAGTCTGCTGCGATACGGCAATACCAGGATTGCCAGCGCATCCTGGGTGAAAACATTGGGGTTAAACCCGAGCAAGAAACAATCGAGCTATACCAGGCAATAAAAAAACACCAGCTATTTCCACCTGCAGCAGAAAAAAACCGAAATCCGTCGATAGACGATCGAGCAGTTCATTTAGAATCCGAACGAATGAGGAATGAGAAAGCTTTAATTGCCAGACAGGCATCCTCCTCCGATTACAGCGTACCCTCTCAATCCATTCGATTTTGCACCTCACCAGATGGTGTGCGCTTGGCGTACGCAGTTGTTGGTGAGGGGCCTTTGCTGGTGAAAACTGCCAACTGGCTCAGTCACCTCGAGTATGATTGGAACAGTCCGGTATGGAGGCACTGGATGGCTGAGCTCACTAGCCGTTGGAAATTCGTCCGATATGACGAGCGGGGGTGCGGCCTGTCAGATTGGGATGTGAAAGACTATTCGCTAGATGCCTGGGTAAGAGATTTAGAGACTGTGGTCGATTCTCTTGGCCTGGAACGCTTTCCACTCTTGGGTATATCCCAGGGAGCTTCAATCGCCGTTGCCTACGCGGTCCGTCATCCAGAGAGGGTCAGCCGCCTGGTCTTATATGGTGGCTATTCGCGCGGTCGCCAATTTCGTGCAGAAACTGCCGAGCAACGCGACGAATTGGATGTGACGATCAAATTAATAAAGCTGGGTTGGGGGAAAGTCCACCCGGCGTTCAGGCAAGTTTTTTCCATGATGTTTATACCTGAAGGGACAGCGGAGCAACTCCATGCTTTCAATGAGCTTGCTCGCATTACCACAACTCCCGATATTGCGGCGCAGATCGTAAATGGATTTCACAAGATTGATGTACAAGATTTGGCCAAGCAGGTCATCCAGCCCACGCTGGTGCTCCACGCAAAGGACGAATTACGAGTTCCCTTTGAAGAGGGGCGCAAATTAGCCGCGTTAATCCCCAATGCCCGACTGGTGCCGCTTGAAAGTAAAAACCATATTTTATTAGAGCATGAACCGGCGTGGCAGCAGTTCCTGTATGAAGTCACAACATTCTTGAAAGAATAGACGTGTGGCATCAGGTGGACCAGACCCATCACCAGCTGACCCATCACGCATTACTTTCCATATCTGTTACAATCAGGTGCGTCCCAATCCTGGCCTCAAGGATTTGTTATGCTTTACGCTTCTTCCGATTCCCACGACCCCGAAACCATTATCCTCAAGGATGGCAGGCAAATGGTCATCCGTCCCATCTGTCCGGATGACGCCGACGATTTGCAAGCCACCTTCCAGCGTTTGTCGATTCAAAGCATTTACATGCGCTTTTTATCCTTCAAAAAAGAGCTATCCGATGAAGAAGCCCACCAGTTGGCCACAGTGGACTACAACTTACGCATGGCTTTCGTGGCGGTCTACAACGAAAACGGTACTGACATCGTCACCGGGGTGGCGCGCTACTGCATTCTTGACCCTCAGCACCCCGAGACCGCTGAGGCCGCCGTGGTGGTGGTGGATGAATACCAGGGGCTGGGTATTGGCAAGCAGCTGCTCAAGCGCCTGGTGCTGTATGCCCGCAGTAAGGGCATCGAGATCATGCGCGGCAACCTGCAGGTGGGGAACGATCGCATGCTGACGCTGGTCAAGAACAGCGGCCTGCCCAACCAGACCCGCTATGTGGATGGCATCTGGGAGGTGAGCATCGACCTGCGTCTGCAGGATTCGACCACGGTAAAATGACCCATCACGCCTGGATTTCATCCTCCCCGGCTGAGTTGGCGGCCGCCTTTGACGCCGAACACCAGTTGTTGCAATTGCACAACACTGTCAATGAGCGGGCGATTTGCCGTAAATACTCACGCCTGGTGAAAGGTGCCCCCGCTGCATATGTTCACCAGCTGGCAGGCGAGCTGCTCCTCACATACGCCCACCGCTGGCAGGCGTATGAGCTGATCGCTGGGCACAAGCAAGCTTACCAGGACCTGGACGAAGAAAAACTGGAACACCTGGGGCAGGGGATCAGCAGCTGGTGGTCTACGGATGCCTTTGCCCGCACCCTCTCGGGCCCGGCCTGGAGGGATGGGCTGGCAGCCGATGCGCTATTCGTGAAGTGGGCCCGTTCACCAGATCTGTGGTGGAGGCGCGCTGCCCTGGTGAGCACCGTGGCCTTTAACATGCGCTCACAGGCAGGCGTGGGGGATGCGGGCCGGACATTGCTTATTTGCAGCATGCTTGCAGATGACCACCAGGACATGGTGGTCAAGGGATTATCCTGGGCGTTGCGCGAGCTGGTATATTTCGACCGCCAGGCGGTGGAGGGTTTTCTGAGTGAATATGGTCCTTTGCTGGCTGGACGGGTGAAGCGCGAGGTGGGGAATAAGCTGCGCATAGGTTTAAAATACCCAAGATAATTGCATTCACTGCCACGGGCTTGAAATCTCCGTGTATAGGTTTATTGTTACTTCGGAACCAGCTTTTTGGGTCCTGCTTGCCATTACTGGCGCTATACCACCGTCCAGGATAACGGTACCGCTGCCCTGTTCATCATTGACCTTATAATCCCCTACCCGTTTCCATTTCATCCTTCACCGCCTTGTAAAGCGTCTCGGCTTTGAGCTCACTCAGCGTGTAGCAGGGGGCTTCCAGGTGGTCGGCCAGTGCCTGTGCCAGGCCCTGGTCGAAGGCGGCGTGTTCCATGTTCACCACCACGCAGCGGATATCGTCGGCTGCGATCTGCTCTGCAAGCTTGTGGGCTTCCTCTTGGGGTGGCATGGATGACATGGAAACGTTCCCTGCGCCATCGGTAAGCAATATGACCAGCGGTTGCACGTCGGGGTGCAGGATTTTCTCGCGCTGCAGGGTCTGGTGGGTCATGTACAGCCCGGCAGAGAGGGGCGTCTTGCCGCCCACGGGGATATCTGCCAGGGCGCGCTGGGCAAGCATGACCGAGTTGGTGGGCGGCAGCACCATGGTGGCGCGATCCTTCTGGAACACGATCAGCCCCACCCGGTCACGCCTCTGGTAGGCGTCGGTAAGCAAGGAAAGGATGGCACCCTTGGTGGCAGACATGCGCTCTGCCACTGCCATCGACCAGGAGGCATCCACCACGAAAAGTACGAAATTCGCGGTCTTCTTCACCCGCACCTTGCGCTGGAAGTCGGATGGGCGGATGGCAAAGGCTACTCGCTTGCGCATCTCCTGGCGCTCCTTCTGGAATGGGGCGGCTGCCCGGATGGTGGCATCGAATGCCAGGTCATCGGTTTTCCCCTTGGCGGGGCGCGCCTGGATGTAGCGGCCCCGCTTGCGATCGGTGTGGGTGCGCGAGCGCCTTCCCGCGCGCTTGCGGTACAGCTGGTCGAGGTTCGTGTTCAGGTTGCGCGGCCGGAAAGATTCGCCCACGTTCACTTTTTGGCCCCCATCCCACCAATAGGCATTGCCCACGTCAAAGACGCTTTGCCTGGCAGGCTCACTCTGGTTCGGACTCTGTTGGTCTTGCTCCGAGGTGAGGTTTAGCTCTTTTTTTTTTCGTAGCGGGGCGTACGGTCTTCTTCGTCTGTCACCGGCTCGGGCTCTCCCGGGCTGACAGCCGCGCCTTGCAGCTGTTCGATTCGATCCTGAAGCTCATCCTCCGACACCACTGCTTGTTGGAATGGTCCCTGGCGGATGCGATGGGGTAATGCCAGCTCGGCTGCCAGGGCGATATCGCGCTCTGTGATGGACATGCGCCCCTCGAAAGCTGCCTGGGCTCGAGCTGTTTTGAGGATCACCAGGTCTGCGCGGTGGCCTTCCACGTTGAGTGAAGCAGTGAGGGCTGCAATGGATAGCAGGTCATGGCTGGTATAGGTGATCTTATCCACCAGCTTGCGTGCTGCCTCAATTCGATGAGAGAGCTCCTTCTCTTTATCCAGCCATTGCATGCGGAACTTCTCGGGATCTGCTTCGAATGCCAGGTTGCGTTCCATGATCAGCACACGTTCACGCGCTTCACGGATGCCGTAAATCTCTGCGGAATGGGCGAAACGGTCCAGCAATTGTGGGCGCAGGTCGCCTTCTTCGGGGTTCATGGTGCCCACCAGGATGAATCGTGCCGGGTGGGCAAACGAGATGCTTTCACGCTCCACCACGTTAACGCCCATGGCAGCTGAATCGAGCAGCAGGTCCACCACGTGATCATCCAGCAGGTTTACCTCGTCGATGTACAGCAAGCCACGGTTAGCAGCTGCCAGCACGCCCGGCTCGAAGATGCGCTCACCCTTCTGGATGGCTGCCTCGATGTCCAGGGTACCTACCACGCGATCTTCGGTGGCGCTGATGGGCAGGTCGATGAAGGCAATCCGCCTCTTGACCACCTTCAATTCCACACCCTGGATTTTGCGCTCCTTCACCCAATCAGACCAGGTCAGTGGGGCATCGGGGTCGTCATTAAAAGGTGAATCGGCATACACTTTTATTTCGGGCAGCAGGGCTGCCATGCCGCGGGCGGCAGTGGACTTGCCGGTGCCGCGTTCACCGCGAATCAGCACGCCGCCAATACGCTGGTCCACTGCGTTCAAAACCAGCGAGCGTTTCATACGTTCTTGACCAACGACGGCGGTGAAAGGATAAATAGGTCGCATAGATCGATTTGGGTGTGCCTCCTGCCCAGCAAGCGTATATTATACCCGTATGTGAAAGTCTTGCAGATAAATATTATTATCAGAACGCGCCGTGCTAAGGTTGTGCAAGCCTGACATCCCTGATTTCCAACCTGGCGGTCTCAGGATTAGCCAGGGTGCCATAGGTTATCCTGCCTGCGGGCGGTAGGGCCGCGTACTGGTTATCCAGCCAGATCACCAGTGTCAGGGGGCCTTGAGGACTCACCGCCGTTTGCATGAGTTCTCTTCCATCAACACGGAAGCGCGTCAGCTCTGTCTGCCAATGCAGCTCGTAGGTGTGCCATTCGCGGACGCCCGTGGAGATTATGGTAGCGTCCTGCTGCACAAAACGGCGCAGCAGCCTGCGTACCAAACCAGAAGTCCAGGGGGTAAAGGCCAGGGTCAGGATTGGCGAGCCTAAAAGCAACAGAGCAGGAGAAACCTTGCGTGGCTTGAAGCTGGCAGCTAAAAAGCCATTAGCGGGTAGGTCATCCCTGAAAGACAGGTAATTTTGAGGGGAGGCGTGGAAAAACCATACTGCCTCCGGAAGGGCTGGAAGATAACTGGCTGTACCGCCGTAGCTCAGCAAAAAGCCAAAGGGGTCATTCCAAAAGCCAAAGCCCCATGTGCCAGGGATGTTTTCAGCAGAAGCCCGCGCCTGCAAACTCAGCAGCAGGGGAGGCTTCCAACGGTAGTTTTTCCGGTGGCGCCTGGTATGGTCGTCCAGCTGAGCTAGAGAATATCTACCCGCAGCATGCGCTGGGGTTTCCAATACCCAGGAGCTTTCTCCCACTGCCTTAATGTTGCAGTCAGGTGTATGGCTGATATGGAGCGCAGGCCTAGATTCTCCCATCCTTGGGCAATCATACCACGCCTGGGCAGCGAGTCCGAAACCTGCCATGATAATCCGTCGACAGGCCAATGATATAATTCAGCCATTATTGGAGGCTGCATGGAGATTACCTGGTATGGCTTATCCTGTTTTCGCCTGGCGGAACGCAACCTGGCGTCCGTGGTCACTGACCCCTACGATTGCCAGGTGGTGGGGTATGAGCCGCTCAAGCTAAGGGCGGATATTCTCACCGTCAGCCATGACGCTCCCGGCCACAACCATGTTGCCGGGGTCAAAGGATATTCGCACCTGGTCAACACCCCAGGGGAGTTTGAAATAGGCGGGGTTTTCATCACCGGCATCCAAACCAATGGATATGGAAAGCAAGATTCGGGTGAGCCGCGCAACACCCTGTATGTCTTCGACTACGAAGGAGTAACCGTGGCACACCTGGGTGATTTGCGCAAGGTTCCCAGCCAGACCGAGATCGAAGCACTGGGCACAGTGCACATTGTCCTGGTTCCTGTGGGGGGCGGAGGCGGGTTGAATGCTGCCAAGGCAGCAGAAGTGATCAGCCTGTTGGAACCCGGATTTGTAATCCCCATGCACTACGGTACCACTGGATGTAACCTCAAGCTGGCTCCATTGAGCAAGTTCCTCAAAGAAATGGGCCTGGGAGCGATTAAACCCCAGCCTTCGTTGAAAGTGACCAGGAGCATGATCCCTGAAGAAACACGCGTGGTGGTGTTAGAATACCAGCATTGATTAAATGGGAGCAGGATAGTGACGGTTAAACTAATCATGACCTGGGATATCACCCCGGGACGGGAACAAGAATATTTCGAGTTTGTGGTGCGGGAATTCATTCCCCAGGTGCAGCAGCTGGGGATGGAGCTTAAGGATGCCTGGCTCACCATGTATGGCGACCAGCCGCAGATCATGGCTTCGGCACAGATGCCCGACCTGACCTCCATGCAAAGCATTCTGGATACTAAGGAATGGCAGGGGCTGATCAACAAGCTGCTCGACTTCGTTGATAATTACCAATATAAAATCGTACCCGCGAAATCGGGTTTTCAGATGTAATGATTCGCCATAAATCGAAGATTGTATGTTCACCTTGTCTGGAAAAGTGAAGAAGTAGCTGTTGATTGATTGGTTGAAGCACCCAGGGGATTAATACAGCAATTGCCCCATTATGTTTGAAAACACCAATTCCTGGTGGCGGGAAGGTACTGGTGCTCGAAAAAACGCCTTTGAGCTTCCTGCTTCAATCCCGCCCCGCTAGTCGATTTAATTGGCGTAAAACCATAAATATTCAGGATGTTTGCAATATCTCTAAAAAGGCATCACATAGATAACCAATATGGAAAGATGACCCTGGAAGACAAGCAATTCTCAAATCGCTTACTCAGGTGGTATGCCACCCACGCAAGGGTGCTTCCATGGCGAGGTCATTCCGACCCATATGCTATTTGGGTGTCGGAGGTGATGCTCCAACAGACACGTGTGGAGACGGTGAGCCCCTATTTTGAGCGCTGGATGGAGCGCTTCCCATGCATCCAGGCGTTGGCTGGGGCAAGCTTGCAGGAAGTGTTGTCAGCCTGGGAAGGATTAGGCTATTACGGCCGTGCGCGTCACCTGCACGAGGCTGCACGAATCGTGGTGAACGAATTTCACGGGATGCTGCCTGAAGAAGCCCCTCAGCTGCAGAAATTACCCGGTGTGGGGCGCTATACCGCCGGGGCAATCGCCTCGATTGCATTCGGCAGAGATGAGCCCACCCTGGATGGGAATATCCGCCGGGTTATCGCCCGCTATTTCGATGTTAGTGAAAATGCCCGTTCGACGGCAGGAGAGCAAGAATTGTGGCAGCTGGTAGCCAGGCACCTTCCGAAAGGACATGCCGGCGAGTACAACCAGGCATTAATGGACCTGGGAGCCAGCTTGTGCGTTCCAAGATCTCCCGTTTGCTCCCATTGCCCATTGGAAGCTGGCTGCCGGGCGAGGGTGTTGGGGATCCAGGAATTCAGGCCGGTAGTCACACCAAAGCCAGCTATCCCGCACATCATCGTTACCGCTGCAGTGATTAGCCGGGATGGGAGCGTGTTAATCGCCCGCAGGCCGGCAGAGGGTTTGCTGGGTGGAATGTGGGAATTTCCGGGTGGCAAGCAGAAGGATGGTGAAGACCTGCCCGCCTGCCTGGTGCGTGAGCTGCGCGAAGAGCTGGGAGTGGACGTGGATGTCGATGAGCAGATTGGCGTTTACCGGCATGCCTACACTCATTTTCGGGTCACGCTCTATGCATTTCACTGCCGGCTCCTTGCCGGAGAGCCGCGGCCCCTCCAGGCTGAAGAGCTGCGCTGGGTTTTCGTGGGTGAATTATCACACTTTCCCATGGGGAAAATCGACCGCCAAATCTCTCAAACCCTGTTATCATCTATGCCGCTATGACTGATCCAATTATCATTGACTCACACGAAGACCTTGCCTGGAATATCTTGACTTTCGGGCGCGATTATACGCTCTCCGCGGCAGAAACGCGTGAAAATGAGCGCGATACGCTCACCCCTCAGCTGAACGGTGATACCTTGTTGGGCTGGCAGGATTACCAGCGGGGGAAGGTGGCGATCGTATTTTCCACCCTGTTCGCTGCCCCTGCACGCCACAATTTTGGCGCGTGGGATACGCAATGTTACGAATCGGATGAAGAGGCACATGCCAGGTATTGGTCGCAGCTGGATGCCTATGACCGCCTGGTGGATGAGCACCCGAACCTGTTCCGAAAAGTTGAAAAACAGGTTGACCTGGATGCCATTCTTTCTCACTGGCAGCGTACAGATACCGAAGAGCATCCGGTGGGGCTGGTTGTACTCATGGAAGGTGCCGAAGGTGTGCGCCAGCCAGCAGAATTGGAAGATTGGTACCACAGAGGTGTGCGTATCATCGGGCCTGCCTGGGCGGGGACGCGCTTCTGCGGAGGCACGCGCGAGCCCGGAGGACTGACCAAAGATGGTTATGCCCTGCTGGAACGCATGGCTGAATACCGATTCACGCTCGACCTCAGTCATATGGATGAGAAAGCTGCATTACAGGCGTTGGATGCTTATTCAGGTGCGATAGTTGCAACACATGCTAATGCACTGGCCTTGCTGACGGATTCGGGTAGCAATCGCCACCTGAGTGATAGGGTCATTCAAGGCCTGATAGAAAGGGACGGCGTGATCGGGATTATCCCTTCGAATGGTTTCCTCCGCCCCGGATGGAAGGATGCCGGGGGGAGGGGCAGCGTGAGCCTGGAGGCCTATGTGGCTCATATCGATTATATCTGCCAGCTGGCAGGTGATGCCCGGCATGTGGGGATTGGGAGTGATTTCGATGGAGGCTTCGGGGTGCAATCTGTGCCGTCTGAGATTGACACCATCTCTGATTTACGAAAAATAATACCAATATTGAATCAAAAGGGGTATACTGAACATGACATTTCCGCCATCCTAAGCAGGAATTGGCTGGTTCATCTTCAAAATACCTTACCGGAGGTTCTATGACAGATGCTCCGCCTGTTCGGAAAACGAATGGCAGGTTGCGCATTCGATTAGGCTTGGGGGTAACGATATTTGGTTTAATCATTTATTTGCTGGGTGCAGAGCCGGGTCTCTATGGTTTGGATCGCAGCCCCGTGGTTGGATTCGTACAAATCGCCACCTTCCTGGTTGGCCTGGGAATAATCTGCCTGGGGGGATATATCAGCCTGGTAGCTTTATGGAATGGGGCCCAAAAGTCGATTGCCTCAGACATTGGCTTGCGATTGGTCAGCACAGGCTACGTCATCGCCGTTGCTTGTGGCATGGCCGATATTTTCGGTTTTGGGAGCAATAACTACCCCACCATCCCTGTTTTCGGTATTTACCAGCAAATCGGTGTTTTCGTTGGCGAGGCGGTAATTGCGGTTGGTCTTTTATTGTTGATACCTTATCGGAAGCTGGTGCCAGGTATCGGCGAGGTACACTCATCATAGTAATTATCAGCCCACCTCACATGTGATCAATAAAATCTGTTATTTTACGCTGCCTTCCACCAGGTGGATCTTCCTGGCACTCGGGTCGAAAATAGTAAAGGAAAAATGTACCAGTACTTGTCCATATGAAGGTTAGGTGGGCTGGCATGCCGTCGAATCCTTACTATTTACCTGCGGATCCGTGAATCCTTTCCCGGAAATAACCCAGGAAGCGAATACGCTTTCCTAATCTGACCGTTTGTGCTATATTCAGTTTATACACGTCAGGAGGTAAACCATGGACAATTCGGAGCCCAACCCTCGTGAACCCGGGCTTGAAAGCGAACCCGGACCCGAATCCGAATCCGAATCTCAAGTTGAACCCAGGCCTGAAAGCGAACCCGAAACCGAATCTCAGGTTGAACCCAAGCCGGGTATGGGTGCCGAGCTCAGTAGCTATGTAAACGATAAAATTAAAAAAGCTTATGATCGGGTAAAGGTGTTCTTTATCCGCACTAAAGATAGCTACAAGCGGACGCCCAAGATTCAAAAGGTTGTCTATCAACGAAAATTTTTCCCTGCCTTCTGGACGGTGGCGAGCATTTTTTCCTTGATTATTAATGTTATCCTGATCGCTATCCTTGTTTCCGTTGGACACAACCTGTTTCAGCTGAAAGCCATCATTGCTGATAGCCTGGTCATTCCAGCCGCCAATAGCCTGGAATTAATGGATAAAGCGCATATTGTTACCACCGTTCCCGTAGAGACAACCGTCAGGCTGCAAGATAGCTTGCCGGTAAATTTTGACCTGCCGATCAATAAGAATATGCAATTAGTGATGACGGAAGACACCCGTATCAGTGGAGCGTATATTTATTTGAACAATACCGCGGTCGCCACTGATCTCACCCTGCCGGCGCGCACCCCGCTTCAAACCAACTTTAACCTGACCGTACCGGTCAGCACTACCGCTCCGGTGGATATCACCGTGCCGGTGAACATACAGGTTCCCGTCGATATTGCCATCAACCAGACTGATTTGCACCAGTCGATTGTTGGATTGCAATCCGCCATCGAGCCATATAAAGTTGTCATGGGCAGCAGCTTCACTTCGCCGAAAGACCTGGAAATTTGTAATAACTGGATGACAGGCTGGTTGTGCGACATCATTTTTGGCAAATAGAAACCAGAACCGACGGTTCTAAGCCGGGCAATTACCGATACTGCATCACCGAATAAGATTAATCCAATGATTGACGCTCCTACCAAACTGACTCTGTCGAATGGCCTATTAGTCTTATTGTATGAAATGCACACCGCTCCAATTGTGAGCCAATGGATCTGGTACCGGGTGGGTTCGCGGGACGAGGTTCCCGGCATCACCGGTGCATCCCACTGGGTCGAGCACATGATGTTCAAGGGCACACCCCAATTCCCGCTTGGGGCGCTCGATCGGGCGGTCTCACGCGAGGGGGGATATTTGAATGCCTTCACTTTTCTGGATTGGACTGCATTTTTCGAAACACTGCCCGCCGACAAGTTGGAGCTGGTCCAGCGGTTGGAAGCCGACAGGATGTTCAACTGCCTGTTCGATCCGGATGAGGTGAATTCCGAGCGCACTGTGGTGATATCCGAACGGCAAGGGAATGAAAATGAGCCTTTATTCCGGCTGAGTGAGGAGGTGCAATCGGCAGCTTTCAGAGTACACCCTTATCATCACGAGATCATCGGTGATTTGGCCGACCTGTACTCTATGCAGCGTGACGATATTTATCACTTGTACCGCAAGTACTATATCCCCAATAATGCAGTGCTTTCCATGGCGGGAGATTTTGACACCCAGGCCACCATGCAGCGCATCCGCGAGCTGTACGAGCCGCTTGAAGCAGGGCCTGATCTCGCCAGGCTTGCCCGCGTTGAACCAGACCAGGCCGGAGAGCGGCGGATCTCGGTGGAAGGGCCGGGAGAGACGCTTTACTTGCAGCTGGCCTACCGCGCTCCGGCCGCCAGCAACCCTGATTTCTTCGCCTTGAACTTGTTGGACAGCCTGCTCACCGGGCCTACGAATCTGAACATGTTTGGAGGGGGTGTGACCAACAAGACCAGCAGGTTGTATACGGCGCTGGTGGATAAGGAGCTAGCCATCAACGTAAACGGGAGCGTGCAGGCCACCATCGACCCCTATTTATACACGATTATGGTCACCGTTCACCCAAACCAGACCGCCAGCGCGTGCATCTCGGCCGTAGATGATGAAATCAAGCGCTTGCAAGATGCGCCACCCCCCGTTGATGAGTTGCAAAGAGCCCTGAAACAAGCCCGGGCAATCTTCGCCTACGGCAGCGAGTCAATCTCGAATGTGGCTTTTTGGATGGGCTTCAGCGAGATGTTTGACCGCGTGGACTGGTTCATCACCTATCTCGACCGCCTTGCTACAGTCACTCCGCAGGACGTCCAGCGCATGGCGCAGAGCTACTTGCGACCGCAAAACCGTACTTTGGGGGTATACCTGCCCAACTCGGCCTCCCAGTATCAGCCGTGAGCCTTCCTAAAGGAGATTGTAAACCTTGACATCACCCTCATTTCCCGGCCCGGATGATATCACCCGCCGTGTGCTACCCAATGAGATCATCGTCCTGCATCGTGCCAACCCAAACAGCCTGTCGGTGGTGGTGACGGGCTATCTTAGCGCGGGCTCCATCTTCGATGCAAATGATAAGCTCGGCCTGGCCGGTTTCACAGCCCTGGCACTCATGCGCGGGACCACGGAGCATGATTTCCAGCAAATCTATGATGCCCTGGAATCCAATGGTGCCAGCTTTGGCATTGACGGTGGCACACACTCGACCGGATTTTTCGGTAATGCCTTGGCCGAGGATCTGGATTTGCTGGTCGGCACATTGGCCGAGGTCGTGCGCAAGCCGGTTTTCCCCACCGACCAGGTTGAGCGGTTGCGCGCCCAGCTGCTCACCGGCCTGGCGATTCGGGCGCAAGACACTTCTGAGCGCGCCACCCTGGCGTTCGATGAGATGGTATATGCCGGGCACCCCTACAGCCGGCCCGAAGATGGCTACCCCGAGACGATCAAGACCATTACGCGCCAGGACCTGGTTGATTTCCAACAAAAATACTATGGGCCGCGCGGGATGGTTATCTCTATCGTCGGTGGGGTGACAGCTGAAAAAGCAATTGATTCAGCCAGCCGATTTTTAAGTGATTGGGAAAATCCCCACCAACCCAGCCAACCTGAGCTTCCCGCAGTCAGGTTATTGAACGAGATCATCAGTCGTCAGGTGAATATTCCCGGCAAGGTTGAAGTTGACCTGGTGATGGGCGCCGCCGGCCCGCCCCGCACTGCGCCTGACTACCTGGCAGCCTCGCTCGGAAATAACGTCCTGGGGCAATTTGGCATGTACGGGCGAATCGGTGAAACGGTGCGCGAGCAATCAGGACTGGCGTACCATGCTTCATCCAGCCTGAGCGGTGGCATCGGGCCCGGCCCGTGGTTATTTATCGCCGGGGTGGGTCCCAAGAATCTCGAAAAGGTCATCGGGCTGATCCGCCAGGAGATCAGCCGGTTTATTGCTGAACCGGTTTCCGACGATGAGCTGGCAGATAGCAAGGCCAATTACATCGGCCGGTTGCCCCTATCGCTGGAATCCAATGCTGGGGTTGCGTCAGCCCTGGTGAGCCTGGAACGTTACGGCTTGGGGCTGGATTATTACCAGCGTTACACCGACCTTATTCGTACTATTTCAGCCACCGAAATCCTGGAAGCCGCCAGGCGTTACCTCGACCCCGACCGGCTGGCGATTGCCTCCGCGGGCACATTCGAAGCATGAAAGGAAATAATTTACGGATGCCAAGCATTCGGACGGGTGTAGATTTAGTCGAAATTAGACGTTTTACCGATGTCTACGAGAAATACAGGCAGAGGTTTTTAGAGCACATTTTCACACCTATCGAGCTGGAAGAAAATGGGGTGAAAATGGCTTCACTTGCCGCGCGCTTCGCGGCCAAAGAAGCAGTGTCCAAGGCTCTTGGCACTGGGATCGGTCGCGTCTCGTGGCACGAAATCGAGATCAGGCGGGGCTTGGTAGGTGAGCCCATCCTGCATCTCTATGGTGTAGCCGAAGAGTTGGCCCGGGAGGAGGGCCTGCATAGCTGGTCGATAAGCCTCAGCCATACCTCAAAGCAGGCGGTTGCCATGGTGGTAGTTTTGGTAGAATGAGACCTGGCAAGCCGCTGCCCGGCAGGTTTCTTTCCCGCTTATACATAAGTGTCGTTTTTTGAATGGGCATATCGTGACAGGAGAGTGCCATGGAAGACACAGCCAGCTTAACGAATAGCATCCTGCAATTCCTTCCATACATCATCCCTCTCATTATCCTCCAATTGATATTATTGGTCGTGGCACTGGTAGACCTGGTCCGGCGCGAGCGGACACGAGGGCCAAAATGGCTGTGGGCAATTGTGATTATCATCGGGGAGCTTGTTGGCCCGATCCTGTATTTTATAATTGGACGCGAGGATTGACTGATGATCGCTGTGCGCGCCGAGCAATTGCGCAAGATATTCGGTAAATTCATTGCCCTGGATGGGCTGGATCTCAATGTAGCGGAAGGGACGATCTTCGGTTTTCTTGGACCCAACGGCGCCGGAAAAACCACCACCATACGCATTCTCACCGGTCTGGCCCATGCCACCCACGGAAAAGCCTGGGTGCTGGGTGAAGAGGTGGGTAGAAACCAGCCTGAAATAGCCCACCAGGTCGGTTTCCTGCCCGAAGAACCCGCTTTCTATAACTGGATGACTCCCCGCGAATTCCTTGACCACACGGGGCGCATTTTTGGACTGCCCGCCGCGCTGCGGGCTGAGCGCACGAAAGAGTTGCTGGAATTAGCGGGCCTCGAAGAATCTGCCAAACGGCGAATCGGTGGTTTCTCTCGCGGCATGCGACAGCGGCTGGCGCTGGCCCAGGCATTGATCAACCGCCCCAAGCTGCTCTTGCTCGACGAACCCGCCAGCGCGCTGGACCCCGAGGGGCGAAAGGAGGTGCTGGATTTCATCGATCATCTGCGAGGCCAGTGCACGGTGTTCATGTCTACCCATATCCTGGCGGATGTGGAGCGCGTGTGCGATACGGTGGGCATCATTAACCGCGGCAGGCTTGTGACTGAAGCCCCGCGCGATGCTTTATTGAAACAATACGCTATACCGGCCGTCGAAGTACAGGTCGACGAAAATAAGCTCTCAGAGCTGGCCTCCTGGAGTGAAAGCATAAAAACACAGCCTTGGGTGGCTTCCGTCTCAATCCGGGGGCCAGTAGCCCGCGTGATCGTTGAAGATATTGCAACTGCTAAATCCGAATTATTGAAATCTTTCCCTCTGGCAGGTTTAATACCCACCCGTTATGAAGTGGTCAAGCCATCTCTGGAAGATGTATTCCTGAAGCTGGTGGGTCAGGAGGAGGCAGCGAAATGAGCATGTGGGTGGAATTTCGCAAAGAGTGGATGTACTTAGTTCGCACCTACCGTTTTTTAGTCTCGGTCATCGTGCTGGTTTTCTTTGGCCTTGCATCGCCGTTTTTGGCTAAATTCCTTCCAGAGATCATCACTTCCGCAGCCACGGGAGGGTTGAACATCCAGATTCCGCCTGCCACAGTGGTGGATGCCATCAGCCAATACGTCAAGAATATTGAGCAATTCGGCATCCTCCTGGCATGGATTTTTGCCATGGGCGCAGTGGCCCAGGAAAAAGACAGGGGAACAGCTGCCATGATGCTGGTGAAACCCATGCCGCGTGGCACCTTCCTGCTGGCAAAGTTCATCAGCCTGGCATTGGTCCTCGCCTGCAGTGTGATCCTGGCGGGTATCGCCGGCTACTATTACACCTACCTGCTGTTCGAGGCCATGGATATCTTGCGCTGGCTGGCGCTGAATGGACTGTTGCTGGTTTATCTGCTGGTGGTTTTGGCAATCACGTTATTTTGCAGCACCCTCACCAAATCTCAGGTTGCCGCTGGGGGCATCGCCTTGGGGATCATGATCATCCCCGGCCAGGTCATGGTGCTGCTGAAATGGGGAAAATCCTTGCCCGGTGAGCTGCTCACCTGGGGCGCGCGCTTGATGCGCGGGAATACAAGTCCCTCGTGGATTGCATTTGGGGTCAGCATCGCACTGGTCATAGTGCCTCTACTGGCAGCCTGGTTGGTATTCCGCCGGCAGGAGTTGTAGGTGCGCAACCAGCCAGCAGTTAAGGCCGGCTGGGTGTTGGGAAAGATAAGAGAAGTTTTATGCGCTGTGCCTTGCTAAAACCGTTGATTTAACCGATAATGTCACCCAAGGTGGGTGTTTAATGTTAAACCCAACCATTAAAAATTAAAGCCTCGAGATACTGCTACCCTTGCCAAAGGAGGAGATATGTTATCAAAGATCCTGCGAGTAATCATCATCATTATCAGCGTGATCGTGATCATTGCCCTCGCCCTGGTTGGAGTGGGCTATTACCTGGTGCAGAACTCTTTCCCGCAAACGTCCGGGGAGCTAACGCTCAGCGGTCTGGATTCGGCCGTGGACATTTATCGCGACGGTTACGGCATCCCCCAGATCTATGGTAAGACCACCCACGATCTGTTCTATGCCCAGGGCTATGTCCATGCCCAAGACCGCTTCTGGCAGATGGATTTTTGGCGGCATATTGGCTCAGCCACTTTATCCGAAATGTTTGGCTCGTCGCAGGTGGATACCGATATCTTCCTGCGCACCTTGGGCTGGGCGAGGGTGGCGCAGCAGGAGCTTGATGCCATGCCTGCTGATGAGATGTCATTGTTGAACGCCTATGCCGATGGGGTGAATGCTTACCTGGATGATCATAAGGGGGCTGCTTTGAGCTTTGAATATGAAGTGCTCAAATTAGTGAACTCAGGATACTCACCTGACCCGTGGACCCCCCTCCACACCCTTACTTGGGGCATGGTCATGGCCTGGGACTTATCCAGCCAGGGCATCCCCGAGATCCAGCACGCCATCCTGGCCAAGACCCTGACGGCGCAACGAATAGACGAGTTGTTCCCGACATACCCTGCGGATCACCCGGTGATCGTACCTAACTATACCATCAGCGGCACGCTCCCCCCGTTGGATCCGCAATCCGGGCAGATTTCACTCCTCACCAACCTGGCGCCTGCTTTTGATCTATTGGGCGATCGCGTGGAAAAGGTCGATGCTCTGCTGGGTGTGGCCGGCACTGGCATCGGCTCCAATAACTGGGTGATCAGCGGCAGCCGCACCAGTACCGGTAAACCCTTCCTGGCGAATGACATGCACCTGAGCGAGCAGATGCCCTCCATCTGGTATGAAGTAGGCCTGCACTGCACTCCTATGAGCTCGTCATGCCCTTATAACGTCACCGGCTACTCGTTTGCCGGCGTGCCTGGGGTCATTGTGGGGCATAATGACCGCGTGGCATGGGGGTTTACCAACGTGGGGCCAGATGTGCTGGATCTGTACATCGAAAAAATCAACCCCGATAACCCCAACCAGTACCAGGTCAATGGTCAATGGGTAGACATGACCCTGGTGCACGAAACGATCAATGTGGCTGGCGCCTCGCCTATCGACTTGACCGTGAGATACACCCGCCATGGGCCAGTGATCTACGACGATCCCACCAGCCATGAAAACGTTCAGGACACCTGGGGTATTTCCCTGCCCAATCCTTTCGCCATCACCATGCGCTGGACCGCCCTGGAACCGGTGAACATCTTCAAGGCTATTTTTGGCTTCAACAGTGCCCAAAATTGGGATCAATTCCGCCTGGCAGCTTCCTATTTTGCTGTACCGGCCCAAAACATCGTTTTTGCCGATATCGATGGGAATATTGCCTACCAGACGCCCGGCAACATTCCCATCCGCCTGCCGGGCGTCATCAGCAATTATCCCCTGCCAGGCTGGACAGACGAGTACGAATGGCAGGGATATATCCCCTTCGACCAGCTACCCACCGCCTACAACCCGCCGGAGGGCTATATTGTCAGCGCCAATAATGAGGTGGTGAGCCCAAGCTATCCATACTTCCTGGGTGATGATTGGGATTATGGTTTCCGGGCGGCCCGCATTGTGGAGTTGATCAAAAATGCTCCCGGGCCGGTTGACGCGGCTTACATCCAGAAGATGCATGGGGATGACTACAATGCCTCGGCAGCCTTCATGGTACCCCTGCTAATGCAGCTCACCCTGCAGGATACTAACCAGGCAGCGGTACGCGATTTGCTAAATGGGTGGGATTATCAGAACCAGGCAGACCAGCCAGCGCCTGCCGTGTACAATGTTTTTTGGCGGGCAGTGCTGGCCCGCACTTTCCACGATGATCTCCCCGAGAAATATTGGCCAGACGGGGGAAGCCAGTGGTTCGAGGTGATGCTAAACTTGGTTAAATCACCCGACAGCTTCTGGTGGGATGATAAAACCACCGGCACGGTCGAAACCCGCGATGACATTTTCATGCTGGCCTTTTCAGATGCCGTGAGCCAGCTGCAGCAACGCTTGGGGTCGGATAGCTCGAAGTGGACCTGGGGAGAAATCCATACAGTGACTTTTCATAACCAGTCGCTGGGCACTTCCGGTCCCGCACCCATCAAGGCCATTTTTAACCGCGGCCCCTACCAGGTGTCTGGCGGCACATCCATCATCAATGCCACTGCCTGGAATGCAGCCGAAACGGATAACAGCACGGCTTACCAGGTGGTCAGCCTCCCCTCTGAACGCATGATCATCAACATGAACGACCTGCCGGCCTCCCTTTCGGTGATCACCACCGGTGAATCAGGTCACACCTTCAATGCCAATTACGGCGACCAGATTGCCCTGTGGCAGAACATCCAGTACCACCCCATGCTGTGGGGACAGCAGCAAGTGCAGGGCGCAGCCAGGGCGCACCTGGTGTTATCGCCATGATCCATGTAGGTCGGGTTGAAGTTTTCACCGCCAACCCAACCTACAATCTGATTTTCTGGACGAAATTGCTGGGTATATGGTATACTCCATCCCGCTCCCGCCTCTGGTGGGAGCGGTTACACCTGCTGGCAGATGAAGCCATATCTCACACGCTTTCTGACCAACTGGCGCGTGCCGTAAAATCGAAATCTGTTAAGCGATGAGCGGTTCCGGCTGGAATGAGGAGAGCGGCGGAAAAACGCACAAGGAGAAAAAAGAATATGTCTGTCGTTCCCATGAAGTCATTATTGGAATCGGGTGTTCACTTCGGTCACCGGACGCACAAGTGGCATCCAGCCATGAAGCCGTATATTTTTACCGAGCGAAATGGCATCCACATCATAGATTTACAAAAAACCTCAAAAGCAATCGATACCACCTATAACGTGGTGCGCGACACCGTGGCAAATGGTGGCGTATTGATGTTTGTGGGTACCAAGCGCCAGGCCCAGGAGACTATCCAGCTGGAAGCTATCCGGGCCAGCATGCCCTACGTCACCGCCCGCTGGCTGGGTGGCACCCTCACCAACTGGCGCACTATCCGGCAGAGGATCAATGAGCTCGAGCGGCTAGAGCGCATGCGCGATAGCGGCGATTTTGGCCGTATCACCAAGAAAGAGGGTCTGATCTTGATGCGTGAAATCGACCGTCTCGAAGGCTTGCTCAGTGGTATACGCAAGATGGTGCGCCCGCCCGACATGCTCTTCGTGGTGGACGTCTCGCGTGAGGCCACTGCCATCCATGAGGCCAACCTGATGAATATCCCGGTCGTGGCTATGGTGGACACGAATTGCGACCCGTCCAATGTCGATTATGTCATCCCCTCCAATGACGATGCCATCCGGGCCATTAAGCTTGTGGTGGGCAAGATTGCCGACGCAGCCATTGAAGGCCTGGGTGCTCGCAAAGAAGAAATAGTCGAGGAAGAGGAGCACATCATCGCCCGGGCAGCCGTGGAAGAAGCCGAGTTATCTGACGAAGAACTGCTCGGAGAAGCCACTCTGGCTAAGCTGGTAGCTCACCCCAAAGATGTTAAGCTCGAAGAGATAGAAGAGTCTGTTGAAGAAAAAGATGAAAGCCTCGATATTGAAGAGGAAGAGCAAGCCTTCCTGAACGAAGAAGAAGAAGAAGAAGAAGAAGAAGAAGAGCAAACCCTTCTGAACGAAGAGAACGAAGAAGAACAAGAACCGGAAGGTGAGGGTGACATTTCGAATGAAGAACCTGAGCCAGATGCAACCGGGGAAGATAACTAGAGCGCGAGAGGAATGACCATGGCCATCAGCATTGAACAAATCAAGCAGCTACGTGAAGAGACCGGTGCAGGCGTTTTGGATTGCCGCAAGGCACTCGAAACCTATGATGGTGATTTCGACAAGGCCATTGCCTACCTGCGTGAGAAAGGTCTGGCCAAGGCTGCCAAGCGTGCCGACCGCGAGGTGAGTGAAGGAATGCTGGAGTTGTACTCGCACGGCAATGGGCGCGTTGGGGTGATGGTGGAAGTAAACTGCGAGACAGACTTTGTGGCCCGCTCAGCCCCTTTCCGTAAATTCGCCCATGAGGTGGCCTTGCAAATCGCTGCCGGGGCGCCCAGGTGGATCCGTGTGGAAGATATCCCGGCCGAAGTGCTGGATGAAGAACGGGCCAAAGCCCGTAACCTGGCCATGGCGGAGGGCAAGCCTGAGAAGGTGATCGAACGAATCGTAGACGGTAAATTAGAAAAGTTTTATAATGAAAACTGCCTGCTGCGGCAGGCCTATGTGCGTGATGAAGAAATGACGCTCGAAGACTTACGCAACCAGAATATCGCCGCTATCGGTGAGAACATTGTCATTCGCAGATTTACCCGCTGGGAAGTAGGCGAAGATAACCAGGCTTCGTGATCACTGCCAACCTTCGGGTTGGCTTTTTTGTTAATTTGTGGTAGTAGAAACAACATGCATGACGGAGAAAAAAAGGAACTCAGACCGGGAGAGCCAAATGGAACGAAACCTGAAATATAAGCGGATTTTGCTCAAGCTTAGCGGTGAGTCACTGGGCGGCGCAGATGGGCTGGGCATCCACCCTGAACAGGCTGAGTTGGTAGCCAAGATTATCAAAGAGGTGCGAAAGGCGAACGTCGATGTGGCCTTGGTGATTGGCGCCGGAAACCTGTGGCGCGGGCGGATTGGCATCCAGCGCGGCATGGACCGCGCCACCGCTGACTATATGGGCATGCTGGCTACTGTGATGAACGCGCTGGCTCTGATGGACGCCATGGAGCGCATGGGAATGTTCATCCGCGTGCAATCGGCGGTTGAGATGCGGGCGGTGGCCGAACCTTATATCCGGCGCAGGGCCATCCGCCACCTCGAAAAAGGGCGCGTGGTTATCTTTGGTGGGGGCACCGGTAACCCCTATTTCTCCACCGACACGGCTGCCGCGCTGCGCGCCATGGAAATCGGTGCCGACGTGCTGATTAAGGCCACCAAGGTGGACGGGGTGTATGATTGTGACCCGGCCAAGAATGCCAATGCTGTACGCTTCGATCACCTGACCCATATCGAGACCATCAACCGCAGGCTGGAAGTGATGGATAGCACCGCCATCTCGCTGTGTATGGATAATAACTTGCCCATCCTGGTGCTCAATATGTGGCAACCTGGTGCCTTGTTGAAGGCAATTTACGGCGAGCCGGTCGGCACCCTGGTGAGCTCGGATTAAACCTCCCCTCATGCACCCGGCAGGTTGCCCGGGATGGGGGAGGAGTTAACCGTTATTAAAGAATTACGACACGCCTTCACATCACTGACCCGCTGATAGGGATGCGTTCGGTAACCTGTGGTCCCTCATTGGAATGATTTACCCTTTCCTCAGCGCCTGTTTTCGGGTATCCTATAGGTAGATCATAAATCCATCCGTATATAGTTATTTTATAAACCTTACCATCCAACGATCATCAGATATGGAGGCCTCTATGCTAAAGGAAGCATATAACGAAGCTGAAGAACGCATGAAAGGAGCACTGGAGGCATTGGAAGAAGATCTGGCGGGAATCCGCACAGGGCGTGCCTCTCCAGCACTGGTGGAAAAATTATCGGTGGAATATTATGGGATGCCCACGCCTCTGGTTCAGTTGGCAACCATCAGCGTGCCCGAATCGCGCATGCTGATGATACGCCCGTTCGATGCTGCCACGCTGCGTAATATCGAGCGCGCCCTCCTCACGTCTGACCTCGGTCTGACACCGAACAATGATGGCAAGGTCATCCGGCTCAACCTGCCCCCGCTCACCGAGCAGCGCCGGCACGACCTGGTAAAACTGGTGCACAATCGTCTGGAGGAAGCCCGCGTGGCCATCAGGAACGTGCGCCGCGATGGTATCAAAGATCTGCGTGAGTTCGAGCATGAGAAATTGATCTCTGAAGATGACCTGGAAGAGGGTGAGGAGAGCTTGCAAAAACTAACCGATAAGTACATTGAAATGGTAAATGAAGTTGGTGAGCGTAAAGAAAAGGAAATCATGGAAGTATGAGCCCTGAGAAGCAAGACCTGCTGCCCGAACAACCGCAGAAAATCCCCGTCCACATTGGGATCATCATGGACGGCAATGGGCGCTGGGCATTGGCGCGGGGGCTGCCGCGCATGGCAGGTCATCGCGCCGGCACTGAAAATCTGCGCCGGATCATCGAAGCATGTATTGAGTTTGGCATCAAATACCTGACCATTTACGCCTTCTCCACCGAGAATTGGGGGCGCCCCACTGCCGAGGTTCAGGGTTTGATGCGCATCTTTGAAAATGTCATCGATAGCGAGCTGCAAGAATTGCATGACCAGGGGGTCAGGTTACGCCACATTGGGCGGCTTGACCGCCTGCGCCCTTCCTTCAGGAAAAAAGTGCAGGAAGCCATAGAATACACTCGGGATAACGACCGGTTGATCCTTAATATCGCCTTTAATTATGGCGGGCGGGATGAGATTGTATGCGCCATCCAGGCGATGATCAAAGACGGGGTGAAGGCCGAAGATGTGACTGATGACCTGGTAAGCCAGTACCTGTTCACCGCCGGAGTGCCAGACCCAGACATGATCATCCGCACTTCAGGTGAGCTTCGCGGCAGCAACTTCCTTATCTGGCAGGGGGCTTATTCTGAATGGTATTTTCCTGCCACCTATTGGCCGGATTTCGACCGCCAGGAACTCTTAAAAGCGATAGAGGAATTCAACCAGCGAGAACGGCGTTACGGCCTTACCACCGATCAGGTCAAACACAAGAAAGCACATGCTCGCTAAACGAATATTGGTGACAGCCATCCTACTGCCCATTGGAATCGCTGCCATTCTGGCTGGAGGTTGGTATTTCACCGCCCTGGTGGCGGTTTTTATGGTCGTGGCTGCCTGGGAATATTGTCAGTTATTCATCGCTGGCGGTCTGAAACCGGCAACACTTTTGGCAGTGGGGGGCACTCTCCTCCTGGTGATCGGGCGTAATATCAATGGCCTGGCCAGCGCCGCCTGGATGATCAGCCTGGTGGTATTGCTGGCCATGACCTATCATTTATTCTCATACGAGTTCGGACGCGACCAGGCCGCCACCGATTTCGCCGTGACCCTGGCAGCAGTCTTTTATATCGGCTGGTTTGGGGCTTACTTTATCTCACTGCACAACCTTCCCCAGGGTAAATGGTGGGTGCTGGTGGTGCTGCCGGCAGTCTGGTTTGCCGATGGGGGGGCATATTTCATTGGCAAGCGCTTCGGTCGCCACCCGCTGAGCCCCAGGCTGAGTCCCAACAAGACCTGGGAGGGTTATTTTGGGGGCATCCTCACCGGCGTGCTGCTGACGGCATTATTATCCTGGTTGTGGGGGTTCGTGCCTGGCACAACTTCTGCAATCACACCCTCGCGTGGGGCGCTCGTTGGGCTGGTGATGAGCATTTTTCCTACCCTGGGCGACTTGGGTGAGAGCATGATCAAGCGCCAGGTGGGGGTTAAAGATTCGGGGAATATCCTGCCCGGTCATGGCGGCGCCTTTGATCGTATTGATTCATGGCTGTGGGCGGCGTTGTTGGGTTACTACATGGTATTCTGGTTGTGGAGTTAACCGGCAATCAAAGAAGGATAAAATCACAAATAGGAGGGTAGCGTGAAAGAAACACCAACTCGAAACCTGGCTTTGGAGCTCGTGCGTGTAACCGAGGCTGCCGCACTGGCAGCCGGACGCTTTATGGGCAGGGGGGATAAAATTGCGGCCGATAAAGCCTCGGTGGATGCCATGCGTTACATGCTGAATATCATTGAGATTAACGGCATCGTCGTGATCGGAGAAGGAGAAAAAGATGATGCCCCCATGCTTTTTAACGGCGAGCTCGTGGGGGCCGGTAATGGGCCTCAGGTGGACATCGCTGTCGATCCGATCGATGGCACCCGCCCGCTTTCCCATGGCTTACCCAATTCCATCGCCACGGTGGCGATTGCCCCGCGCGGCACGATGTTCGACCCGGGCCCCTATGTTTATATGGATAAGATTGCGGTTGGCCCCGAGGCTAAAGGCCTGGTGGATATCACTGCCCCGGTGGAAGATAACCTGCAGAAAATCGCCAGGGCCAAGGATATCAGGTTGCAAGACCTCACTGTGGTGATCCTTGACCGGCCGCGCCACGCCGATTTGATTGGTGAAGTGCGCCGCCTGGGTTGCCGCATACGCCTGATATTAGATGGGGATGTTTCCGGCGCGTTGATGACCGCCTGGCCCGATTCAGGCATCGACGTATTGTTGGGTGTGGGCGGATCGCCAGAAGGCGTGCTGGCAGCCTGCGCGTTGCGTGCTATGGGTGGAGAAATCCAGGGCAAGCTCTATGCGCGTAATGAGGACGAATTGCAGCGCGGCCGCGAGATGGGCTATGACTTTAATAAGGTGCTCACCATGCAAGACCTGGTGGCTTCGGAAGACGTTTTCTTCGCCGCCACAGGCATTACCGACGGCGAGCTGCTGGATGGTGTGAAATATCACAGCCAGGGCGCTCGCACCAGCAGCCTGGTGGTGCGAGGCCAATCTGGCACGGTCCGGCAGATTACCTCCATGCACCGCCTCGAAAAATTGCGCTTGATCAGCGCCATTGAATATTAGCCATGTAAAAAATGATGCCTTTGGTATTCACAAAAGTCACGTTGACAGTTACTTGCTGGCGTGGTATCATCCGCACGATAATTTAGCAGCCCCCAAGGCGCTCTTATCCAGAGAGGTGGAGGGACCGGCCCTGTGAAACCTCGGCAACCTGGTAGCGAACCGGCGAATCGAAATAAACCAGCCGCTTTCAAGGTGCCAACTCCGGCAGAGGTATTTTCTGGAAGATGAGAGGGCAATTCACATGAATGCTCGTTCAATGCCCTTTCCCCACCAGAAGGGGCTAATTTTTTAAGGAGATTTGGATGAGCAATACTTTTATGAATTCCGCCAGCCTGCTTTTCACCTCCGAATCGGTGACCGAGGGGCACCCCGATAAGTTGTGCGACCAAATCAGCGACGCAGTGCTCGATGCCTGCCTTGAGCAGGACCCCTACTCGCGCGTGGCCTGTGAGACTGCCACCAAAACCGGCTTCGTGATGCTGTTGGGTGAGATTACCACCCACGCCAACCTCAATTTCGATGAGCTGGTACGCAAGGTGGTCAACGAGGTTGGCTATACCTCGAGTGACATGGGTTTTGACGGCAATACATGCGCAGTGCAGGTGGCCATTTCCAGGCAATCGGGTGATATTGCCATGGGGGTGAACCATTCGATGGAATCCAGGGCTTTGGGTGAAAGTGAGTCCGACATCGATGCGGTGGGTGCCGGCGACCAGGGTATGATGTTCGGTTTCGCCTGCGATGAGACCCCTGAGCTGATGCCCCTGCCCATTTACCTGGCACACAAGCTGGCCCGCCGCCTCACCGAAGTGCGTAAGAATGGCACCATCCCCTGGCTGCGACCCGATGGCAAGACCCAGGTGACGGTGGAGTACAGCTACGGCAAGCCGAAACGCATCCACACCGTGCTAGTCAGCACCCAACACGCTCCTAAGGTTTCGCACGCCGAGATCAGCGAATCGGTCATCGAGCACGTCATCATGCCCTCCCTTCCCCAAGAAATGGTGGACGACCAGCTCAAGATTTTCGTCAACCCCACCGGGCGTTTCGTGATCGGCGGCCCGCTGGGTGATTCGGGCGTGACGGGGCGGAAGATCATCGTGGATACCTATGGTGGGATGGGCAGGCATGGCGGTGGCTGCTTTAGCGGCAAAGATCCCACCAAGGTCGATCGCTCGGCGGCCTACGCTGCCCGCTACGCTGCCAAGAACATCGTGGCTGCCGGGCTGGCCAAACGGGTGGAAATCCAGGTGGCGTATGCCATCGGCGTCTCGCATCCCCTGAGCATCAACGTGGAAACCTTCGGCACCGGCCACATCCCCGACGATCAAATCGCCCAGATTGTGCGCGATAATTTCGACCTGCGCCCCGGGGCCATCATCCGCGACCTGAACTTGCGTCGCCCGATTTTCCGCAAGACGGCCGCTTACGGGCACTTCGGGCGGGATGACCTGGACCTGCCCTGGGAGCAGACCGACAAGGTGGCCGATTTGCGCAAAGCCGCCGGCCTGGGTTGCGATTAGAGCTTATTATTCCTATCCTCGTGCATCCTGCTGGGTATACCGGACGTTGTAGGTTGGGCCTGTCCATCACCTTGCCCCCATCCCAGCGCAGCCTGCCATAAGGCTCGTACCTTGCTTGCGCTACCAGCTCGCCGTTTGCATCCGTCGCCATGCTCACGCCACCCAACCCGTCCCGAGCGAAGCGAGGGAATGATCGCCATGCAGGTAAACCGGTTCCCTGCAATCTTCCCCTAAAAAATATGCCACTTAAAATCACAATAGGTTACCAGGTGACCACTTGCTTTTCGCAATGACCGGATTTCTTTATGGTTATCCGATCTTTCGTACGAACCTGAGCTGATCGGCTAGTTTATGAACTATCTTTTCTCCTGAAATAAGGCTAATAAAGAAGTTGCACAACACGATAAAAACTTGATCATTGTAATCGGTTGTTCAGCAGGTTGTGAGCGGAAGGCTCTCCAGGCTCTATGTTCCGCTGAGAGGGCACACATGCCTGAGAGGGGACACGCTTCACCCCCTCGCCTTGCGGCCTGGGTATGCAGAGGGGGCGAGACGCCCGGCCTGGGATCCTGGCACGCGGCAGGTTGCAGGGACTCGATGCCAGCTGAGCGACCTGCTCAGCTACGAAAATCCGCTCAAGGCTTTCTTCTCGTCTGAACGCCATCGGGGTGATTGCTGATCTTGATACCACCTGTCATGGTAGCTGGCTCTCAAGGAAATAGTTAATCCCATCCATGAAATTCATATCCAGCTGGCTGGCCAGGGATTTATTAATCCCTGCGTAAAATTCTCCTTTGACCTCGTCGGGGATATTTCCATTATATTGATCATTAATATTCTGGTATTCCTGGTTAAGCTGATCGGCATAATTCAGAGCGGCATCGGATTTGAACAGGCTCTTATGCCCGTTATGGTTCTGGGTGGAGATGGTTTGATGCACTACATTGGGATTGGTGATCTCTGCCCGATGAGAGATGATGCTGGCTCCCGTGTAGGATATGGATTCATCGCCTGTGCCATGGATGATCATCACCGGGGTATCCACCCGATTGATCCCCTCCACAGCACTCAGTTTGGCAGAATCGCCAAACAGCCGGGATTGGTACTTGACCATGAAGGGATATTCAAGATATGCAAATAAGCCCATCTCGCTTTTAGCATCCTCCAGCATCAGCTCATTGGGAGTATTGAACCCGGCAATGCTCACCACGGCAGTTATATTGTGGTCATAATTGAGCACTGCAGTCACCGCGTAGCCTCCCCAGCTGTGCCCGTAAAGCATGAGGGGCAGCTTGCTCAGGGTAGGATCCTTTTCTATGTATGCCAGGGCGGCATTTAGATCGATCGATGATTGAGAAAGTCCCACCTGGCTCTTGCCCTCGCTTTGGTAAACACCGGTATTATCAAAGGTGAAAACTCGCCAGCTATGATCGACGAAGTACAGCGTCTGCGCCAGGTAGTCCTCAGCACCATAGCCCAAACCGTGAGAGATCACCACCAGCCCTTTTTGATTTTCCTCGCCGCAGATATAAGCGGTGAGCTTATTTTCACCAGAATTGAATTGGATCACCGAGCGGGGGTAACCACTCACGTCAGAATAGCGCAGGAAACCTGAATATTTTGCCTGCTCCAGGCGGGCGAAATTACTATCATAAAAGCTTTTTACGAATAGCCAAGACCCGACTGTCCAAACCAAAAGTAAAGCTACCAGGCTAAGATAGGCGATTTTCAGTGCCTTTCTCTTTTGGAACATTTTGGCGGTCATTATTTCTCCTTTCTGCGAATATATAACTAACAGGATTTAATAAACAAAAAATCTACCAATTACATTCTCCAGTTGGCAAAAGTCACCCGATGAACAAACCACACTATGAAATTATTGATGATCCAGCCTACAGGAATGTCAGCGAAGGCGGAACCTTTACGGGAAGCTCGATAAAATACTAGCTGGTATTTTGAACTTAATCTGGGATCTGGTTATGTGTCCTTATGATGCCCAGCCAAGTTCCTCAATCGAGAATATGAGTATTGCACCCGGAATTCCACTGTGACACATATCACCTGGGTTCTCCAGAGATGTTCTGCGTGCTCACGATCATATTTTAAGATGGATAAAAGCCATCTTAAAGGGCCGCGTGTTACCCATAGTGGGTAATAAATGTCATATTTCAAAGTTAACCTGCACTGAAGAGCTTTCGGCCGAATCAATGGTCAAATAGACACAACTGGCAGGCGTGTAAGGTAAAGGGAGGGGAAATAAAACAACTTCTCCCGCTATCATGCCCGTTCCACGCCACCTCCACCAGTACCCCCGACTGCTCGGGCAGCAGCAGGGTTATCGTAGGCGTCTCGCTATCCTTGATGGTGGTGAAGGCTGAGCTTGCCCCATTGCCCACGCGATCCACCCCCAGTAACTCACCCCCTCCATCCGTGGCTTCGGGGTCGATCGCATACTCGCGCTGATATGGGGATGCATCATCCTCCTGAATACCCTGATTAAAGATGTCTGAGAAGGTCACATGGGAGAGGCCCGAGTCCTCTGGGTATGCGTTATCACTTGCCGATACGATTATAGCCAGTGTACCAGAAGATTGGGGTCCGTAACCATTTTCCCCACCCTAAAACTCCCATAAACCCCTTGTGGATAGAACATCGCAAGTGACCATCTTTCATTCCGATCGTGTTGTTATCGGTATTGAAATTAATCTTCTTTCACACCGTTTGGCGCTTTTCCAACCGGTATGTGCTCTTCCATGAGAAACCTTAAAATATTCGCGGTTTACGCTAAACCCCTTGTGGATCAGAACATTTGTGCTATAATTAGAACGTCTTCATTCAGTCTTTACTAAATAAAGACGTTCGTATACCGGCTGAATTGGGCCGGTAAAGGCTGTAATTACTCACGGCTACCCAATGACTCATCTTCTTCATGATATTTCATTGATAAGGGGTGGGGGCGTGAGTAATTACATTAGGTGGTGATGATTTCCCACCAGCGATACCATAGCACACCGCATTCCCACCTATGCCTTTAGTAGTTGCACGTTCAACTGCCGCTGTCTCATCTGCGAAATCATAATCTAATCGAGATGCGGTTCAGAAATTCTTCGCACCTGATAAAGCCCGTCCCTCGCCCGCTGGCTATGACGATCAAATGTCCCATTCACTTGTTGCCTGGTCACCAATTGCTTTATCTCTCCCTTTGTCCAAAAATATTCGTTTCGATTCGTTTTTTATGAGGAACAAATCCTCCCATCACTTCCATTCGTTCGCGTATTTCCCCGGTAATGCGGCATCAGATATCCGCAATTTATTTTTATTAACGGTCACTTTTTTTCATGGTCTCTCCAGGCCGTGCGCCTCGAGCAGTGCTGCGTCATCCATCAGGGCTTGCGTCGGGCCATCCGCCACCACCTGCCCCTCGTCCAGGATGATCGTTCGTGGGAATATCTCCCGCACCAGCAGCATATCGTGCGTGGATACCAGCATGGTGAGCGGCAGCTCCTGCAGCAGGTGAATCAACGAGCGGCGCGAGCGCGGGTCCAGGCCGCCGGTGGGCTCATCCAGCACCAGCACTTCCGGCTGCATGGATAGCACCGTGGCGATGGCGATGCGCTTCTTCTCACCCACGCTCAGGTGGTGCGAGACGCGCCCCTTATAACCCAGCATGTGCACGGCTTCCAACGCCTCGTCCACGCGCTCCACCACCTGCTCGCGCGGCAACCCCTGGTATAGCGGGCCGAAGGCCACGTCGTCGAACACCGTGGGCGAGAAAAGCTGGTCTTCAGGAGACTGGAATACCAGACCCACGCAAGAGCGAATGCGCCCCAGGTTATCTTTTACCACTTCAAGGCTGCATACCCTCACCAACCCCTGCCCACTCAAGATGCCGTTGAGGTGCAGGATGAGGGTAGATTTGCCGGCCCCGTTCGGGCCCACCAATGCCACTTTCTCGCCCGGGGAGATGCTGAGAGAGACATCTCGCAAGGCCACTGTACCATCCGGGTAGGAAAAGTTCAGGTTTTCAATCTCTATCGAATGATGCATGCAGCTATCCCCATAACAGGTATGCCAATACCAGGAATGAAGCGAACACGCCCAGGCTGGCGGCCAGCATGGCCCATTGAGCGCCATGCACCCTCGGCAGTGGCATGCTGCGCACCTCCCCATCATAGCCGCGCGACACCATGGCCATGTAAATCCGGTCGCTGCGCTCAAAGGCGCGCAGGAACAGGCTGCCCGCCATTCCACCGGCCACCCTCCCGCGCCAGGCGATACTCCCCCCTGCTTTGGCGCCCGGCAGTTGGCTGGTACCGCTGCGTGAGGCGCGGGCACGGATCAACCGGCCGGCTTCATCCGCCAACACGAACATGTATCGCCACATTAGGCCAAATATGGAAACCAGCAATTGCGGAACGTGGATGGCCCGCATAGCCACCAGTAGGTCGGGAAAGGAGGTGCTTGCTGCCAGCACGATGGCAGCCTGGATGGAGAGCCAGGATTTGATAGCAATGCTAAGGAAACGCGTCAACCCAGCCATTGAAGTGTGGACCACCCATGGGCCCAGGTTGAAGCTTAGCAGGGTTGCGCCAGGAATGGTGAATATCAGCGGCAGGGCGGCTAGCACAAAGGGGATGGCCAGGGCTGACCTTTTCAGCACATAGCCTATGCCAAGTGTGGAAAGCAGCTCGACGGAAAGGATCAGTGCGAAGAGCAGGATGAACACCGGCCACGCTCCGCTGGGCATCAGTGTGTTGGCTAGGATGAATCCAATCACCCAGGCCAGCTTGATGCGTGGATCCAGGTGGTGGATCAGGCTATCACGCGGGCGGTATGGATCCAGGAAATGTATGTGCATACACTAACACTAAATTGGCATGATGACTACGATTAGTCAGGCACCTCGCTGGTTTTATGGTGGCGAGCATATGCCACACCCAGGGCGACGGCAAAGACGATCAGCGTCCCGATGATGCCGGCGATAATAGTAGCTGTAGCCGTATTGGATACGCCCGGAAATGAGTAATCGGGGATGATATTATACAGTGGGCCTTGTGCCTTAAATAAGAAACCCTGTTGCTCGGCAACCCATTCAAGCCCATCTGGGTGCGAGGATGCCAGTGGCGAGGCCACTGCCAAGAGCAGCGCAAACAGCAAGCCGGCAACCCATACCACGCCGCCGCGTCTTGTGGACGCGCTGCCAGGGGCAAACATCTCCCTGCGGCTGGCGTGTAAAAAAGCCATCGCGCCAACCGTGATCAACCCCTCTCCTATACCGATCAAGGCATGGATGCCTCCCATGGCTGGTAGGGCGATATTGGCGGGTGATGTGCCGGAAATGGCCAGCTCAAGGGCTGCGGCGAGTGATGCGATCACCACCGATGCCCAGGCGGATGCGAAGCCACTGGCGTACAGCCCCCATGTGCGGTTGCCAGCCAGCCTGCGGATGGAATGGTAAACCATGTATGAAACTGTCACACCGATGATGGCCATGTTAAAGATGTTGGTTCCCAGCACCAGCAGGCCGCCGTCCTGGAAGATGAGCGCTTGGATCGAGATCACGCAGGTGAGGATGACGATGGCAGCCCATGGTCCTAGCAGGATGGTAGCCAGGGCGGCGCCGATGAGGTGTCCTGAGGTGCCTCCAGCCACAGCGAAGTTGAGCATCTGGCCAGCGAAGATCGCCGCGGCAAGTACCCCCATCATCGGCACCTGCCGCTCACCAAGGTCAGCGCTCACCCGTTTGAGTGAATAACCGACCACGAATGCTGAAATGACCCAGAAAATTACGGATACCGGGATGGATAAGAAACCATCGGGAATATGCATGGCAATCAGGGGTGGTAAATGCATGTTGTTCTCCTTTATTTGTTTTGGCAGCTGTTGCATAAGCCCAGAATGGAGATATGCTGCAAATCTGCTGCGAATTGGTAGTCTCTTTTAAGCTTGTTTTTTATGGAAGAGAGTATCTCCTGGTCGGCGTCGATAATACAGCCGCACTGGCGGCATACCAGGTGGATGTGCGGTCCATGCTGGCTGGTGGCATACATCACCCGCCCCTCACCCAGGTCGATACGGCTGGCAAGCCCCTGTTCCACCAGGAGATCCAGGGTGCGGTACACGGTGGCAATGTTCACTGATCGTGTGTGCTGCTGCACCAGGGTAAATACCTCTTCCGCATTGATATGGTCGCCTTGATGGGCAATAGCCTCGATGATCATCTCGCGCTGTGGTGTGATGCGAAAACCACGTGACCGTAGGGTATTCATAAAAGCCTGGCAAGGCGACAAAGATTTTCTCCCAGGAGCTAATGATGGTAAGTTATTGATAATATTTGCTATTGCAACTAATTGCAATAATATTATAACCTATTTTGATTTGACTAGGAGATTAACGTCAAAAAAAAGCAGGTATAAAGCCCGCCTTTCTTGGAAATTAATTGCTGATGTCGACTAAATGAAAGAATTTAATTTGTTAATGATGCGGTCTTTGGGCTGGTAGCCGGTAATGCGCTGTACCGGGCTACCGTTAACGAATAAAATCAATGTGGGCACTCCCATTACCCCGTACTTCATGGTGAGATCATTATTGTCATCTACATCCAGCTTAAAGAACATCACTTTGCCGGCCCAATCCTTGGAAAGCTGTGAGATGACTGGTTCCAGCATCTTGCAAGGGCCGCACCAGGCTGCGGTGAAGTCGACCAACACCGGCACGGACGAGTTGAGCACTTCCTTTTCGAATGTTATATGGTCAAGCTTGGGGATATCTGCCATTCAGTATACCTCAGTAGAGTGGTAATTTGCCTGGATGGTAACAAGAGCGGGATGAAAAGTCAAGGCTTGTATAAGTGGAATGGGCGTGATAGAATGTTTTTCGAAAAATGGGCGTGTAGCTCAATGGTAGAGCAGTGGCCTTTTAAGCCATTGGTTGAGCGTTCGAGCCGCTCCACGCTCACTGAAAATGGGTAGAAGGGGTTAAAAACACCCTAAAAACGCATATTTTCTCCCACCCAGACCTGCTTTTAAGCAGGTTTTTGCGTTTAATCCCCCACTTTGACCATTTTTTGATTTTTAAAAACAGGGTCAAAAAAAGGAGAATTCCAATGTATTCGTTTTTTAATATTTTCTGGCTGGTTAACACCTGTCAACAGGAGTCAATACCAGTCAACGCTAGTCAACAGGAGTC
>Ga0116202_10000048_pt1 | contig 50495 bp, 59 predicted proteins | sample LakKivw325mmetaG_FD_94479 | JGI IMG/M metagenome (GOLD analysis project Ga0116202, IMG submission 94479) | Anoxic lake water microbial communities from Lake Kivu, Rwanda to study Microbial Dark Matter (Phase II) - Lake Kivu water 325m metaG | ecosystem: Environmental > Aquatic > Freshwater >... | reverse complement strand
GCGTCTTCTTGATATTTACAGCACGACCTCCAAGACCATCGATGCCTTAATGAAGCTCGAGCTTCCCAGCGGTGTGGAGGTGGAGATCAAGGTATAATGAACGCAGGTTTACAGAAGCCTTAAAATGAAATAACATGTCAGGACTAATAGGAAAAAAGATCGGGATGACGAGCATTTATGATGCCAGCGGGAAAAACATCCCGTGCACGGTCATCGAGGCGGGACCATGCGTCATCACCCAGGTCAAGACCAAAGCCACCGACGGCTATGAGGCGCTCCAGCTGGCCTTTGATGAGCAGAAAGAAAGCAAAACGACCAAAGCCATGAAGGGCCATTTCGACAAGGCCAAGGTCACTCCCCGGAAAATCGTCAGGGAATTCACCCGTTTCGAGGCCGGCCACCAGAAGAAATTCGGCGATGTACTGACCATCGATATTTTTGTCGAGGGTGAGTACATCGATGTTGTGGGAACAACCAAGGGCAAAGGCTTCCAGGGCGTGGTTCGGCGTCATGGCTTCAAAGGCGTCAACCAGGCCACCCACGGGCAGCATAACCGTCTGCGGGCGCCGGGATCGGTGGGCGCCTCGTCCTATCCTTCACGGGTGTTCAAGGGCACACGCATGGCCGGACGCCTCGGCGCCGGCAGGGTCAAGATGATCAACCTGCAGATCATGAAACTTATACCGGAGAAAAATATAGTCATAGTCAAAGGATCAGTACCCGGGCCTAACGGCTCCTATTTAATATTGGAAAGATGGAGTTAACAGTATATCAGATAAGCGGCAAGGCCACCAACAGGAAGGTGACCCTCGATGAGGCTGTCTTTGGCATAGAACCTAACGACCATGCCATTTACTTAGACATCAGGCAACATATGGCCAATCGCCGCCAGGGCACCCATGACACGCTGGAGAAAAGCACCGTTTCGGGGAGCACGCGCAAGATAAAACGTCAGAAAGGAACAGGTACGGCGCGTTCAGGCAGCATGAAATCACCTCTCTTCAGAGGTGGCGCCAGGACCTTCGGACCACATCCCAGGGATTACAGCTTCAAACTGAATAAAAAAGTCAAACACCTGGCACGGATGTCGGCACTCAGCTATAAGGCTAAAGATAACGAAATCGTCGTCATCGAGGAATTCAGTTTTGAAACACCTAAAACAAAGAATTTCCTCGAGATACTGGCCAACTTCGAGGCAGGACAGAAAAAAACACTCTTCGTTCTGCCGCAGGTTGACCGCAACATCATCCTGGCTTCACGTAATCTCCCTTATGTGACTATCACCAGAGCGACAGACCTGAATACCTATGATATTCTCAATCACCATAAGATCTTTTTCGCCGAGGGATCGCTCAAGGAGATTGAAACTATCCTGAATGCCGAAGCAAGCAAGGCTCCGATGACCAATTAAAAATTGAAGCGATGATTATCATACAAAAACCGATCATTACAGAGAAGATGACCGACAAGGGTGAGAAACTGAATCAGTATGGTTTTCTCGTCGACATTCATGCCAACAAGCTTCAGATAAAGAAAGCGATAAAAGAGGTTTACGGCGTGGAGGTGTTGTCGGTGAATACGATGAACTTTTCGGGCAAGATCAAAACCCGTTATACCAAATCAGGCCTTCTCAAGGGCAGGACGGGCACGTATAAGAAGGCCATCGTGACATTAGCAGAAGGTGAATCCATTGATTTTTACAGCAATATTTAAATAAATGGCTTTAAAAAAATTCAAACCGACGACCTCCGGTCAGCGTTTCAAGCTCATCAGTGCTTTTGACGATCTCACTTCCACCAGACCGGAGAAGAGTTTGCTGGTACCTATAACGAAATCAGGAGGCAGGAACAATGAAGGTAAAATGACGATACGTTATCATGGCGGTGGTCATAAACGGCAATACCGGCTGATTGATTTCAAGCGTGAGAAGGAAGGCATTCCGGCGACCGTCAAATCGATCGAGTATGATCCGAACCGTTCGGCGCGTATAGCCCTGCTTCATTATGCCGACGGAGAGAAGAGATACATCATTGCGCCTTATGGCATCAAGGTAGGGCAAACGATCAGCTCGGGCAGAGGCATCACGCCGGAGATAGGCAACACCATGTATCTTAGCGAGATACCTTTCGGCACCATCATCCACAATGTGGAGTTGAGGCCGGGACAGGGGGCACGCATTGCGCGCAGCGCCGGGTCGTATGCCCAGCTCATGTCGCGTGATGATAAGTACGCCATCCTGAAGATGCCCTCGGGAGAGACACGCATGATCCTGCAGACATGTAAAGCCACCATCGGCATGGTCTCCAACCCGGATCACAACCTTGAAATGTCGGGCAAAGCCGGTCGCAGCCGGTGGCTGGGACGCAGACCGCGGACACGCGGCGTGGCCATGAACCCCGTGGATCATCCCATGGGCGGCGGCGAAGGACGCGCCTCCGGCGGACACCCCCGCTCACGAAAAGGATTGCCGGCAAAAGGATACCGCACACGCACCAGAAAGAAGGATTCAAATAGATACATCATAGAGAGAAGAAAAAAATAAATCATTAACTGAATAAACACGTTTGCTATGAGCCGTTCCCTGAAAAAAGGACCTTTTATACACCATAAGCTTGAAAAAAGGGTGATGGAAGCCGTTCAGTCCCGGAAGAAAAGCGTCATAAAGACATGGTCGAGAAATTCGATCATCTCTCCTGATTTTGTGGGCCTTACCATCGCCGTGCATAACGGCAATAAATTTATCCCGGTATACATCACTGAGAATATGGTCGGACACCGTTTGGGTGAGTTTGCACCGACACGTATCTTCAGGGGCCATGCCGGAAGCAAAGGAAAGAAATAAACATAATGAAATCTCACAGCCATGGGAGCCAGAAAACGAATGACAGCAGAGCAACGTAAGGACATGCGCAAGACATCTTACAGTGCCAGACTGGGTAAGTGCCCTACCTCGCCACGTAAGATGAGGCTGGTCGCCGATCTTATCCGCGGCACCAATGTGGAAACGGCACTCAATATCTTGAAGAACACTCATAAAGAACCGTCGAAGAAACTTCACAAGCTTTTACTTTCGGCTATCGCCAACTGGCAGAGTAAAAATGAGGCTGTCCGCATTGAAGAAAGCCATCTCTATGTGAAGGAGATCATAGTCGACAGTGCCAGGCAGCTCAAACGTGTCCGTCCTGCACCCCAGGGCCGCGCCAACCGTATCAGAAAACGTTCCAACCATGTCGTCCTGATACTCGGCAGCAAGAAGGAACAGGAGGTGCCGGAGGAGAAACCGCAGACAAAGAAGGTTAAAGAAACGGCCAAAGCATAAACGAGGAATGATCGTATAATAAACTAAAAAGATATTTAATGGGACAGAAGACAAATCCGATAGGCAACAGGCTCGGGATCATCCGGGGATGGGATTCCAACTGGTATGGCGGCAGGAGCTTTGAGAGTAAGCTGGTTGAGGATGAAAAGATCAGAAGGTATCTGAATGCCCGTCTTTCCAAAGCGGGCATCTCCAGGATCGTCATTGAGCGCACGCTCAAGCTGGTGACAGTGACCATCAACACTGCGAGACCGGGGATCATCATCGGCAAGGCAGGGCAGGAGGTGGACAAGCTGAAGGAGGAGCTTAAGAAGCTCACCAATAAGGAGATACAGATCAATATTTCCGAGATCAAGCGTCCTGAGCTGGATGGCCTCATCGTAGCCAATACGGTGGCGCGTCAGATCGAAGGGAGGATATCGTACCGCCGGGCCATAAAAACGGCCATCGCATCGTCGATGCGTATCGGAGCCGAAGGCATCAAGATCATGATCTCGGGACGTCTGGGAGGGGCTGAAATGGCACGCAGCGAGCAGTACAAGGAAGGACGGATACCCCTTCATACCCTCAGGGCCGACATCGACTATGCCGTCGCTGAAGCCCATACCACTTATGGGAGAATAGGTATTAAGGTGTGGATATGCAAAGGTGAGGTGTATGAAAAACGCGATCTGTCACCGGCAGGCACCGCCGTCAAGACCAAAGCGGCCGCACCGGTGCGCTCCAAAGGCCGGTCAAAAGGCCACGGACCAAGATAATGACTCATTGCATGACAACTTAACAGATAGTAACGATGTTACAGCCAAAAAAAACAAAGTACAGAAAACAACAAAAGGGACGGATGAAGGGCAACGCCATGAGAGGCAACCAGCTGGCTTTTGGATCGTTCGGCATCAAGACCCTGGAGATGGAGTGGATTACGGGCCGCCAGATAGAAGCCGCCCGTCAGGCGCTGACACGTCACATGAAACGTGAAGGTCAGATATGGATCAGGATTTTCCCCGATAAGCCCATCACTAAGAAACCCGCCGAGGTGCGTATGGGTAAGGGAAAAGGAGCTCCCGAGATGTTCGTGGCCTGTGTCACCCCCGGCAGAATACTGTTCGAGATCGACGGTGTCTCCCTGCCGGTGGCCAAGGAGGCCCTCCGCCTGGCAGCACAGAAACTGCCCGTCATTACGAAATTTGTCGTCAGAAGAGATTATATTGAAGAAAAAGCCTGATAACCATGGAACAATCGGTTGTAAAAGAACTTTCAACACCTGAATTGATTGAAAGGCTCGAAGAAGAAAGAAAACAGCTCATCAAGCTGAAGCTGAACCATGCCGTTTCGCCACTCGAGAATCCCAATAAAATAAAAGTTTACAGGAGAACCGTCGCACGGCTCGAAACGGAATTACGGAAACGTTACCTGGGACAGATAAAGAGTGCACAGAACAAGTAAAAGAAAAAACCATTTTAACATGGAACGTAAGCTAAGAAAAGAAAAGGTGGGTGTCGTCATCAGCAACAAGATGAATAAAACCATCGTCATTCAGGTGGCGCGGAAGGTGAAACACCCTATTTATGGCAAATTCGTCAAAAAATCAAGCACCTTTGCCGCTCACGACGAGAAGAATGAATGCCGTGAGGGTGATGTGGTGCGCATTGCCGAGACGAGACCGTTGAGCAAAAACAAATGCTGGAGATTAGTGGAAATTATTGAAAGAGCCAAATAATTATGATACAGCAGGAATCAAGATTAGTTGTAGCCGATAACAGCGGTGCCAAAGAGGTGCTCTGTATCAGGGTTCTGGGTGGTACCAAAAGAAGGTATGCCAGTGTGGGCGACCAGATCATTGTTACGGTGAAAGATGCCTTGCCCTCAGGCAACATCAAAAAAGGCACCGTGTCGAAAGCTGTCGTGGTAAGAACGACCAAGGAGATCAGGAGAAATGATGGCTCCTACATTCGTTTTGATGATAATGCCGTTGTTCTGTTGAACAGTGCGGGCGAGATGGTGGGCACGCGAATATTCGGTCCCATCGCCAGAGAGCTGAGGGATAAACGGTATATGAAGATAGTTTCACTGGCACCGGAGGTGCTGTAACGTTTTAAGATCATCTGTTATGAACAAGAAACTGCATGTCAGGAAAGGCGATACGGTCATGGTCATCGCGGGGGATTCCAAGGGCCAGCAGGGCCGGATCCTGATCATCAACAAGGATAAGCAAACGGCCATCGTGGAAGGCATCAACATGGTGTCGAAACATGCCAAACCCAGCACACAGAATCCCAAAGGTGGCATCATGCATAAGGAGTCGCCCATACACATCTCAAACCTGAAGGTGATCGATGGTTCGGGTAATCCGGCACGCACAGGCCGTCGCATAGACCCAAAAAGCAAAAAACTGGTCCGTTATTCTAAAAAATCAGGGGAGGTCATCAAGTAATGGAATACATACCGAGATTAAAGAAAAAATACAGGGAAGAGATCGTTCCTGCGCTGATGCAGCAGTTTGCCTATAAAAGCATCATGCAGGTGCCGCGGTTAAACAAGATATGTCTCAATCAGGGCGTGGGTTCAGCCATTACGGACAAGAAGCTGATCGAGACGGGCATCAGCGAGATGACGATGATCACCGGACAACGCGCCGTGGCTACCCGGTCGAAGAGTGATATCTCCAACTTCAAGCTGCGCCGCGGCATGCCTATCGCCGTGAGAGTCACCCTCAGAGGTGACAAGATGTATGAGTTCCTAGACAGGCTGGTGGCCGTGGCCATACCACGCATCAGGGATTTCAGGGGCATCAGTGATAAAGGATTCGATGGCAGGGGGAATTATACTTTTGGCGTGTCTGAGCAGATTATCTTCCCCGAGATTGATATCGACAAGATCAGCAAAATCAACGGCATGGATGTCACATTTGTCACAACAGCCAAAAACGACAGGGAAGCCATGGCATTGCTGAAGGAATTTGGTTTACCGTTTAAAAATATGAATCAATAAATAAAACTATGGCAAAAGAATCAATAAAGGCAAGGGAGATCAAACGCATGACCATGGTGAGCAGGTATGCTGAACGACGGGCGGCGTTGAAAGCTGCAGGTGATTATGCAGGGCTGCAGAAGTTACCACGGAATGCCTCGCCGGTGCGGTTGCACAACCGCTGTAAATTGACCGGCAGGCCCCGCGGATATATGCGTCAGTTCGGCCTCTCGCGCATCAATTTCCGCGAGATGGCCCTGCAGGGTCTCATCCCGGGCATTAAGAAAGCAAGCTGGTAAAAACACACAACCATAAGAATAAACATCAGACTATGATAACTGACCCGATAGCCGATTATTTGACGATGATCCGTAATGCCGTGAATGCCAATCACAGGGTCGTCGAAATACCCGCTTCATCCATTAAAAGGGAGATCACCCGTATACTCTTGGAGAAGGGATATATCCTGAATTATAAATTTGAAGAGGATGATAAGCAGGGAAAGATAAAAATAGCATTAAAGTACCATCCGGTCACCAAGATTCCGGCCATCACCAAGCTGGTGCGTGCCAGCCGGCCCGGCCTGAGAAAATATGTCGGTGTGGATGAGCTTCCGCGTGTCCTGAACGGCCTGGGCGTGGCCATCATGTCGACATCTCAGGGTATCATGACCGATAAAGAAGCCAGAAGCCTGAAGATCGGCGGTGAGGTCATTTGTTATGTCAGTTAATAATAGAGGAGGTCTTAAACATGTCAAGGATAGGTAAATTACCGGTACCGTTGCCACCAGGGGTTCAGGTGTCCATATCAAATAACATGGTTACTGTCAAGGGCCCTCTGGGTGAACTGAAACAGGCCGTGGATTCCCGGATAAAGATCAAGGTCGACGGAGCACAGCTGCTCGTGCAAAGGCAATCGGATGAAAAGCAGGACCGTTCCCTGCACGGTCTTTACAGGGCTTTGCTGGCCAACATGGTAAAAGGCGTGAAAGAAGGTTTCTCAGTGACACAGGAACTGGTGGGAGTGGGGTATAAAGCCAACGTCAACGGCCAGCTGCTGGAGTTGACCATAGGGTATTCCCACAGCATCGTGCTGGCGCTGCCACCGGAGATCAAAGCGGAAACAACGGCCGAAAGGGGCAAGAACCCGACCATCACACTGCGTTGCATCGACAAGCAATTGCTGGGGCAGGTGGCCGCCAAAATTCGATCGTTCAGGAAACCGGAACCGTATAAGGGCAAAGGCATCAAATTCATCGATGAGGAAATCAAGAAGAAAGCCGGTAAAGCTGTTGCACAGAAATAAATTATTAACACATTAATGTTTTTAATCATGTCAGTTAAGGATAGAAAACGTTACCGCCGTCACAGGATTAAAATGAGGATCCGTAAGATCGTCAGCGGTACGGGAGAAAGGCCCAGGATGTGTGTGTTCAGGAGTAACCGTGAGATTTATGTTCAGTTGATTGACGATACCAGGGGGATGACATTGCTGTCGACTTCGTCGAGGATCCCGGAGATAGAGGAGCAGAAGGTGACCAAAGTCGATAAGGCCAGGCTGGTAGGTAAGGCGATCGCTGCGAAAGCGCTGGAAGCCGGTATCGGCAATGTTGTTTTTGACCGTAATGGCTATTTGTATCATGGCAGGGTGAAGTCTCTGGCCAGGGCGGCCAGGGAAGCCGGCCTAAAATTTTGATGGATATGGCAAACGTAAATGTAAAAAGGGTTAAATCGAGCGAGATCGAATTCAAGGACAAGCTGGTGAGCATCCAGCGGGTGACCAAGGTCACCAAGGGTGGCAGGACCTTCAGCTTCTCGGCGGTGGTGGTGGTCGGCAATGAGAACGGCGTGGTAGGTTACGGCCTGGGCAAAGCCAAAGAGGTGACGGCGGCCATCGCCAAAGGAATTGATGACGCCAAGAAGAACCTGATCAGCGTGCCTATACTGAAAGGAACCATTCCTCATGAGCAGACAGGGAAATACGGTGGTGCCAGGATCTTTCTCAAGCCGGCATCGCCGGGCACAGGCGTGATAGCCGGTGGCGCCATGCGTGCCGTGCTCGAAAGCGTGGGAGTGAAAGATGTGCTGGCAAAATCCAAGGGATCATCCAATCCACATAATGTGGTGAAAGCCACCATCAATGCACTCATTCAGATGAGGGATGCCAACGCGGTGGCACAGATACGCGGCGTGACCATAGAGAAAGTATTTAATGGATAGAAAAGGATAAAGAAAAGAAACCAATGGGTAAAGTGAGAATAACGCAGATCAGAAGCGGCATAGGCAAACCGGCACGGCAGAAAAGAACACTGGCGGCGCTGGGACTGAAAAAAATGCATCAAACCGTCGAGGTGGAGACCACCCCCCAGATCATGGGCATGATAGATAAAGTGAAACATCTTTTGAAAATAGAAGAAGTATAACGGCACGAAAAAATTAATAATATGGACCTAAGTAATTTAAAACCCGCCAGGGGATCGATAAAAAAAGGCAAACGCCTCGGCCGCGGTCAGGGCTCCGGAAAAGGCGGAACCTCAACCAGGGGATCCAAGGGCGCCGGATCACGGTCGGGATACAAGAGAAAACTGGGATTTGAGGGCGGTCAGATGGCACTCCATAAAAGAGTTCCCAAATTTGGATTCACCAATATCAACAGGCAAGAATACCGCGGTATCAATCTCGACACCTTACAGAAGCTGTCGGATGAGAACGGCATAACCGTTTTCGACCTGAACACCTATTATTCGCATGGACTGGCTTCCAGAAATGACCATGTCAAGATCCTTGGCAGGGGCGAACTGAAAGGCCGTTTTGAAGTGACCGCCCATGCTTTCTCTGCTTCTGCCGTCAAAGCTATTGAATCGAATGGTGGTATTGCAACAAAAATCTGACAGTTAATGAAAAAGTTCATTGAAACCATAAGGAACATTTATAAGATAGAAGATCTCAGAAAAAGGATTCTGTACACGCTGGGTATCATCCTTATATACCGTTTGGGTGCCTATGTGGTGTTGCCCGGTGTGGATCCCAATCAACTGGCCGCCTTGCAGGCGCAAGCCAAAGGGGGATTGCTGGGATTGCTGAATATGTTTTCGGGAGGTGCCTTTTCAAACGCTTCCATCTTCGCCCTGGGCATCATGCCTTACATCTCGGCTTCTATCGTCGTGCAGCTGATGACCATGGCCATACCTTATTTTCAGAAACTGCAGCGCGAAGGGGAGAGCGGACGTAAAAAACTGAATCAGATCACACGATACCTCACGGTGGTGATACTTATTTTCCAGTCGCCGGCGTATATCGCCAACTTAGTCAACCAGCTGCCGCCCGAGGGCGTCTATCCGTTCAGTCCGGAGGTGCCCACTCATTCGGTCTTTTCCTTCTTCGGCCTGTCGTCGATTATCATTCTTACGGCAGGCTCCCTGTTCATTATGTATCTGGGCGAGAGGATAACCGACAAGGGCATCGGTAACGGGATATCGCTGATCATCATGATCGGTATCATTGCCCGATTACCCTTTGCCTTGTTCGGCGAGCTGGTATCGAGGCTGGAGTCCAAGGGAGGTGGACTGGTGGTGTTTGTCATAGAACTGGCCGTTCTCCTGCTGGTGATCCTGCTGTCGATATTGCTCGTGCAAGGTACTCGCAAGATACCGGTGCAGTATGCCAAACGTATCGTGGGTAATAAACAATACGGCGGGGTGCGGCAATACATCCCTCTCAAGGTGAACGCCGCAGGCGTCATGCCCATCATCTTTGCACAGGCTATCATGTTCCTGCCCCTGACTTTCGCACGCTTCGGGTCGACGGCATTGTCGGGCTTTGCAGCCACATTCTCCAATATGAACGGCTTCTGGTACAACTTCGTGTTCGCCATTCTGATTGTTGTTTTCACCTATTTCTATACGGCGGTGACCATCAACCCGAACCAGATAGCCGATGACATGAAAAAGAACGGGGGATTTATCCCGGGCATCAAGCCGGGAAGGAAAACAGCCGAGTTCATCGACTCGGTCATGTCGAAGATCACCCTGCCGGGATCGTTGTTCCTGGCTTTTGTGGCTATCATGCCTGCCTTTGTCAGACTCGTGGGCGTTAATACCCAGTTTGCCCAGTTTTTCGGGGGCACATCGTTGCTGATCCTCGTTGGTGTGGTGCTCGACACCCTGCAACAGATCGAAAGCCATCTGCTGATGAGGCATTACGAGGGTCTGACGAAAACAGGAAGGATCAAGGGACGCACCATGAGCATGGCCAGCTATTAAGACAGGCCTGAAGAGCAGGAGGGTATTGAATGGATTTTAAAATGATCACTATAAAAACCGAGGAAGAGATAAAATTGATCCGCGAAAGTTCTTTACTTGTTGGGAGAGCTCTGGGCGAGGTGGCACGGCTGATCAAACCCGGTATAACCACCACCCGGCTCGACAGGGTGGCCGAGGAATATATCAGGGATCATGGCGCCATCCCGGGATTTAAGGGCTATGAAGGTTATCCGAACACCCTGTGCACATCGGTGAACGATCAGGTGGTGCACGGGATTCCGGGCAACAGGGAACTGAAGGATGGGGATATCATCTCTGTGGACTGCGGCGCCATCAAGGACGGCTTTTATGGTGACTCGGCCTTTACGTTCGCTGTGGGTGACGTCGACGACAAGGTGAAGACCCTGTTGAAGGTGACCCGCGAAGCCCTGGATATAGCCATCGAAACGGCGGTGGCAGGCAAGAGGATTGGCGATATCGGCTATGCCGTTCAGCAGCATGTCGAAAGCTTCGGTTTCTCTGTGGTACATGACCTGGTGGGTCACGGTATAGGGAGAAACCTGCACGAGAAACCCGAAGTGCCCAATTATGGCCGACGGGGTGAAGGCGTCATGCTAAAGGAACGCATGACCATTTGCATTGAGCCCATGATCAACATGGGTGTGCGCACCGTCATTCAGGAAAGGGACGGATGGACCATCAGAACGGCTGACGCTTTGCCCTCGGCACATTTTGAACATACCATCGTGATCAGAAAAGAGAAAAGCGAACGATTGTCAACATTCAAATACATTGATGAGGTCATTAACAACAATAGTTAAGTGAAACAGTAAGAAACCACGGCTATGTCGAAACAGTTATCCATAGAACAGGACGGCGTAGTGAAAGAATCACTCGGCAATGCCATGTTCCGTGTGGAGCTTGAAAACGGGCATATCATTACCGCCCACATCTCAGGCAAGATGCGGATGCATTATATCAAAATATTACCGGGTGACAAGGTCAGGATTGAAATGACACCCTATGACCTGACGAAAGGAAGAATCACATTCAGGTATAAATAAAAACAGAAAATTTAATTTACACGGCCATGAAAGTAAGAGCATCCATAAAGAAAAGAACACCTGAAGATAAGATCGTACGTCGTAAGGGAAGATTATATATCATTAACAAAAAGAATCCGAAATACAAACAAAGACAAGGTTAAGGATTGGGGACATACGTGGCGGATAAACACATGTCTAAACATCAATAAATAACACTATGGCACGAATTTCAGGTATTGACCTGCCCAAGAACAAACGGGGTGAAGTGGCCCTGACTTACATCTATGGCATCGGCCGGAGCAGTGCACAGAAGATATTGAGCACCGCCGGTGTCGACTGGGATAAGAAGGTTCAGGATTGGAGCGATGAAGAACAGTACAAGATCAGGACGATCATCTCCGAAAACTACAAGGTGGAAGGAGAGCTTCGCTCGGAGGTACAGATGAACATCAAGCGTCTGATGGATATCGGATCTTACAGGGGCATACGTCACCGTCTCGGACTGCCTGTCAGGGGACAGAGTACGAAGAACAACGCACGCACCCGGAAAGGCAAACGTAAGACCGTCGCCAACAAGAAGAAAGCCCCTAAGGCTTAAAAGCCGCTGACAGGCAGGTGAATAAGGATAATTATTTAGAAACATCAGTGATATGGCAAAAACTGCTAAAACATCGAAGAAAAGGATCGTCAGGGTCGATCCACTGGGATGTGCATACATCAAGGCATCGTTCAATAACATCATCGTCTCGCTCACCAATATGAACGGTCAGGTGATTGCGTGGTCCTCGGCAGGTAAAATGGGTTTCAAGGGTTCCAAGAAGAACACCCCTTATGCCGCTCAGATGGCCGCGCAGGATTGTGCCAAGGCAGCCTATGACTATGGTCTCAGAAAAGTGAAGGTCTATGTGAGGGGTCCGGGAGCAGGACGTGAATCCGCCATCCGCACGCTGCATACCTCCGGTATCGAAATAACGGAGATACAGGATGTGACGCCTCTGCCCCACAACGGATGCCGTCCTCCCAAAAGGAGAAGGGTATGACAGACAGCCCTCTCATGATGAGAACGGTGACACACAGACATATAAATCAAACATCGTTTTAAATACATATCATTAATCATATGGCAAGGTATAAAGGACCACAGACCAAGGTGGCAAGAAAATTCAGGGAAGCCATTTACGGACCCGACAAATATTTTGAGAAAAAAAATTATCCGCCCGGCATGCACGGGTCATCCAAGAGAAGAAGAAAACAGTCGGAATACGGGATGCAGTTGCAGGAAAAGCAAAAGGCAAAATATACCTATGGCATCCTGGAGCGGCAGTTCAAGAATATCTTTCTGAAGGCCTCACATAAAAAGGGTATCACCGGCGAAGTGTTGTTGCAACTGATTGAATCACGCTTAGACAATGTCGTGTTCCGTCTGGGCATTGCTCCGTCACGGCCTGCCGCGCGTCAGTTAGTGTCGCACCGTCACATCACCGTCAACGGTGAGGTGGTCAGCATTCCGTCGTACTCATTACGCCCCGGTGACATCGTCGGCATCAGGGAACGCTCCAAATCACTGGAAGTGATCACCGACTCGTTGCTGTCATCACGGGTCGTACATTATCCCTGGCTCGAATGGGACAATGATATGATGGTGGGCAAATTCATGAATTATCCTGATCGTCAGGATATCCCTGAAAACATTAGAGAACAGCTGATCGTGGAGTTGTATTCCAAGTAAAAAATGTCAATCCCGCGGATATTTCGATAACATAATTCAAAACACATGGCAATATTAGCTTTTCAGAAGCCTGACAAGGTCATCATGGTCGAAGCCGATGATTATAAAGGCATTTTCGAATTTCGTCCTCTCGAACCGGGATTCGGTATTACCATCGGTAATGCCCTGCGCCGGATATTGCTCTCATCCCTCGAAGGATATGCTGTTACATCTGTCAGGATAGAAGGTGTGGAACAGGAATTTTCTACCATCAAAGGGGTTGTGGAAGATGTGACGGATATCGTCTTAAACCTGAAACAAATTCGTTTTAAGAAGTTGATCAGCAGCGAGACCAGTGAAAAAATAAATGTCGCCATCAGCAATCAGAATGTTTTCACTGCAGGCGATATCAACAAATTCTTATCGGTCTTCCAGGTGTTGAATCCCGCTCTGGTCATCTGCCACATGGAGCCGTCGGTCAAGCTGTCCATTGAAATGACCATTGAGAAGGGCAGGGGCTATGTACCGTCGGAGGAGAATAAGCCCCTTAATGCGCCCATAGGCTTTATCGCAATGGATTCCATTTTCACGCCCATACGTAACGTGAAGTATTTTGTTGAGAATTACAGGGTGGAACAGAAAACAGACTATGAGAAGCTGGTGCTGGAGGTGACCACCGACGGCTCCATTCATCCCAAGGATGCCCTGAAGGAGGCCGCCAAGATCCTCATACATCATTTTATGCTTTTCTCAGACGAAAAGATCACTTTTGATACCGAGGAGAAATCGGTGACGGAAGAATTTGATGAGAGCACCCTGCATATCCGTCAACTGCTCAAGACCAAACTGGTGGACCTCGATCTCTCGGTGAGGGCTCTCAATTGTCTGAAGGCCGCCGATGTTGAAACCCTGGGCGACCTGGTCACCTTCAACAAGAATGACCTGCTTAAATTCAGAAACTTCGGTAAGAAATCACTCACCGAGCTGGAAGAACTGGTCAAGTCGAAAGGTCTGGAGTTCGGAATGAACATAACAAAATATAAACTGGATAAGGAATAAATGTCATGAGACACAGGAAAGCCATAAATCATTTGGGGAGGACAAAACCGCACCGGGATGCGATGCTGTCGAATATGGCCTCATCACTGATACTGAAAAAAAGGATCACGACGACCCTGGCCAAGGCCAAGGCCCTGAGAACATACATTGAACCGCTGATCACACGGTCAAAGGTCGATTCAACCCATTCACGCCGGATGGTCTTCTCATACCTGCAAGATAAAGCGGCGGTGACGGAATTGTTCAGGGAAGTGTCGGTAAAAGTGGCTGACCGTCCCGGCGGATATACCCGGATACTGAAAACGGGTGTTCGACATGGTGACAATGCCGAGATGGCACTCATCGAACTCGTGGATTTCAACGAACTGATGAAGGGCGAGAAAGCAGCCAAGAAGACCAAGACAACCAGGAGCAGGAGAGGGACAAGGAAGAAGCCGGGTGAGACAGCGGCAACCCCCAAGACAAAAACGGCAAAGCCAGCAGGGGAGGGAGAACAGACGGAAGGCGTTAAAGCTAAAGAGGCTAAGACAACCACGACGGTTTCAAAAAAGAAAACACCGCAGACCACGAAGAAAAAACCGGCACCGGAAGCTGCCGTGACAGACGAACAATCACAGGAAGAGGAAACCGGAAGCGAAACCTCTGAAGAAAACAAGGACTGAAACATAAAATGTGTAACTTCGAAGGATAAGGTCAGGCGGGCTTTATCCTTTTTTTATCTTATTGTTGAGCCATTTAATTTAAAAAGCAAATCATATGGGATCAATTGTCAGTATCCATGGCCGGCAGATCCTCGACTCACGGGGTAATCCGACCGTTGAGGTGGAAGTTTACACCAGCACCGGCACCATCGGACGGGCTGCCGTGCCTTCGGGGGCTTCCACGGGCATTCATGAAGCCCTTGAGCTGCGCGACGATGATAAGAGCATATACCTCGGAAAGGGTGTCCTGAAGGCCGTTCAGAATGTCAATAACGTCATCACCGAGGAGCTGAAAGGGTATTATGTGTCGGAGCAGGCCGAAATCGACCTGCGGATGATCGAGCTTGACGGCACACCCAATAAAGAAAAGCTGGGCGCCAACGCCATTCTGGGCGTGTCACTGGCTGTCGCCAACGCGGCGGCACAGGAAACCGACCAGTACCTTTACAGGTACATCGGCGGCGTTAATGCGCGGCTGTTACCCATACCCATGATGAATATCCTCAACGGGGGATCGCATGCCGATAACCATATCGACTTTCAGGAATTCATGATCATGCCCGTCGGTGCAGGGACCTTCAGCGAGGCCCTGCGAATGGGCGCCGAGGTCTTTCACAACCTGAAAGCGGTCCTGAAAAGCCATAACTTTTCAACGAATGTGGGTGATGAGGGAGGCTTCGCACCCGATCTCAAGTCGAATGAGGAGGCCATACAATTTGTCCTGCAGGCCATTGAAAAAGCGGGCTACAAACCGGGAGAGGATGTTTACATTGCCCTGGACCCCGCAGCATCGGAGTTCTTTATTCCTGAAGAGAACGTGTACCATTTGAAACGCTCCACCGGCGAGAAACTGACACCTCCCCAGATGGTCGCTTTCTGGACGGACTGGGTGGAGAAATACCCCGTCATCTCCATTGAAGATGGCATGGCTGAAGATGACTGGGAAGGATGGAAGCTGATGACCGATAAGCTTGGCTCAAGGATACAACTGGTGGGCGATGATGTGTTTGTGACCAATGTCGAAAGGCTGAAAAAAGGCATTGACATGGGTGTCGCCAATTCGATCCTGATCAAATTGAACCAGATCGGCACGCTGACCGAGACCATCGATACAGTGGATCTGGCACACCGTCATGCCTATACCACCGTCATCAGCCACCGCAGCGGTGAAACCGAAGACACGACGATAGCCGACCTTGCGGTGGCCCTGAACACAGGGCTGATAAAAACCGGATCGGCCAGCCGCTCGGAAAGGATAGCCAAATACAACCAGTTGCTCAGGATAGAAGAAATACTGGGTAACTCGGCCGGTTTCTGGGGCCGGTCGTTCCGGTTCATCCGGTAGTTCACTGCGGCATGGAGTGCAGGACCCATGGGCTGCCGGCGGTCGCGCTTCATGATGTCAAACAAAAAGCGATGGCTTTCAAGGAAATCAAGACAATCATTTTGGCAGGCGCCGGACGGGTGGCCACACAGCTCGCCATGGCCTTCACCGCAAAAGGACTTGCCGTCACACAGGTCTGGAGCCGCACACTCGCCTCGGCAAAAAAACTGGCGGGCATCATTCAAACAAATTACACCAATGACTTTCGGGACATAACACCGCACGGAGATCTTTACCTGGTCTGTGTCCCCGATGATGCCATTGAAGAAGTGGCCGGCAGGTTACCCCTGCACGACAACCAGTTGCTGGCCCACACATCGGGTTCCGTGCCGATGGATGTATTGAAGGCCTGTTCGCACAACGTAGGTGTTTTTTATCCTTTGCAGACATTTTCGCCCGGCAGGATCATAAACTTCGACCATGTGCCCCTCTTAATCGAAGCCGGCGATCTTCGCAACAGACGGCTATTGTTATCGCTGGCAGGTAAGTTATCGGACCAGGTCATCGCCATGGACTCGGAAAAAAGGAAATACGCTCATCTGGCAGCGGTGTTTGCCTCCAACTTCTCAAATTTCATGTATTCCATTGCAGGGGAGATACTTGCAATGAAAGGGCTGTCGTTTGACCTTTTAAGACCGTTGATTGAGGAGACTGCGGCCAAGGTGCAATCACGTGAACCCTTTTCCGTTCAGACCGGACCTGCCATGCGGCACGACGAAGCCGTCATCAGGGAACACCTCAGGCTGCTCGTGGAAAAAGAGGATCTGACGGCGATATACCGGCTGATGAGCGAAATGATCAGCCGATACACTTATAAAATCCCGAAATGACAATCCGGAACATCATATTCCCATTCTTATGACCAATTATAAAGAACTGCTTAAAAACATCACCACGTTTGTTTTTGATTACGACGGTGTACTCACGGATGGAACGGTATATCTGATGCACAGCGGTGATGCCTTGCGTACTGCGAATGTCAAAGACGGTTATGCCCTTCAGCTCGCCGTGAAAAAAGGATACCATGTGGCCATAATCAGCGGGGGCATGTCCCCTTCGATACTGAACCGTTTCAATGCCCTGAATGTCGTCGACGTTTTTCTGGGCGTTGGCGACAAGCTGAAGAAACTTAACGATTACCTTCATGATCATGAGATCGACCCGTCGCAGGTACTGTACATGGGCGACGACATCCCCGACTATGATCTGATGCGGGTTGTGGGATTGCCGGCATGTCCCGCCGATGCCTGTGAGGAGATCAGAACGGTGTCGAAATATATATCGGCTTGCGGTGGTGGCAAGGGGTGCGTGAGGGATGTCATCGAGCAGGTTCTGAAAGTACAGGGTCAGTGGATGGATCATGAGGCTTTCACATGGTGACCGCGACGGCATGAAAAACCACACATTGAAGAAATATCATATCATACTGGCCTCGGCCTCGCCGCGACGCCGGTTTTTGCTCGACGGCCTGGGGCTGACATTTGATGTGCAGGTCCCGGAGGTGGAGGAGAGCTACCCGTCGCATCTCACCCGTGAACAGATACCCCTTTTCCTGGCCGAAAGGAAAGCGTTGGCCTATCCCGCCACGCTTCTTGGAGAGGATGTCCTGGTCATTGCCGCCGATACGATTGTGTGGCTTGACGGTGAAAACCTCGGAAAACCCGAAGACCATGATGCCGCCGTCAGGATGCTGCGGAAACTGTCGGGTAAGAGACACGAGGTCATCACCGGCGTGTGCCTGAGATCGGCGAAAAAAATGACATCTTTTTTTGATGTGACGGCGGTGTATTTCAAAGAATTGCCTGACGAGGAGATCGAATATTACGTCAGCCGATACCGACCATACGACAAGGCGGGTGCCTACGGTGCCCAGGAATGGATAGGCTATGTGGGCATAGCGCGTGTCGAAGGATCCTATTTTAATGTCATGGGATTACCAGTGCAACGTCTTTACGAAGAGCTGATGCAATTTCAGACCTCTCTCTGACGACAGGCCATCACGGTAAAAAAACAGGCACCTCCTTCATGCTAAAGAGGATTTTTATAATTTTGCACCCTGATTTAAAATGCTGTAAAAAGCAAGGGTTATGAGCAAACCTTTAATACTGGTGACTAATGACGATGGTATACAGGCTCCGGGATTGGCTATGCTGTCGGGCATCATGAGGGATTATGGACGGGTGATCGTCATCGCGCCACAGGATCCCATGTCGGGGATGAGCCATGCGGTTACGGTGAAGGTGCCCCTGAGGATCAAAACATTGATAAAGGAAGAAGGCTTTGAGATGTACAGTTGCAACGGCACCCCCGTCGATGCGGTGAAACTGGGGCAGAAAGTGATCCTGCGCCATAAACCCGACCTGGTGGTGGCCGGTATCAACCATGGATCCAATTCGGCTATTAACATCCTTTACTCCGGTACCATGGCAGCTGTCATTGAAGCTACCATAGAAGGCATACCCGCTGTCGGATTCTCCCTTACCGATTATTCCCCTCAGGCCGACTTCAGTGCCTGTGCGAAATATGTCAAAGTCATTGTCGAGAAGGTCATGAAACAGGGCCTTCCTGCCGCCACCTGCCTCAACGTGAACATCCCCGACGTGGCGGCGGAAGAGATCAGGGGAATAAAGATATGCAAGCAGGGCCGGGGCACATGGGACGAGGAGTTCGACGAACGCAAGGATCCCCGTAACCGCGATTATTACTGGCTGACAGGTCTCTTTAAAACTTACGAAAACGGCCATGACACCGACGTCTGGGCCCTGTCGAACAAGTATGTGTCGGTCGTCCCGGTGCACCTCGATTTTACCAATCATCAGGCTATCGCCGAAATAAAGAAATGGAACCTTCATGTTGAATAAAGATTCTTACATCCTGGGCGTTGTCCTGGGCCTCATCATCCCTGTTATTCTCTTCGGTCTTTTATATCTCCTGGCGTTTGCCGTTACTTATATCAATGAAGGCATTCAGATCAAGGAGAACATCCTCGCGATCGTGAGCTTCGTGCCTAACCTGTTTGTCATGAGGTATTACCTGGTCAATCTCAAGTTTGACAAGACAGGCCGCGGCATCCTCCTGATCACGTTTATATATTTTATCCTTTATTTTGTCATCGTTCATAAATGGCAGATCTAGGTCATGAAATATTACATCATCGCCGGAGAGGCTTCCGGTGACCTGCATGCGTCCAACCTGATAAAAGAGATAAGAAAGTCCGACAGCGGGGCCGTGTTCCGCGGCTGGGGCGGCGACAGGATGCTGGAAGCGGGGGCCAAAGTGGTGACACATTACCGTGACGTTGCCTTCATGGGTTTTACGGAAGTACTGCTGCACCTGCCGGCCATCATGAAGAACATTGACAGGTGCAGGAAGGATATTCTCACCTTCCGTCCCGATGCACTCATCCTGATCGATTACCCCGGTTTTAACCTCCGCATGGCGAAGTTTGCCCAAAACCATCATATCAGGGTCTTTTATTATATCTCCCCGCAGGTCTGGGCCTGGAAATCATCGAGGGTGAAAAAGATCAGAAAGTATGTGGAGAGGATGTTTGTCATCCTGCCCTTTGAAAAAGATTTTTATGCCCGCTATCATTACCCTGTTGATTTTGTCGGACACCCCCTCCTGGATGCCATCACCCCGGGGTACCCGTTCATGGATCCGGCCTCTTTCCGTGACCGTTTCGGATTGGATGCGCGTCCCATCGTGGCTCTGTTACCCGGCAGCAGGAAACAGGAAATAGGCCGCATCCTGCCGGCCATGATAGCCATGGCCGGCGATTTCACCGCTTATCAGTTTGTGATCGGGGGTATGTCATCCGTTTCTCGGAATATATACGAAGCCGTCATGAAGAAAAATGACATCAGGATCATTTTTGATCACACTTACGACCTGGTGAAGAACGCCCATGCGGCCATTGTAGCTTCCGGAACCGCTACGCTCGAGACAGCCCTGCTCGCCACACCTCAGGTCATCTGTTACCGGGGCGGTTATCTCTCTTTTCAAATAGCCAGGTGCCTGGTCGATGTCAGGCACATCGGGCTGGTCAATCTCATCATGGACAGAGCCATCGTGAAAGAGCTGATCCAGAACGATTTCAACCCTGGCAACCTGAAGGCTGAGTTGTCACGGTTACTTCATGATGAAGGTTACAGGGCTGGGATCCGTGACGACTATCAGCATCTTGTCATGAAACTCGGAGGTTCAGGTGCATCCGCCAGAACGGCCGCCATAATCGTTACCGCACTGAAAAATCATCGCCCGGTATAATATCCCGGGGCGGTATTCAGTTGTATCTTAAGATTATTTCCTTTATTTTTGCCGTTAAATGACTTTCCATGAAACACTTCAACATGATATTGATCCTGCTGTTCAGCCTGTCGTGGCTGGCGGCGGTGTCGCAGAGTCCGTCCGAAGCGGCTTACCTCTCGGGCATGCGGGCCCTCGACGACGGCAATTACCTTGTGGCTAAAGATGAATTTACCAGGGCTCTGGCAGCCGATCCCACCAATGTGGATGCTTACACCGGAAGAGGTCAGGCCCTGCAAAACCTCAAGGATATTCAGGGCGCCATAGATGATTACACCAGCGCCGTGAAACTTGATCCGGCCAACACCGGGGCTCTTTTCTGCCGCGGTGAAGCCAGCTATCTTATCCAGGATTATGACGGCGCCATTGAAGATATGAACGCTGTCATACAACAGGATCCGGGCCGTGCGGAAGCTTACCTCTGCCGGGCCGATGCCAGATATGGTCTGGGGCTTTACCGTGATGCCATACCTGATTATGACCGCGTGGTGGCACTACAACCCGCCAACACACAGGCATGGCAAAGCGCCGGCTACGCCAGACTCAAAGCAGGCGACACCGCCGGAGCCTGCATGAACTGGCAAAAAGCACTCGATATGGGAAATAAAAATGTGGAATTATTAATTGAAAAATATTGCTCCAAATGAGAATGAATAGAACATTATCCGTCATTTTGGTCCCGGCCCTGATCATATCGTCTTTTGGTGCCTGCAAGCAAAAAAGTAAAAAGGTAGCGGTGAAAAAGGATACCGCCGCAACCATGGTAGCTCATAAAGTGACACAGCCGGCCAAATTTCAGCTGATGAAGAAAGCACCCGGTCAACCCTCAAACCCGGCATTCGACTCGGCAATGAAAGCCGGCGTTGACAAAGCCGAAGCCAAAGATTATCAGGGCGCCCTGGCTGAATTTGACAAAGCCGTTAAAATTAATCCCAATAATTTTGAAGCCCACTACAACAGGGGTAAGGCCCGCAATGAGCTTAAGTTATACACCGGTGCCATCAACGATTTCGGCCGGGCCATCCGGCTCAAACCCAATTTTGCTCCGGCCTATAACTACCGTGGCGTCGCAAAGGCTTTTCTGAATTACCCCGCCGACGCGATAAAAGACTACGACACCGCCATCAGCCTCGATCCCAACTATGCCGGGGCTTATTATGACAGAGGCCTGGCATATGCCACCCTCAGAAAATACGATGAAGCCATTGCCGACTTCGATAAGGCTATCGTGAAGAAACCCGATTATGCCGAGGCTTATAACAACAGGGGCAATGCCAAAGCCCTGAATAAAGACTGGGATGGCGCCATCAGCGACTACACCAAGTCCATCGAGCTGGATGACGGCAATGCCGAGGCTTTCAATAACCGCGGCGCAGTGGAGAAAGCACAGAAAAAATACAAAGAGGCCATTAAGGATTTCAATCAGGCCATTAAGATCAAACCCCAATACGCCGACGCATTTTATAACCGCGGACTGGCCAAATACAATTCCAATGACCCGAAAGGAGCCTGCAAAGACTGGCAACAGGCACTCGACCTGGGTCTCTCCGAAGCCCAAAAGCTACTGGATCAATACTGCAAGTGATCACATCAACACCCTTTCAATAATACCTCACAGGGCAGGGTCACAATTTATCCTTTTCCCGATAAAGGGTTAAAGGATATCATATGGTTTACAGGAGTCAGTTCCCCCTGTTCCGGCTTCTTATCCCGTTTGTCGCCGGCACGGTCGTGGCTTTTTCATGGCCATGCCATCAAATCCTGTTGCTTCTGATCGCCTGTTCATCTATTCTTATCTTTACCGGCTTGTCTGTGTTTGTCATGGGCCGGATGTTGGGTTACCCGCAGCGGTGGATCCCCGGATTGACCGTCAACCTTTTGTTTTTCCTCTTTGGCGCTCTGCTGACCCTTCTGACATCGGGTGAGAAGAACCGTAAGGATATGACCTCCCGGCAGTCCCAAACGGAATACACCATAGCACTGATCAATGAACCATGCGTTGCAAAAGACAAAACTTACTTCACCATTCTTAAACTTATCGCCACCGGTGACGGTCGGACCTGGAAGCGGGATGACAGGAAGGTATTGGGGTATATTACTAAAGACAGTAGTTCGGGTAAACTTCGTTACGGTCATGTGATCATATTCAGGGCGGAGATGAGGGCCCTGACGGCGGCGGCAAACCCATACCAGTTCGATTACCGTAAATTCATGGCCGGCAGGCACATTCTTCACCTGGTATATATCCCTGCCTCATCATGGCGGATAATCGGGGTCACATCATCCCATGGCCTGCGCTATCTTTCGGTCAGAATCAGGGAGAAGGTCAGCGGGATTTTCAGGTCCATGCAACTTGGCACTGATGAATGTGCCGTTATCTCGGCGTTGCTGATCGGCGACAGAAATGGACTGGATGCGGGCCTGAAAAAGGGATTTAAATCGGCTGGGGTGCTGCACATCCTGTGCGTCTCGGGCATGCACGTCGGGTTAATTTATGTGGTGCTGAGCTTTGCGCTGTCATTCCTGAACAGGAAACCGGGCCTGAAGGTACTGCATACGATCATCATCATAGCCCTGGTATGGTTGTATGCTATGATCACCGGCATGGGCCCGTCGGTGTTGCGGGCTGCCACCATGTTCAGCTTCATCGCCGTGGGTGGGGCCTTGCGGCGGATGACCGGCACTTATCATACCCTGGCCGCCTCCGCCCTGTGCCTGCTGATGCTTAACCCCGGTCTGCTGCATGATGCCGGCTTTCAGCTTTCCTATGCCGCCGTCATCGGCATAGTCACGTTGCAACGACCCCTCGAAGGCCTGATACCCGTTACGGGATGGCTGCCCCGGAAAATGTGGGCCATCACCACCGTCACTCTCGCGGCGCAGATAGCCACACTGCCTCTCTCGTTGTTATACTTTCATCAGTTTCCTGTTTTTTTCATTCCGGCCAACATCGTCGTCCTGCCCCTGGCCACCCTTATTATTTACAGTACCCTGGTCTGTCTGGCCTGCTCTCCGGTTGCTTTCATCATGCCGTTGCTGTCGCGCGTGCCCGCCTTCCTGACACACCTGCTCATCGGCACGGTCGATATGATTGACGGCCTGCCTGGCGCCGTAATACCCAATATTTATATGAACACGGCCGGTTGCATACTCATATACGGTATCATCATTACAGGCTGGAAATTTCTCAACAACGGGAACCATATGGCACTCTTTGGCTGCCTCCTTTTTATTTTATCCACAGGTGTCCTTTTTCTTGTCCGGAACACCGTTAAGCATCGCCAGCATAAGATTGTTGTCTGCAGCATCCCGCATCAGGCGGCTTATGACTTCATCGACGGGAAAGATCATTGGTTCCTGGCCGATTCCGGTTTGATCAATGATGAGGTGAAACAGGCATTTTATGTTGAACAGGGATGGACAATGATGGGATTGAAGCCGGCTGTAAAGGTGCCCATTGAAATTTCTGAGGGGCAGAATGACTACCAAAATGATGTGTTTTACAGGAACAGGAATTTCATTCAGTTCAGGGATGTCAGGGTGGTTATTGCCGATGGGACATTTGGACATGATATGACTGTGTTACCTCCGGTTCATGCCGACATCCTCATCGTGCATGATGGCGCAGCCATACCTCTTCCGGTCATGGCAAAGAAATTCCCTGCCGGGCAGATCATAATCGATTCATCCTGTGACCTCTGGAGAATGAAAACATACCTGACGCCTGTCGACACGCTTCAGGGACTTTTACACCGGGTATCCGGCGAAGGCGCTTATATCTATGAATGCCTGCCGGAAAAGATCAAAGTTTCTTTATGACTTTCTTTATATCGATTTCGGTGATGATACCGAATCACTCGCTCTTCAGGGCTTCAGTCACCCTGACCATGGCGTCGTCATAAGAATAATCGACGATGCGGGTGATGTAGATCATAGTACCATGTTTTAAGGGTTGCGGATAAATGAATGGTTGCAGTGATGACTAATGGAAAGTTAAAGATAAGTGAATTTTATAATAAAACCAGGGTGATCTTTTTTATGGACTGCAATGCTTTTTTTTCGAGTTTTTCCTTTTCGTTCAGCAACTGCTGCAGCATTCCGGAACAGAAGGGGGAGGGCCGGAGATCCTGTGATTCCTCGCTGTGGATGAAATCACCCAGGTAATGAAACCCGATCATCCGGTCGTGCCATTCCCCGAGGATGTCTTCGGTATGCTTTATTGATTGTTGAATGTCAGGTTTGAAAGGATCGTCACGGAAGTAGGCATTGAGCATGTCGAGCATGAAGCGGGCTTCCTTGAGCAGGCGCCGGGTGTCGTGGAGCGTCTCGTCGGTGGGAATGCCGGTGATGAGCTTTCGCACCGCCGTCAGTTTGCCGGCAATGAAATTAATAGTGCTTTGCCGCAACGCCGCATCACCGAATTCAACAGCAATATCCTGTAACGTATGCTGCAGGGCACCCCAGTCGGGAAGAGTAAAAGCCTTTAGCCAGTGGTCGAGCTTTTGTCGGGCCCTGTGCTCGGTCTGCGACAGGAAATCGAGATAGAGCCTGCAATCCAACAGCGACCCTCCGGCCATCGTTTTTGTTTCGATTTGTTGCACCTGCAAGTCCCTGATGATACCCACCTCACGAAAAAGCTGGCGGAAGGGCTTGAAATTCTGCTTGCTGTTGAATCTGGTGGGGACGATATAACCGAACAAAGAAAAAAGTGTCCTGAGCTTCTTCAGGCATACCCTCAGGTCATGAACGGCCTCCGTCTCGCTAATGACCTGCAGGATAGGGTAATTACTTTCAAAGGCTTTTCGCTGAAGATCGAAATACTTGAAAGTCAGATAACTTGATGGCATGGAGCAACGGCCGTTAGTGACGGCGCAAGTTAAGATTTTACTTGTTATCAGGCAAATTTCGAAGTATTAAGTTATTGTTAAGTGTAAGTTGCAGGTTACAGGTTACAGGTTACAGGTTACAGGTCGAAATTTATAATTTGCAACCTGCAACTTGCAACTCTAACTAAAATGGTAAATAAACAGGCTTGAAAAACAGGGTATAGTAGTTTCCGAAAAAGAAAGTGTGAGTATAAAGTGATAGAATGAACATTACAACAACCCATATTATTTGTGACTTTGCGTACCTTTTAGAGATAAGGATTATTGGAATGATCGAGTACAATAAAAAAACAGTTGAAAAGGTAATGTCGACAAACCTGGAAATTGTTATCAAATAGTGTTTTGGATTGCAGATGTACCATGTTGAGTTACGCCACATGACCTCAATATTTACAAATACCGGTAACAGGGCAAGAATGGCAAGCAAGAAAAGCCCGATGGAGTATTTTCCGCGCCTTTCAAAGAAAAGAAAAAGTATTAGTCCGGCAATTGACGGAATATAAAAGTAAACCAAAGCATGAAAAATTCGCGGTAATATGTTAGCTTCATCCGGATTAGGCTCTGTCATGTGCAGACTGTACTTCAAGGCTATATGGGTGGCTATTCTTATATCTATATAGATTATTAAATGGAGGAGAAATATGAATAATGCGGCATTCAGTACTTCCCTGATCAGCTTGTTCCAGTTTATCGAGATTTTCATGGGTAGTTTTATCAGACCGGCTTAAGTAAAGTTTCTATTGCTAATAAATCAATGCAATATAATTCTTCTTATTATTAAAAACAAAAAATATTAATGTTTTTTACCACATTAGGTAAATTAAAAAGTTGGCGGTAGACGGTTGACAGTTGAAATGTCATAGGAAAAAAAGCCCCTACGCCTTTAGGAGAAGGGGCTTGGGGATGAGGTGCTCGCAGCTCGTAACTCGCAGCTAAGGATCCTAATGAGCCGTTGTGGAAGGATGTACCAAATCTAAGTACACCGGCAAATGATCACTGAACCCACCGAGATACCTTGGCCCTGAGAAAGTGCGGTACGGTCTGGTACCGAGATAGGTCTGGTCGTCTTCCAGAAGAAATGGCGCCGCAAAGATGGCGGCCTGGCGGCAATGCAATCCGGGATTCTCATTTTTCAATAACAGCGATCCGGACACGATGAACTGGTCGAAGGTGCTCCACGTCTCCCTGAATTTGATGGTGCCGGCATTGGGCACATGGTTCATCAGCGACATCAGGCAGACAAGGTCATGGGCCTGAAAGCCCGCGGTGTCGGTTCTCGCTCCCAGAAAACTGGTGATGCTCTCGTCCGAAGGATCGTCGTTGAAGTCGCCCATGATGACAATATATGCTTTGGGATTGGATAAGAGAAGAGAATCGACATGCCGGCGGAGGACGGCAGCCACCGCTGCCCGTCGCAGGGCTGACGCCAGCGAGCCGCCATAACGCGACGGCCAGTGGTTAACGAACAGATGCACCGTATCGCCGCCGAAAAGGGTGCCCGTCACCCTGAGGATATCGCGTGTCCCCTCCGGTTCCCCCGACGGCGCAAGAATGGGAATGGCTTCCTGCGACAGCGGGATAAATTTGCCGGGCCGGTACAGCATGGCTACGTCGATGCCACGCTCGTCGGGTGATTCGTAATGGATCACATGGTACCCGTACCGTCTCAGAGGTGTTTCGCGCAAAAGCCTCTCGATGACACCCCTGTTCTCCACCTCACACATACCGATGATCCCGGGAGGCTCCCAACCCCCCAACGCCACCAGCGTTTTGTAAAGGTGCAGTTCCTTCTGCCTGAAACGCCATGCACTCCAGCGCCTGGCACCCCCTGGCGTATACTCCTCGTCCTTCACCAGACTGTCGTCGATGGTGTCGAAGAAGTTTTCAAGGTTGTAAAAGACAATGCGTAAACCTGTTGGTCCTCGCGGCTTGTCATCAAAATGGGAATAAAAATCATCTGACGCTGCCCGTCCGGGCTGTGGCATGCACCGGTACACGGAACAGAAACACCATACCGCAACGAGGATGCCGGTCAACATACAGGTCTTCATTGGCAAAATGAATTATCAGTGCGACCTTACAGTTAATCCGGATCCACCTTCAGATGTGACCCTTCAACGGGAATTTTTTTACCGGGCTGGTAAAAGAAAAGGGCACAGCCACCGGTTGTGTCCCCCAAGAAAGTTTCGTTCGTTATTAATACCTGTTATTGCCGAAACGGGGACGGTCGGGACGTGGCCTGTGATCTTCCCTGGGCCTGGCAATGGTAACATTGATCACTTTACCATCAAATTCGGCATTATTTAATTCTTCAATAGCCTTATCGGCTTCTTCGTCGTTTTTCATCTCCACGAACCCAAAACCGCGTGATTTACCGGAAAACCTGTCGGTGATCACTTTGGCGGAGATCACTTCCCCATACTCTTCAAAAACCTGCCTCAGATCGCTATCGCCAACACTGAAACTTAGATTTGACACAAAAATGTTTTTCATAAAATAATTTTTTTAAATTAATTAATATTTACGATTTTGAGTTTCAGACACGACAAGAAAACTACAGGGAAGCCATAGAGGTCAATGCTTTACTCGCTGGTTGTTACTTAATCGGGTAGCTTTATTCTCAAATCGGCTGCAAATTTAGGAAAATAGATCATAGTTCCAACATACGACACAAAATATTTATTTTGAAGCTTTTGAAAAGCGGATAATCCGTAAAAAAGTCGTATTTTGCGCGGCGTCTATTATAGCATCATAACATGTTTGTCAATCTGAATTTAAACGTCAGGGATTTAAGTCCTTCTGCGACTCTGGCCATCAATGAGAAGAGCAACGAGCTCATCTTGTACAGTATCCCGCCGTGACGGCCTTTAAAGGCAGCGAAGCCATCGACGCTTACCTGGTACAGTGCCGCCGGATACTGAGAAAGCTCGCCGATTATCTCCTGGAGAAAATGTGCGACTGGCTTGCAGGACTGTAAAATATAACGGGGTAGCGAAGTAACGAAGTAACGAAGTAGCGAAGTAACGAAGTAACGAAGTAACGAAGTAACAAAATAATAGAATCTAACTGCTCCAACAATATAGCAATATAACAATAAAACAATTTAGCGTACAACCGGTTACACAATTGTATTCCTATCATTGTTTTACAAACTGCTCCGCATAATACTTCGGTGTCAGCTTCTCACCGGTGGCTCTTTCGATCATCTCATTCCAGTACCAGCGGCTGCCGGGCGAGAAGACCTTCTCCATGAAAAAGTTGCCCACCTCGGGCCTGTTCGCGTAGCTTTGTCCCAGATAGTCGGAGTGGAGCACCGTAACGGCAATGTAATGATTCAGCTGTGATGCCAGCATCTCGCCAAGGAGATAATTATGGTAATAGCATGGTGAGGTGGCAATATGTATCTTGGTAGCCCAGTCGGGTTCATTGCGGCCGGCAGGGCGTCGGATCATCTGGAACCTCTCCACCAGGTTCCACCACAGCTTGTTAAGATCCTGGTCGGGGTTCTCATACATGCTTTTCTCAAAACGGTACATCACCTGCGACCAGCGGCTGAAGACGAGCTGCTCCAGCCGCATGACCTTATAGCTCTCACCGGCGATCTTATCTTTTTCCTGTTGATCGATCAGTTTCATGTCGCATAACCATTCGGGGTTGGAAGCCATGCGCCCGAAGAAATTGGCGACGGCCTCCGTGGTGAAGATGTGGGCCGGCTCCCTGAGGAAAAAGGGAAGGGCGCGGTTGATGTATTTATCATACACGGCATGACCGAATTCATGCAGCATCGTATTCATCCAGTAATTGTCGGGCTTAATGTTGCAAAGCACGCGTATATCACCTTCGTTGTCGATGTCGGTGGTGAAGGCATGCTGGTTTTTGCCCGGTTTCTCATAGAGGTCGCTGCACGCAAGCATGTCGTCGACGGTCATGCCCAGACCCCTGTAATAATCTTCCGTCAGCGTTTCAATGTTCCTGTCCTTGTAATATTGATCCGGATCGACGTTATAAATTCTTGGCGCCTCCTGAAAGTAACGGTTCTGGTAATGCCACGGCATGAGCTCTTCTTTTTTGATATGCAGACGGTTGGCGAGGTAGGTGTCGATCTCATCTTTCACCCCGGTATAAGCGTCCCGGGTGAGGCTGTCGAGCTCGTCGAAGAGGCGGCTGATCTCTGCGGGGTCCTGTTCGGTGAGTTTCAGGCTCATCTCATGGTAATTTGAGAAACCAAGCTCCCGGGCTATGTCATTGCGGAGTTTCACCAGCCTGATGATATCACCGGCCACCACAGGGCCGATCTTCTTGTGGGCTTCCCATGCTTGCTGCAGGTCCTGCGTTACGGTTGAGTTTTTCAGGATGTCCTCCACTTCATTGTCGGTGAGTTGCCTGCCACCGACCTCGGCCCTGAAGTTGGAATATTTCTTCTCTATCTCCGTCTCCAGTCTTATCTTGCGGGCCAGCAGGGCCGTGTCGACCTGGTTATCGAGGAAATCATTGTAAAGGATGGTGAGCTGCCTGTTCAGGAGCTCGTCCCTCACGGCACACGATTGCCTGATCTCTTTCAGCACGGCGAAATCATCACGGTTGGCGAAGAGCGCCGTGAGCCGGATCTGCAGTTCCTCCGATTTTTTATAGTCCTCTTCTTTTCCTGAGATGGAGGCATTCCAGGCTGCCAGGTTGGTCTCTTTCATCAGTGGTCTGGCCTTGGCCTCAAAGCCCGTAATAAATTCTTTGAGTTTCGTTTCCATTTTTTCTGTTTTTGATTGACAGCCGGTAAAAAACAGGCTCACGGCCATCACCGCCACCGGCACGTAAGATTTCAATGCACAATTCATAACACCCACGATTGATATTTGATTGAATAGTTATGACGCAAATGTATGATTTTATCCGGATTCCCTGTACATTTACAGTCGGCAATTGACATTCCTGCGGCATGCCTGAAAGCATCGATAACAGAACCATTTACAGCCTGTCGGAGATCACGGGGAGCATCCGTTTCACCCTCGCCAACGCATATGATGAGAGTTACTGGGTAATGGCCGAGGTGGCCCGGTTGAATTATTACCCCCACAGCGGGCATTGTTATCCCGATCTTGTCGAAAAGCACGGCAACACCATCAAAGCGCAGATGCGTGCGACAATATGGTCTGACAACTTCAAGGCCATCTCCGTGAAGTTTCGCAGCGTGACGGGTGAGCCCCTCGGCGACGGCATGAAGATCCTTTTCCTGGCTACGGTGACCTTTCACGATATCTACGGCCTTTCGCTCAACATCATCGACATTGAACCCGTCTTCACCCTGGGTGAGATGGCCAGGGCCAAGAGAGAGACCATAGAAAAACTTAAAAAGGAGGGTCTCTTCGATCGCAACAGGCTGCTGCCGCTGCCGTTGCTGCCCAAACGGCTCGCCGTCATCTCCGTTGAGACGTCCAGGGGTTACAGCGATCTTATCACCACCCTCACACATAACGCCTGGGGTTACAGATTCGTTCATGTTCTTTTTCCGGCCATCCTGCAGGGCGACAAAGCTGTGGCTTCGATCCGGGGTCAGCTGCGGATCATCGGACGTTATGCCGGTTTATTCGATGCCGTGGCCATCATTCGTGGTGGCGGCGACGACACGGGACTGAGCTGTTACGACCACTACGACCTCGCCAGGGATGTGGCCCTCTTCCCCCTGCCCGTGATCACCGGCATAGGTCATTCCACCAATGAAACCGTTGTGGAAATGACCGCCCATACCAACAAGATCACACCGACGGATGTGGCCCATTTTCTCATCGGGCAATTCCACGATTTTGCCACGACTGTCGACGCCGCCGCACAATCCCTCCTGACCGCTGCCCTGGATATTCTGGAAGAGAAGAAGCATCTCCTGACGGACACCCTCTGGACCTTCAGAACACAGACCCTGCGGCTGCTCGAAAAGAACAGAAGCCACACCGCCATGCTGTCACGGCTGCTGACACTGCACGCCCTCCAGGTCGTCAGAGACGGCCGCCAGACCCTCGACGAAACACAACACCGCCTCCACCTGCTCGACCCATTGAACATCCTGAAAAGAGGATACAGCATCACATGGTATCGTGACAAACCTTTGACCGACGCCAGGAAGGTGCAAGAGGATGAGACCGTGACAACACAATTGCATTCCGGAAAAATTATCAGTATCGTAAAATCAATACAACCGGACCATGGAGAAAAAGATCAGTTATGATGAAGCTTTCAGGGAACTGACGGCCATCGTGGAGGAAATCGAAAAAGGTGAGATCACCGTGGATGTGCTCTCACAGAAAGTGAAACGGGCCACGTGGCTCATCAGGATATGCCGTGAGAAACTCACCTCTACGGAAGAAGAGGTGAATGATATTCTAAAGGATCTGAAGTTAAATGAAGAAAACTGAGAGGACAATGAGAAATTCATTTTATCTTTTGCTGTTGCTGTCCCTGATATGGCCCTGGTGTGTCAGGGGACAAACCAATGATTTTTATGATGATGCCGCCACCACCGTCCTGCCTGCTCCCACGGTTGAAGTGACGGGGGAGATAGCCAATCCCGGGAGGGTTGATTTTTCGATGCTGCCACTGCACACCGTCGCCTGTAAAGAGACCCGGATGGATGATTCAGTGGTCTTCACAGGCACCTACCGCTATGACGGCTACTCGCTCTGCGACATTCTCAACGACAGAATAGTGAAAAAGGCCAATGAAGAGGAGTTTTCATCGGTCATCGATCTTTACGTGGTCGTTGAAAACGACGCCGGTGAGCGCTCCGTCCTGAGTTGGGGTGAGATTTATTACCCTGTCCATCGTGATGACATCATCATTGCCACGCGTGTGGCTCCCATTGTGCCGTCGAGGACAAAGGATATCTGGCCTCTGCCGCAGCAGCCTAAGCTGGTGGTGGGCAGCGATCTGGTCACCGTCAGGAATCTCTCAAATCCTTCCAGGATCATAATAAAATCTTTTCCCCGATCGTTTCCGGTTAAACATGGCATGCAACCAATGTACTCTCCGGAGATACAAGTTTTCGACCGGGACAGGGAAGTCGCCGTTATCCCCGATTACCCGGCCGATATGCCGGAGGTTTCGATACCGACGGTTTTTTATGGCCGCGGCCGTGGTATCCATGGCATCACCACTTTCATGGGTATCCCTCTCGATGTGCTTCTGTCGGGTAATTTTGCCATGACCGAAACGAACCTTAAACAGGGTTTGTTTGCCGTGGCGGCTGAAGACGGGTACCGTTGTGTTTTTACGTTCAGCGAGGTATTTAACAGAAATGACAGGCAAACGGTCCTGCTGGTCAACAGGGGCGAAGATCAGCACGGCGGGAAATTTTCACTGTTCCCTTCGTACGATTTCTTCTCCGACAGGGCTGTCAAAGCCATTTCTAAAGTGTATTTCATTTTGGTGGATGATTTTTGATATATTTGACGGCCTGATGAAAGCGCTGAACCGGGAATCCCATACAGGTTATAAAATGCTCATTTCATGAAGAAATCGATCATTCTTTACGTTCTGGCCGGTCTTATTATAATCTTTTCGGTCATAAAGCTTGTAAAGCGAAAAGAGCAAAGCCGCGCCATGATGACGGTGACGACAATGCCGGTGATACCGGCTGAGGGGTACTTGGTGCGTGACACGGTGGTCACGTATGATATCAATACCATCGGGTCGCTCCGTGCTTATGAAGCTGTGAATATTGAAAGTGAGATCAGCAAGCGGCTGGTGTCAATCCGGTTCACCGAGGGCACCTATGTCAATCAGAATGCTGTCCTGTTCAAGCTTGATGATGCAGACCTACAGGCTAAAATGGCGAAATTACATGTGGAAGAGAAATTGGCCAAAGACAATGAACGGAGGAGCAAGGCTCTTTTGGAAACCGGCGGTATCAGCCAGCAGGAATACGATGAAATCCTAAATGCCTTGGAGACGCTTGAGGCCGAGATCAACATGGTGCAGGTTGACCTGGATAAAACGGAAATACGCGCTCCTTTTGCAGGTAAAGTCGGGATACGGTATGTGAGCGAAGGAGCTTATATCACTCCCTCAAAGATTCTGACACGCCTGGAGGACACGCATCGCATCCGCCTCGACTTTGCCGTGCCTGAACGTTATGCAGGCAGTATAAGAGACGAGCAGGAGGTGACGTTCACCATCCCGGGCAATCCGCGGCTGTTCAAAGCTGTCATAGCGGCCATACAACCCGGCATTGATCAGGACACCCGTGATCTGCAGGTCATGGCTTATGCCAACAATGATGAGGGGCTGCTTATCCCCGGAACCTCAGCGAAAGTATCGCTTACCTTCACCGAGGCGCAGGAAGGCATCTTCGTACCCACACAATGCCTTATCCCTTCAATCAAAGGATATGACGTCTATACCGTCAAACAGGGAAAAGCTGTCATGACCTGGGTGAAAACAGGTATACGCACCAGCGACATGGTACAGATCCTCGAGGGAACGGAGGTAGGCGATACGCTGTTGGTTACCAACCTGCTCAGGATTAGACAGGGATCGCCGGTTCAAATCGTTAAATTCGACTGACATGAGCCTCTCCTCATCCAGCATAAACCGACCCATACTACCTATAGTTATGGCTATCCTTCTGGTCATAGCAGGTATTGTCGGATATGTCTCTCTTGGTGACCGGGAATACCCCAACATAGATCCCCCCATTGTTAATGTTACGACTACTTACACCGGTGCCAATGCACAAGTCATACAGGACCAGATCACCGACGTGCTGGAAGAGGCTATTGCCGGTATCGAAGGAGTGCGAGTCATATCCTCGCAATCCACGGAACAGTCGAGCCTCATCTCCGTTGAATTCAACCTGGGCGAAGACCTTGAGCGGGCAGCTAATGATGTCCGTGACAAGGTATCCAAGACCGTGAAATTCCTTCCCAAGGATATCGACCCGCCCATTGTTGAAAAACTGGATGCCAATGCCAATCCGCTCATTTTCATGACTGTCACGAGCGAGACCAAAACACTCCTCGAGGTAAGCGATGTTGTCGACAGGTATATCAAAGACCGTTTGGAGACCATACCGGGAATAGCCGGCACCATCATCTTCGGTGAGAAAAGGTATTCCATGCGTCTGTGGATGGACCCCGACGAGCTGGCGTCACATGGTCTCACCCCGCTGGATGTCGAAAATGCCGTTAAGAAGGAGAACATAGAGCTGCCTTCGGGCCGTATCGAAGGCGACAACACTGAACTAAGTATCCGGACTACCGGCCTGCTGACGACGCCGGAAGAATTCAACAACCTTATCATCAAGCAGGAGGATGGTAAGATCGTGCGCTTCAGTGATATCGGTCACGCCGAGCTGCGCCCGCAAAATGAAAGGATACTCTTTAAAAGTGACCTGCATCCCGTCATCGCTATCGGCGTGGTGCCCCAACCGGGCGCCAATTCAATTGCCATAGCCGATGAGTTCTATAAACGCATGGATGAAGTCAAAAAAATCATCCCTGCCGATTATCATATGAAGCTGGGTTACGACTTCACTATTTTCGAGCGCAAAACCGTGCGCGAGGTGAAAGAAACAATACTGCTGGCTTTCGTCCTGGTGGTGCTCATCATCTTTTTCTTTCTGCGTAACTGGCGTTCGACCATCATTCCCGTTATCGTTATTCCCATTTCCATCATCGCCACCTTCTTCATCATGTTCCTGACGGGCATCACCATCAACGTGTTAACGCTCGTGGGAATGATCCTCGCTATCGGCCTGGTGTGCGACGATGCCATCATCGTCCTGGAGATCATTTACAGCAAGGTCGACCTGGGGCTGCCACCCCTCAAAGCCGCCTATCAGGGTATCCAGGAGATTTTCTTTGCGATCATCTCCACCACGGTGACCCTGGCGGTCGTCTTCATCCCCATCATGTTCCTGAAGGGGCTCACCGGGAGGTTATTCCGTGAGTTCGCCATCGTCGTCGCCGGTTCGGTGCTCGTATCCGGCTTTGTCGCCCTCACACTTTCGCCTATGATGGGTGCACGCATCCTGCGGAAACAACGGCATCTTAATATGAACTGGTTTTTCAGAATGACCGAGCCTTTCTTCCTTGCTTTAAACCACACCTATCGCTATTCCCTTGCCGCTTTCCTGAAACGGCGCTGGATCGTCTTCCCCCTGCTGGTCGTGGTGGCCGGTTTCATCATCGTCTTTGGCAGGTCCCTTCATTCGGAGCTGGCCCCGCTGGAAGACCGTTGTAATGTCCGCGTCAATACGCTGGCACCCGAAGGTTCTTCTTTTGAATATATGGAGAAATATATGGATGAGCTGAGTCAATATGTTGTCGATTCCATCCCTGAAGCTATCAGGAATTTTGTGATGATAGCCCCAAGTATTTCGGTCGTCGATGCGCCCAATAAAGGAATGTTACTGATCTATTTCCCCGACCCGTCGGAAAGAAAAAGGAGCCAACATGAAATCTTCCGGAAATTTTCGAAGGATATGCTGACAGTAACCGGCATCAGTGCTTTTCCCTATGAGCCACCGACGATAGGCAACAGGTTTGGCGGACAGGCCCTGCAGTTCGTCATACAATCACCCGACTTTGACACTTTGACCAAGATACTACCGATCTTTCTCGAGGAAGCCCAGAAGAGCCCCATCCTCCGTTTTGTCGATGCCAATCTGAAGGTCAACAAGCCCGAACTGAGGTTGACTGTAGACCGTGACAAAGCCGCCCAGATGGGCGTCAACATGGCTGATATAGCGCGTACGTTACAGCTATTGTTTTCGGGACAACGTTTCGATTACTTTTATATGAATGGCAAACAATATGAGATCATAGGGCAGGTCATGCGTGATCAGAGAGATTCACCTTCCGACCTGCAATCGGTCTATGTGAAGAATGACAAAGGCGAACTCATCCCGTTAGAGAATGTAACACGGTGGGATGAAGATGTCAACCCGTCGACCATTTATTCTTATGACCGCTATATCGCGGCCACAATCTCGGCGGGGACGGCTCCCGGCGTCACCCTCGGTGACGGCATTAACGAGATGAAACGCATCGCCGCCAAGGTACTGCCGCCTACCTTCAGGACATCACTGGCAGGACAATCACGTGATTATGCCGAGAGCTCCTCCAGCCTGATGTACGTCTTCATCCTGGCACTGATACTTATCTACCTCATCCTGGCAGCACAGTTCGACAGCTGGATCGATCCCTTAATCATCCTGATGACCGTGCCCCTGGCCCTGTTCGGTGCCCTCTTCTCGTTGTGGTTCTTCAACCAGACCCTTAACATTTTCAGTGAGATAGGCATCATCATGCTCATAGGGCTGGTGACAAAGAACGGCATCCTCATCGTGGAGTTCGCCAACCAGCGCAAGAAAAAAGGATCTCTGAAGATGGAGGCCATACAGAAAGCGGCTGTGGCACGGCTGCGACCCATACTTATGACCGCCTCGGCTACGGTGCTGGGCATACTGCCTATAGCCCTGTCGATAGGCTCAACCTCCGGCAGCCGCCGTTCCATGGGGATAGCCGTCGTCGGCGGCATGATATTCGCCACATTCTTCTCACTTTACGTGGTGCCGGCACTTTATACCTACCTGTCACGCGAGAGAACACAGACATCGCTGACAGCCAAATTATTGCATTGATCAGCTTAATTGGGAAAACAGCCTTCAGCATGATAACACATCGTCTTTTGCCTCTTGTCCTGCTCGTCAACATGACACTTTATGGTTTGGGACAGGCACAGCTCTCCATGGAAGAGGCCGTTGCGACAGGCCTGGAGAAAAATTATGGTGTTCTGATAGCTAAAAATCAGGCGGCGATCGCCCATAATGATGTCAGCCCCGGCCGTGCCGGCATGCTTCCGCGTGTCGATGTGAGCGGGGCATATGAGAAAAGTATCACCGGCTCAAAGGTGGATGTCGTCACTTCAACTACCGAACTTAACGTAAACAACGCAAACACCGACCTTGTCACCGCCGGCGTCACACTGGAGTGGACCCTGTTCGATGGGCTGAACATGTTCATCACCCGCGACAAGCTGAAAAAACTGGATGAAATGGGAGCGATGGCGTTCAGGAAAGCCATGGAGCAGACCGTGGCAGATATCATCGCCACCTATGTGGATATTGTGCGGCAACAGATGAAGGTGAAGGTGCTGAACCAGCTGGTGGCCCTGTCGCAATTCAGGCTGGAGATAGCGACGACCAAAAAGAACGTCGGCATGGGATCGGATGTGGAATACTTGCAGGCTCAGGTGGACCTCCACGGCGATGAATCGGCCTTATTCGACGAGAACACGGCCCTGGCCAACGTGAAAGCAAGCCTCAACGAGCTCCTGTCACGCGATATCACAACGGAATATACCGTGACCGATACCATCACGTTGCTGCCGGTGATGGATTTCCCGACGCTGCAGCAGAACACCCTGGCGGATAACAAAGACCTGCTGCTTACGGGGATGAACAAGGATGTGGTGACCCTGGAGAAGAAAAGCCTCAGCGCACAGCGTTATCCTTACATCACCTTCAACGCGGGTTATAACTATCTCAGGAATGAAACAGAAGCGTCATTCATCAGGTACAACAGGCAACTGGGACCGCAGTTCGGCATCGCGGCGGGCATCAATCTGTTCGACGGATTTAACCTGCAAAGGCAGATACAGAATGCCCGCATAGAACAACTGAATGCCGATCTGCAGGTGAAACAAACCCAAAATCAACTGGAGTCGGAACTGGTAAAACTGTATAACGATTACCGGAATCAGCTGCAACAAATCGATTTCGAGAAGAAGAACATCGATCTGGCTCAAAAGAATATGGATGTAGCCAAAGAGAGCTATTCCGTCGGCGCCATTTCACCGGTGCAGCTGCGTCAGGTTCAGGAAAACCTGGTCGACGCCAGCTACCGCCTGATCGATGCCCTGTATGGCGCCAAGGTAAAAGAAACGGAGCTCCTGCGGATCAGTGGACAATTGGTGAAATAAGGATACCCCCAAACACTTCATCCCCAAAACCTCCCGCTTTCAGCGGGACAGGCTTTCTCCTAAAGGTGACGGGGCTTTTTTATGAACATTCCGGCTGCCGACTGAAGACTGCCGACTGAAGACTGAAGACTGAAGACTGAAGACTGAAGACCCCCTACCGTTTCACCAACTCCCCCGTCATATTATCATACGTGGCGACGATCTGCCACTCATAGGTATTCAACACGGGCACGATAGCCCAGAAATCGTATGTGGCATATTTCCTGTCACCGGCATCGTCAAGGGTCGTACGGCCCGTCACCCCGAAATAGACATCAGCTTCGTAGATGAAGGCCTCTTTGTAAGTAGTGATATCGGGATAATAACCTATGGACAGGTAGGTCAGGGTCAACAGCCACAAACCATCATAAGCCGTGAGGGCATAGATCTCCGGTTCACGGTGTATCATGTTTTGTATCCTGCCGATGAGGGGCTGCCACTTATCTTTAGCCGAGACATCCAAACCGAACACGGGACAGACAAAGTCGTGCGACATGGCGAAGGCGGCAGCCTCCGCATCGGCGGGCAGGCTCTTGTCATTGGCAAAGGCCGAGCTGCCGTACCATCTGACCTGCTGCAAGACACTGTCACCCGACGCCAGATGAAGGATGGAGGTGCCCTCGGCGAAGGAGATGAGGTAGACGCCTGTCTTGCCGGCAGGGTGCTGCTGCAATATATTGTGTGCCATGGCGCTCAGATCCGCCACGGCAGCGCTGAAGTCCTGTGAGGACACGTCGTAGAAGACAGCGTCGGTCACCGTGCCGCCTTGCTGCTCAAAGCGCTGTGTGGTGGCCTCCAGCAGTCCCGTGCCGAAGATGTCATTTCTGACAATGGGCACGAGAACATCCAGGCTGTCGGAAAGCAGCAGGGCTGTCATGGCTTCGCCCTGGTTGTTGTCGTTGGGAGCAAGCCTGAAGATATTGTCCCCGGCAATGGCCAGGGAGGGGGCTACACTCGAGGGACTGAGGATCATTATATTGTGTTCGGCCGAATACTGCCGCAGGGCGTTCAGCGAAGCACTGCTGTAAGGCCCCAGTACGACCTGGGCACCCAGCGCCTGCACGTCCATCAGCTTCTGAAAAGCTACCAGCGTGTCGGTCTGCGTATCCTCAAATAGCAGGTTGAAACGCCACTCGGAACCCAGAGTGGTCAGGTAGTTATTGATATCCTGGTGCGCCAGATTGAGGGCGGCCTCCATGCTTTCACCGGTGGAGGACCCGCTGCCACTGAGCGGCAGAAGAAGACCGATGCTGACTTTATATCCCGTATTGGCAGGTTTTCCCTCCTCCTTTTTGCAGGAGGTCCATACAAGGATGAATGAAAGGACAATAGTTATCAGGTAACCGGCTTTTTTCATCCGTTCAAGGAATATCGCTTTTTATTTATTGATGATTGTCTTACAGGGGGCTGGCCGTCATCCTTACCCTGAATTTGAACTTGACGGTGAAAGCCAGCGGTCCCATATTAGCGACGGCGTGATAATGAAACTGCACTTTGTGCGGCGGCTCTTTGATCAGTTGCGCCAGCCGGTCTATCCCCGCTGCATTCACCGGGAGATCATGCTCACTGTTGAGCAGAGAGCTCAGATTGACATTGGTAACTGTGGCTATCTCCTCCACACCCTGTCCCGCTTCATCGGCAACTGTCAGCGTGGCCGTGTTTAGTTGCTGCGTTTCAGGCCCCGCAAAATAGGTCAGAAGGTATTTTGCCTCAAGGATTTCTATTTTTTTGATTTTATCCTTGTATTGGTCAATGATATCGCTTTGTGCCGTGACATCCAAAATATCCGTCTTGTCAAATTCGGTTCCCGTCTGGCTGACAACAAGCTGGTACTCGAGATAAAACTCCTCGTTCACATCCAGCTTCTCACAGGCAAAAATAAATGACAGGCAGGCCAGCGCGATAAATGCAAGTAATGATTTTCTGTTCATGATTTTATTCGGTTGGTTAAACATTTGAATGACGATTAATTTCACTTCCCTTTGCTGCAAATATAGCGAAAAGGGTTTCTTTTATCATTAACTTTATATGCGATTTAATGAACCTATACGATGATTCGTGAAATCCGGTTACATAGAGCCATGCCGATCGTTTTCTTTTTTTTGTTTTTTTTCATCCGGTGCAGTGAGGAAGAACCGGTGCCTGGTGATGAAAACTGGTCTTTTGTAGTCGTGGGCGATGTCCGCCAGGGCTATGGTGTTTATGGCAAGCTGGTCACATACATGAGCCGTCTCGGGCCCACACCCGATCTGGCCGTTTGTTGCGGCGACATCATGCTGCGTGGCGGCAATGAAGTCGAATGGCTTAATTTCTGGAAATATTCCGAGCCGGTGACGGAGAAAATGCCCTTTTTTATCGTCAGAGGAGGCCATGAAGGTAATGACGCGGCCTCCGAGCAGGTGCTGCGGGAACAGATGGACTTCCCCGACAGTGTCTTTTATTATACTTACCATGATGAAGATGCCTTTTTTATCTTTCTCGACACCGAGATAAGAGGGGAGGAGGGCAGCATTGTGAACGTCCAGCTGGCCTGGCTGAGGCAACAGCTCGATACGTCCGCCATGGACTCGAAGGTGCATCATGTATTCATCTTTATGCACCATCCTCTTTTTCCCCAGGGCAAATACAAGGGATCGAACATGAAAAATGCGGATGAGTTGCATGCCTTGTTCCTTCAGTATCCGAAGATCAAAGCCGTCATCGCGGCCCATGAGCATGCCTTTAATGCTTACCGGCGCGACGGCCTCCTCTACCTCACCACAGGAGGTGGCGGAGCTCCCCTGTACCACGGTTATGGCGGCGATTACTACCATTTTGTCAAGATATCTTTTTACATTCCTGAGAACCGCATCAATGTTAAAACGATAGGACTGTTCAATGAGACCGTTGAAGATTTTGATATTTAAGCTTCTTGTGCTCGGCCTGGCCACACCTCTGGCCGGTCAGAGCCTGTCGGCACGTCTGGCCCTGTATGACTTCACCGGTGAGGCGGCACGTGATTTCTACCTGTTGTCGCACATGGTGCTGGCGGGTTATGACTTCCCTTCCTCCTCGAGGCTGGCCTTCAATGTGACGGCAGGAGCCGGATACCGCTCCTTTCCTTACCACGACCACCGGCACCACCTCTACCTGCTGCCGGTTTTCATCTCGCTGAAATACCTGGCGGTCAACCCCGGATCGACGGTGCAGCCTTACCTTTTTGGCGGAGGTAGCCTGCTGGGCAAGGAAGACAAAAACACAACCCTTGACGATACCCACTATGCCTTCACTTACGGCTACCACGCAGGTGGCGGAGTCGACATCAGGCTGAAAGAAAAGCTGTACCTGAACATCGATGTGCGTTACAACCTGCTCGTCAATCCCGCCATGGAAGATATCAACGTCAGCGGTGTCATAACGGCAGCGGGGTTGTCATTTATATTGGAGAAGCCAAACCGATAAGCTGTTTTTTTCCATGACTTGAACATTATGGCCTCAACCTCTTGAGAACCATCATTTTGAACTGTCGTTGACGATCGAAGATCACATTTACCGCGTGGCTGCATCTCCGGTCAAAGCTTATATTTGCATGGTGAAAGGCATGTCACGATAATCCTTAGTCGGTTGTGAAGATTCTGATTTGCATTGCGCGTTTTCTTAAAGCCATTTTCATTGAGGCTTTCATCATCTTCATCTATATTTTTCTGATCAACAATTATATTGGCCATGTCGATGTGTACATAAATAACGATGCCATTGGTTATTACGATTACCTTCCTTCACTTTTCATCCGGCATGATTTGATTAGAAAAGACATTCCTGACAAAAACAATCCTGCTCTTTACCGTCATATCGACAATATCTGGGGGTATATTAATTATCACGATTATAAAGTGGACAAGTACGCTTGTGGAACAGCCGTTTTACAGCTTCCTTTTTTTGCATATGCGTATACGACGACAACCCTGAACGGAGGTACCAATGACGGCTATCAACGTCCTTTTCAGGTGGCTGTTTTCTATGCCACGATCTTTTATTTGTTCCTTGCCCTTTTTTTCCTTAAAAAAACACTTGAGCTTTATGACATAAAAAAATATGTTGTCATCTTATCTCAGTTGTTGCTGGTGCTGGCTACATCGGTGACTCATTATGCCAATGCCGAAGCCGGATTCAGCCATGTCTATTCCCTTTTTGCCATAACGGCATTCATTTATTTCATGGGATCGTATTTCAAGAAGAAAAACATAAACCATTTTATTATAGCCTGCCTTTTTCTGGGATTGATACTCATTCTCCGTCAGCTAAACATCCTCATTATTTTGTTTGTTCCTTTCCTTGCCGGTTCATGGCAAAACCTTATAAAGGGAATCAACGGACTATGGGTCAACTATAAAAAAACACTGATCGGGGTATTCTTAATTTTTCTGATATTTTTTATTCAGTGCACCCTTTGGTACCTGCAAACAGGCCATTTCCTGCTCTATTCCTATCGGGGCGAGGGTTTCCACTTACTGAATCCTCACTTGATCCCGATCCTGTTCAGCTACCGGAAAGGCCTGTTTGTCTATACGCCCGTCACTTTTATTTCAATATCCGGCCTGATATGGCTCGTGTATAAACGAAGATATTATTGGGTCCTGACATGGCTGGCATTTTTCATCATCCTGACCTATGTTCTCTCTTCATGGGAATCATGGTATTATGGTGGCAGTTACGGATTAAGAGCATACATTGATTATTATGCCGTTTTCTTTATTCTGTATGCCATCATGCTGGATGGACTGGGCAGGGCTTGGCAACTGACCGTCATCATGTTGTCATTAATGACTGTTCCGTTGGATGTTATTCAAACCTATCAATATAAAGAGGGCATCCTTCATTGGGCGGATATGGACAGGGTTAAGTATTGGAAAGTGTTCCTAAAGACAGATAAAAGATTTGCATGTGTAGTTTGGGATAAAAAGAAGGATTTCGATGATTGTAATCTGTTAAAAGATATTTCCATTGGTGATATTGATACTTACAAGGGGACATGCCATGAGGTTTTCGCCGTTAACAGCCACGATGTACCTGATTTTGATAAAGTCAGTATTATTCAGATGCTGATCGATTCAGATTACGAAAGACGAAATGATTCTAAAGTTGAGTTGAGTATTGATGAATCAGGTGATCATCATAATTATTACCGCCGTGAGATATACTTGATACGTTTTTCCGAAAAAGATTTTAACGAATGGCAAACGGGATATTATAATTACGAATTCACACCTGTCAATGATACGAAGGATATGATCGTGACACTGCAAATTTTTTCCGGAAGCCGGGATAATCATTTGAAGAATGTCAGGATAAGATTCTGGAGCCGTAAATGATAATGGTACCGAAAAATAAGACCATTTCAGGCGAAATAATGGAAATAGCCACTCGGGTTTATCATATCATTCCCTGTGGTCAATGCCATTCCATTTCCATTCTTTTTAATTTTGTCATTTCTGCTTTATGGCATCAGACACTGTGAGGCCTGAACAATAAAGTGTAAAGACAACCGATGATCGCTGATGACATGATCAACTGTCAAACCGGTACGATCCTCTGAGGATAAAATGTGAATGACGATGTTATTTCTAATACACTTGTAATTTTGAATATAATACTTCATATCATACGTTTTGTTAAATCCATCTTTATTGAGGCCTTCATTATTTTCATCTATATTTTTCTGATCAACAATTATATCGGCAACGTCGATGATCATATCCGGGCCGATGGCGTCGGTTACTATGATTATCTGCCTTCGCTTTTAATCCATCATGATCTGATAAGAAAGGACATACCTTACCGTGACGATCCGGTTCTTTATCATCGCATCGGCAGAATCAAAGCTTATGTTGATTATCAAAATTTTAAAGTGGATAAGTATCCCTGTGGTACCGCCCTTTTGCAACTTCCATTTTTTACTTATACCTTTCTCACGACGGCCCGGAACGGAGAAATGCAGGATGGTTATCAACCGCCATTTCAAAAAGCCGTATTTTATGCGGCCATCTTTTACTTGTTTCTCGCCGTGTTTTTCTTGAAAAAAACATTGGGGCTTTATAACGTTAAAAAATACGTCATCATTCTGTCCCAGGTATTACTTGTCCTGGCCACATCCGTCACTCATTATGCCAATGCCGAAGCCGGATTCAGTCACGTTTATTCCCTCTTTGCCGTAACGGCATTTATTTATTTCACGGGATCGTATTTTAAAATCAAAAACACCAACCATTTTATCTTAGCCTGCCTTTTCCTGGGATTGATACTCATTCTCCGTCAGATAAACATCCTCATCATTTTATTCATTCCTTTTCTGGCGGGTTCGTTCCAAAATCTAAAAGGGGGATTTGTTCTGCTTTGGCATAACTATAAAAAATTATTGACCGGGATCTTATTGATTTTTGTGGTTTTCTTTATCCAATGCATGCTGTGGTACTTGCAGACAGGCCATTTTTTACTTTATTCCTATCAAGGCGAAAGTTTTCACTTCCTGAATCCGCATATGATCGAACTACTGTTCAGCTACCGTAAGGGTTTGTTTGTCTATACGCCCATTGTTTTTATTTCAATATTTGGTCTGGTCTGGCTTGTGTACAAGCGAAAATATTATTGGGTCCTGACATGGCTGTCGTTTTTCATTATTCTGACCTATGTCCTCTCTTCCTGGGAATCATGGTACTATGGCGGCAGCTATGGATTACGGGCCTATATCGATTTCTTCGCCATTTTCTTTATTCCGTACGCCGTGATGGTGGATGGACTTGGAAAAGGCTTGAAAACTGTTGTCATCCTGTTATCATTCCTCACCATTCCCCTGAATGTCGTTCAGTCCTATCAGTATAAAGAGTACATCCTTCATTGGAGCGGTATGGATAAAACGAAATACTGGGAGGTTTTTTTGCAAACTGACGACCGGTACAAAGGTCTGTTATGGAAAGAGAAGTTGCGGAGCAATGATTACAATGTGGTAAAAGAAATTTTAATTGGCGACCTGCATACTTCCGCGAATACGTTTATTCGGGTTTTTATCGTCAATTGCCGCGACATTCCCGATTTTGACCGGGTAAGTGTCATCCAGTTGTTAATCGAAAATGACTTTAAAAGACAAAATTTTTCCCGCATTGTATTGAGCATAGATGAATCGACAGGTCATCATAATTATTACAGCCATGATCCCTGGTTAATTCATTTCGCCGGAAAACATTTGAATGAGTGGCAGACCGGAAGTTACAATTATTTCTTTCCTCCCGTTGACGACCCTAAGGATAAGACCATCACACTGAAAGTCCTTTCGGGGAGCGAGAATAACGATTTTAAAAATGTCCGGCTCAGATTCTGGAAACATAAATAAATCTTGTTCCGGGATGCATTGCCTGGCGTGAGAAGGAGCAGAAGGTTGTCTCATCCCGTTCCCGCACAGCTTAAAATCAGTTTTATCATTTTAGTCACTTTTTAACGATCCTGGCATAACGTACCTGGTCGTCTGTCCGGAGTTCGATGATATAAATCCCGGCGGGTAAGGCATCGGCATCTAAATTCACCGTGTGTTGCCCGCTGTCCTGCAATCCCGGACAAACCGTTCTGATGATTCTCTCCTGCATATCCCTGATGATGAAAATAACTTTATTCTTACCTGGCAAGTCATAATTCACCGTGATCTTTTCGTTAAAAGGGTTAGGATAGCATTTCAATCCGATCTTGTCTGAAAAATGAGGTTTCTCAACCGCCAGGGGTCCCAGGTTGCCGTCAAGGGTGATGTTTTGGGCATAGATACCGGATAAGAATTCCTGTTGCGGATGCTGCCGGTTATCCTCCCAGGCGGCTATCCACTGGTTGTTGACAAAATCGCTGACGGTGAGATGGCCTTTGTCGCTGACAGCATTTGAAAAGGCCAGTCTGTCGCCCGCCCACACGTAAACGGCGTTGGTGTCGAGCAGGCTGGCGTATAACTCGGCCATGATCGTGGTGTCGGCACCGGTGATATGGAAGTATTCTTTTTCATAAAACAAACCGATACCGTTGTTCCCCGCCGTTTTACCAAGCACCGTGATATAAGTGCTGTCAACGCTGTAGATCATGGGTGCCACCCGTATGGCGGTGTCACCCCACAGCCTGGCGCCTGCCGGCGAGAATTTCTGTCCGTATATTCCCCATGAATCGGTCTGGTGGGCCGGATCATAGCGGTAGTCTTCCCAGAAAACAAAGAGACGGTCGATGTCAGGATGGTAGCACACTGACGGTCCGGCGTGATCTCCCGGTCTCATTGTAACCAGTGTCCCGTGGCCCGGCCAGAGGAGCAATCCGTCACCGCTGACACGGTTGGCAAAGACGGTCGGTTGATAGTCGGAGAACGACTGCCAGACGATGTAGGCGCCGTCGGCACCGTCATTGGCAAGCAACGGCAGGGTGTAAAGAGCCCCGACGAGCATGACGTTACCCGTGTCGACCTGCATCGGCGCCGGCCACAGCGCCTGGCCGTCTGGAGAGAACTTTTGTACGAAGACATGAATGTAATTTTCATGACCGTAAACCGTATCGACCGAATTTTTTGCCGCCAGCCACGAAACCATCAGGTTGCCTTCCTCTGTCAGGAGCATCTGCGGCAGAAAAAAGTCGGTGCTGTCGCTTGCAATGGTGTTGTCCCAGAGCATGTTCCCTCCCTGATCCACTTTCTGAAAGCCGATGGGAGAGAACAGGGCCGTATCCTCAGGGAACATCTGATAAAGGAAGATATAATCATTATCGGCGGTGACGGCTACCTGCGGCCAGTAGTTACCGTCGGTCGTATTGGTCAGCCTGATGCCGTCGGCGCCCCAGGCCATGGTGCCCTCGGGCGAAATCCTGTAAGCAAAGGCATTGCTGTAGCCGTCACGCATGTCCTGCACGGTGAGGATGGCATAACCCTCATGGTCCACAGCCAGACCGTAGTCCGACACCCAGGTGTCGGTCGGGTGGTTGCTGACCAGCAGTCCGTCATCTGCCCAGAGCTTGTTGCCATTGATGTCGAGATGCTGCAGGTACACATCGAAACGCAACCCTTCCGTGGCCGAGTACCATGAGATATAACTGTCACCGGCCGGGTTCACGGTCACATGGGGGACGACAAGGTAACCGGTGGTGTCACATATTTTCGTGTTCTGCGACGGGTCGGAAGACCATTGGGCATTGAGTAACAGCGGGAATAAAAATCCCGCAAGCAGGACAAGGGTAAATTTGTTCATTATATTCATTTTTTATCGGTTAGGTTAATATTATGGTTTAATGGATTCCCGCCTGCATAAACCGTTCGGGTTATCGGGGGTGCAAGATACGAAATCAGGCGAGGAAGTGCTACTAAAGTTATAAGAAAGATTTATGCTATGGGAAAGAATAGCGAATGGCGAGTGGCGAATAGCGGATAGCGAGAGAGAAGGAGGTATCTTAAAATAATTTTAAAAAAATTTGAAGAAATATCCGTTGTCGACCTATAAGATCACACCAAAAGGAGTGGAAGCGTTCGAAAAATATGTGGAGGCACTGAAAGGCTGCCTGAAACCGGATTGAGCGTTATGAGTAAAAGGCCGGGTCGCTGCCCTGACTTTGATACAGGATAATATGTCGTTAACCGTTATAGGCTCAGGAATAATAAAAAACCCTGTAAGTATTTACTGACAGGGGTTTTGTGTGGGGTATATAGGATTCGAACCTATGACTTCATGTCTGTGAAACATGCGCTCTAAACCGGCTGAGCTAATACCCCGGCAATAAATTGCAAATTACAAATACCAAATAAATTACAAATAACAAATTCCAGACTTCAGTAATCCGTTCAACTCACGGCGACGCTTCTCCTGCCGACCCGTAGACCTGAAGACTTGCCGACCCGTAAACCCTCCTCTGTGTCCTCTGTGCTTCCTCCGTGTTCTCTGTGGTTAAATAAAAACGTTGGCTCAACCTGTAATTGTAATTTCCAATGAACGTGCTCATTTGGCGACGTAAAATTATAAATAAATAGGATACAACCATATCCGGCAGTAAAAAATTAATCTTTTATGCAGCGGACGGAGAGTCCGTCGGTCTTAAAAGGGTAGAAATGAAAGATGTCGCTGTGGTCGTTGCGCAGCACCCAGTTGAGGGCTTGGTTTGTGTTATGCTGAGTCGACGTCCAGAAGAAAGCGATGCGCCTGATCAGTTTGTATTTGCTTGTGGAGCTCTGGAGCCGTCCGGCGGCCAGGGCGCCGAAGCCGCTGGCGTCGGTAGCGCCTGTGTTGGGTGCGGCCCAGAACCGCGTGCCGGTCTGTTTCAGCTTTCCGCAGACATCCTTCCCGCTGAAGATCAGCGAGTCACATTTCACCGTGGGATCCAGATGGATCAGCATCCTGCACCATTCGCCGTTGGAGGGGATATGCCAGCCCGCGGGACAGATGCCGCGGACCCCCTCGACGGAATCGTACTGCATCATCTCATCCCACCGGTATAAACCACCATAAACGCTGCACGAGTCTTCCTTCCCGAGGTAACAGTATTTCTCGATGACGCCGTTGTTCAGCGAGGCCATCATGCGGTCGACGCGGTTGCCCACATTCAGGTTCTGCGCCATCCAGCATTGCTTTCCGATAAGTACAGTGGCATACGCCTGACCGTCACGTGCATCGGTGAGCTTATCGCCGCATCTGAAGGAACCGGCATCTCCCTGTGCATGGATCATGAAGGGAAAAAGGAATGAAACTGTCAATAACAGGTAAAAACGAGGCATGGCATTAAAAATTTGTTGCGGCTAAATTAAGCATTTTCCGTGTCAGGATGATATCCCGGTTCAATCCTTTCCGGATGCCTCATTTCGTGACCGTTCCCGAGAACAAAGTGTTGTTCCGGTTGTTAAAATAAAAGATTCATGCATTTTTTGCATGAATGAAGTAATTCATAGACATTGCGTCTTTTGCGTTTTAGAAACGTTTATTTAACCGCAGAGTACATAGAGGAAGCACAGAGGACGCAGAGTATATTTAAATATTAATTATCTCCCCTCTCCCCCAGGAGAGGGGGCAAGGGGGTGAGGTCATGAACGTAACACATAAACTAATACATTCGCATCTCGTATCGGGCACTATGGTTCCCGGCACGGAGATCGGTCTCCGCATCGACCATATCTTACAGCAGGACGCCACAGGCACACTGGTCATGCTGGAGTTGGAGGCCATGGGCTTAGACAGGACCCGTGCCGAGGTGGCCGTGCAGTATGTCGACCACAACCTGCTGCAAACCGACTTTAAGAATGCCGACGACCATCTCTATCTGCAGACGGCGTCGGCCCGCTTCGGTTACTGGTTCAGCCGGCCGGGCAACGGCATCAGCCATGTCGTCCACATGGAGCGTTTCGGCAGGCCGGGCAAGACGCTGTTGGGCTCCGACAGCCACACCTGCTCGGGTGGAGGCGTCGGCATGCTGGCCATAGGTACGGGAGGTCTCGATGTAGCCCTCGCCTCGGCAGGAGAGCCGTATTTCGTTTCGATGCCTAAGGTACTGGGCGTGAAGCTCACCGGCAAGCTGCCGTCATGGGTCAGCGCCAAGGATGTCGTGCTGGAGATGCTGCGCCGCCACGACGTGAAAGGATGCAGAGGCTACATCATCGAATATTTCGGTGAAGGGCTGAAAAACCTGTCGACATGGGACCGACACGTCATCGCCAACATGGGCACGGAGACAGGAGCCACAACCACCGTGTTCCCATCGGATGAGATAACACGTGCATTCATGAGACAGCAGCAAAGGGAAGGGGAGTGGCAGGAGCTGAAGGCCGACAGCGAGACGGAATACGACAAATATGAAGAAATCGATATGTCAACGTTGGTGC